>AUXO017226553.1_pt1 | contig 10590 bp, 5 predicted proteins | sample 768731 | NCBI WGS metagenome assembly AUXO01 (sample SAMN02715735, study PRJNA202380) | gut metagenome | biome: sheep rumen | host: Ovis aries | place: New Zealand: Palmerston North
GACTGCGGCAAAAATAAAACCCGTGGTTGCACAGCAACCGATATTACAAGCAAGAGGATTTTGTTCACGCCTAGCAGCGAGCTAAAAAAAGAAATTGAAAAAAAACTATTTTATCTGATTTTTTCACAACTGTCAACCTCTCTTTCAACTGCACCTCCACCGGATTGATTATGAGTGATAGGCATATTAATCGATGATTCCTTTGGGTATTTGATTCTTAAAAACTTCGTAAATTCCTAAAAAGTCATCTTCAGTTCTTATTAGATACTTGACTAGTGCAAAAAAAAGTTCTTTGCATTCTTCTGAATTTTTAAAAAAATTCAAACACAAAATGAATTCATCTTTTTGTTCTGAAGATAATCTTTCAAGTTTTGATATATCAATTATTTGTTTTTTTAGTTTTGAGTAAAATCTTTTTATTCTCTCTGTTTCGCCAAAATATTTTAAATCTTCAATAATTTTTATAAATGTGTTCTTATCAAAAAATGTTTTATTATCAAGGTTAAAAATAAAATCTGAATAAAGAAAGCAAATCTTTTTTAAAGAATCTTTCCCTTTCTTTCCTGCTTTTTGCAAATATGATTCTGCCTTAATTTTTATTTTCTGAGTTTCTGCATCATGAATATGTTTCTGCAATTTTTTTTCATACTCACACAAATGTAAATTTCCAAGGTAGAGATTTGCATTTTCATTTTCGAAATCCGCAGATTTTATTAAATACTCAAAACAATTTTCTTCAATACCCTTGTTCCCGATATTTTCCCAATAGCGATAATAGGTATTTTTCTTTATGCAATTTTTTTTATATTCATCAAAATTTAATCGGATAATTGCGGCAAGGCTAAAGTCATCTCCGCTTCCGCACTTGCTTGATTCGGAAAGATTTTTTTCTATGATTTTTTTTGCTTCTTTTATTCTGCAATCAAGATTGCATTTTAGTTCTTCATTAGGATTTGATTCCGCGCACTTTTTACATTTTTCAAATTCAGCATTATAAAAACGTTCAATATACCATTTGTACAAAGTAAAAAGTCCTTCTTCTCCTCTGACACTATTTGCCATACCATCGCTTGAACAAAGGACTATGTTAGGTATGTTTTCTCCATGTGCGAATCTGAAATCTTGGTAGCTGTTTTCTCCGCACAAGGATGTCGTTATGTTTCCAATGCAGTTTTCGTCTTCTGGAATCGGTTTTGAATAAATGCTCCCGTCATAAGAAATAGCAAGATCTCCATCACCAATTTGAAGAGCATACCAGAATGATTCAAATTCTATGTAGGCAATCAGAGTACAACCGTAAATTTCTTTTAAACTGGACTTCAAAAAGAATTTTTTTAATGACTCAATGTCAGAAAGATTTTTTGAACTTCTGAGCGATTTTTCCTCGTCTCTATATTTTTTTTCACAATCTTCATCTTCTTCTTTTAAGCGTGAGTATTCTGCCTCGGTAACGGGGTTTATCACAAAGTCAGCTGCTATCTTTTCAATCCACCTGTTGTTTGATATTCCTACGCTAAGACCTTTTTCTATTGTGGAAAAATCATTCGTTTTATAGCACTCGTTGAATTTTTCTACATTGGCGGAAACAAGCTCAATAAGTGAACTTATGGCAAGTTCCGCACCGCGCCCGCTTCTAAAATACTGGGGACTGCCGTGACCATCGCTGACGCAGATAATCTTAAAAGGCACAGAATGTTTTTTTAATGAGACAGAAAGTTTCTTTTGACTTGGCAAGATAAAAGATTCACTTTCTCCGTTTCTGAGATTCAGTAAAATCTCTTTCTCCATATCCATTTCCAGAGTTTCAAAAATTCCCGAAAAAGACCTGTCCTGACAAGGGTACATCAGATTTTTTCCGTCATTTTTTGCCGAATTTTCTTTCTTGATGTGATCCGCGCCTTGCACTGAAAAAGCAAAATCAATCTGTCTCATTAAATTTTCACCTCTTACCAACCACCGCTAACATCTGCTTCGGAATCAGCAGCAGAACTTTGAATTTCCTCTTTCACGGCTTCAGCAACTTGGTCTTGCTTAGATTGGGCTGTTCCCTTTGTTTGACTTCCGACTTTTGAAGATGTTACAGAGACAAAACGAATCATCTTTTTGAGCATCTGTTTGTTGTCGGTGTCGATTACAAGTTCAATGTTCTCCGTGAATTCTGCGAGAATATCATTATTAGCACCTTGTCCTATTGAAAAAGCAATTTTTATAGCCGGCTTGTACCACTTGTTTTGCTTGAGTGTCGCGAGACCTCGTTTATAGTCGTCAGTTGGCTCTCCGTCACTCATAAGAATCATAACAGGAGCAAGGTTTCCGACTTGACTTGAAAGAAAAGCATTTTTGTCAAGTTTCGATGCGACCTCAGCAAATGCTTCTCCCATGTCAGTGCTGCCGCCTGCTGTCAAATCCTGAAACTTGTAGGAATTCAAATCAACAGGTGATGGTGTTATCCATCTTGTACCGCTTGAAAAGCTTAGGACAGCGAATTTTATCTCCGCATCTGCATTGTCGTTTGAGATTTCCTTTATAATTGGAATTGTTTCACGGATTGCCTCGTTCACAGTTTCAATTTTTTCTCCTCCCATGCTTCCCGATGTATCGAGCAAAAAGAAGAGTACCATTGTTTTGCGAGCTATAGGAGCCGCATCCTGAAAATCATCACTCATTTTATTCCTCCATAATTCTTGAGTTTTTTTATTACGCTTTGATTGTTCCCTCACAAAGAGTTCCAAATTTAATTATGTTGTCGCGAGCAATAATCACGCCACTGCCTGGCATAATCGTTTCTTCTTTTCCACCTGGAGTTTTTCTGTACCAAGCAAAGTCAGAAAGATTTTTTATGCCGTAAATTCCTTTTTTGTTTTTGTTTTCAACCACAATCCCGATTTCCTTTTTTATGGTCTCAAAATTAAAATCTTGTGAATTATCGATGTCGTAAGAGAAGATTTTTAGCCCCACCTGAAGCGGAATCGATTTTTTTCCCATCAAAAGTGTTGGTGGTCGTGAAATAGTCTTTTTGCAGCACATGCATTTGCTCGTTTGGTTTTTCATCGGGAAGAAAGTTTCTTTACCACATTCTGGACAGATTATAAGAGAGTTCCTTAAGTGGGCGAATTCTTCACACCAGTCCTTTTCCATAGGTCTATCTTCTTTTCCGTCTCCGTCACTGGTCATGCAGGACTTGTCAAATGCTTTCCTGAACACTGCATGAATAAAAGGAGGATAAATTTTCCAAAACCTTTCTGCATTTCTATGAACTTCTGGCTTTGGTCGATTTGAAGCGTCTTTTTCATCAAAAATAAACACAGGATTTTTGCACATCAAATCCATTTCATTTTCACCTGTCGGGTCATCTGGATCTTCCCTTTGACCTTTTAGCGGATGGTCACGGAATAAAAGCAAGAAAAGCACAACTGCAAGAGAGAATCTGTCTGAATATTTGTCTGGCAAATTATTCATGTCGGGGTTTAAAATTTCTGGTGCCATGTACCCAGGCTTTCCCATAATGCCCAAATTCTCATTATTCGGTGTTACATTGTCATTGTCACAAATAAGGATGTCGCCAGTCGTTGGATTGATGAAAAAGTTCCCGTCATTCAAGTCCTGATAACTCAATCCTTTTGAATGCAATAGTCTAAAACTTGTGCTGATTTGGATTGCCGCATTGATAATTGCATGGAACCCAGAGAACTTCTCACGAGCATTCAAAAAGATAGGAAACTCTTTATACTCCTTTGGGCGCAAATCCATGACATAACCAAAGCATTTTGAGGAATCCATTTCCGTTATGGCAAGCGGCCACAAAAAAGTCTCTGCTGGTGCCCCCTTTTCCACATTCTTTTTCAAGTTCTTGTAGAATTTCTCAGGCGTTTTTCCAGCCCCTTTAAAATACCATTTGAGAGCATATTCACCATTTTTATATCTTACTTTGTAAACGGCACCTTGTCCGCCCTCTCCTAAAAAATCAAGAACTTTTATTTCGTCTCCATCTGTAGTTTTTAAGATTTTGTTTTTTTCTAGTTTTGCCATAATTTGCTCCTATGCAGACACAAAACTTACATCTTGTATTCCAAAAGACTGCATTTCTTTTTCTGCATTCTCAAAATCATCTTCTTCGAGAACGATATATTCAAAATGTTTTTTATCCTGATAAAGCTCACCAAACTTCGGAAGGTCAAAGTCCGGTGTTTGAAGCGTGATTTTTCCTGAGTAAATGCCAGAAAGCGTATCTTCCAGAAGTTTCTTTGCAGAAGAGAAATCCTGCACAGTCTGAACATTTTTGAAAGATGCTGAAGACTTTTCAACTTTAGCCTTATCCGCATTTTCCTTTGTGAGAGACTTCTCAAAATTTTCTTTCTCTGACTCAAGTTTTGAAATATCTTTTTCCAAAGCAGTAATTTGATTATCTCGATTTGAGAGCTCTTTTTTGAACTTTTCGCTTTCTTTTGATTTTTTCTCTTCAAGTTCCTGTGAAAGTTTTTTTACAATTGAAGCCTTTTCAGATTTTTTTTGCTGCAATTCTGCATTGAGTTTTTTTATCGCCTTTTCAAAATCAACTATGGAACCCGCTGCTTTTTTGTCGTCCTTTTTCTTACTAAGTTCAGCAATTTTCTCTTCGTTCTCGCTGATTTTTTCATGGATTGAGTCAATCTCCTTGTTTTTGGAAAGAACTTTTTTATCCTGCTCGACTTCTTTTATCTGCCTGTCAAAGTCATGCAATGTTTCCTCGCGCTTTGTGTCCAACGCTTCTCTGTTTGTCCGCTCTTTGTCGAGCGTATTCTCTTTGTCATCAAGTTTTTCGCTTGTCGAATTCAAATTCGATTCGAGATTGCTTATTCTAGAAGAAAGTTCTCTTAGACATTCTGCATAGTATCTTGGGATCGCAATATTTGCGTTGTCAAACTGGGCATAAACATCCGCTTTTTTGGAAAGTGTCTTTTTTAACACAGGAATCGTAATCTTGAAGGGAATCAAAATTGCACGTTGAGTTGGCTCAAATGATTTCTGCTCCGCAAGATATTGCTCCCAATTATCAAGTTTTTTCTTGTTTTTCTTGATAATGCGGGCATCAACCGGGCGTGTTTTTGCTTCTTGTAAACTGCCACGCTCGGTTACGATGTAAGGCTTTCCGCTTGAATCCAAAATATCGTTTCCAAAACATTCGTTCCAGCTTAGAGATTCGTTCAGTTTGTAAAGCTTGCCGTACACATATTTTATAATGTTTGTCTTGATCAAAAACAATCTGCCGTTTCTGCTATCTCTCCAGTCGTCAGAAGAAATGTCAAAGTTTGCCGCATAAACTGCGGAAGATGTTTTTATAAAATCAAAATCCAATTCTGGAGAATAAAAGACTTCAGTTCCGTTATTCAAAAACGATTCCAAAATCGGCTTATCGGGAATTTTTTTGAGGTAAAGTTTTTTTATTGGATAGTTCAAGAACTTTTCAGGATTTTCTCTTAAGAAAAGCTCTTCCACATTATCAATGACATCCTGTAGCGGAGATTTTTCTTCAAAACCCTGATTCAAGACAAGCGTGGAATCACCCTTTACATTAGGAACGTCAAACGATTTTTCAGCTACGTCCTGCAATTCGAGCACGAATTCTTTCTTTGCGTGATTCCAAAATTCATTTATGAAAACCTGCTTGATTTTATGAACTGCCTCCGATTCCGTTACCGCAAAGCCGTTAAAATCTGCGTCAAATAAAAACAATACAGCCCCATTTTCGCTTTCCGTAATGATATAGTTTCCTTCAAGCGACGGAACTTCCCGCACAATGCACCTGTCTCTGAACGAAGCATTAAGATACGCAGATTCATTTATTTTTTGAACAAGAATATAAATTCTCAAACGATTGCTTTCTTCCAAAAAAGAAACAACTTCTTCTGAAATTCCTTTTTCGGAGCAAATATATACAGACTCTGCTTCTTTTATGCATCCTTCAAGTTGCGCCTTTATAGGCATAAAGTCATTTTTGGAATTTGGTTCAAGTTTAAAAAGAAGATTTTCTGAAACACTGCCGAAATTTTTCTCGCACTCAAGTTCTACATCTACAGCCTTCATTTTGTCCTCCTCTAAAGCTCAAATATTTTTTTGATGGAAGACGAAACTCCGTCCTCTGAGATGAATGAAATTGTAAACTCACGCACATTGCCAACCGTATTCGCAAATGCGCTTCTAAAATCACTTTCATAATGCAAAGCATCTACTTCGGCAGAGGCCTTGAACCATTTGCACGAATCATCTGAGAAAGTGATTTTCCAATATCTGTCATGGATGTTCTTAATGTCATTCTCATTTTTTTCTATACAATTGCAAGTTGTTTTTAGTTCTTGTAAGGATGCTTGATTTGATTTTCCTTGTGGAATTGATGTTATTACAGAAAGTTTTGTGCCGAACTTTTTCTGAGTTTCAGCAGATATAAGAGACAGCCCCTTGCAAATCGCCTTATTTGAACTGGTGAATTTGCAAAGAGTTTTAACGGATTTTATGTCTTTCTGATAATCAAAAACTTCATCTACAAAGTTTTGCCAAGACATTTTCCTTGTGGAAAAGTCTATGACGGCTCTTTCTGTCTCATAGTCCTTTAAAATTGTGTCTACCGTCAAATCTTTTACGGCATTCAGGCGAAGCTTAGATTTCGTGCTTGTATTAGAAAGCAAATCTTCAAAAAGCATTTCGTTTGATTCTTTTACTTGTGGGCAGGTCTTAAAAAAAGAAGGAAATCTTTCAACAAAAAATCCAATGTTGTCTTTCGAAAGATATGAGTTTTCGCTTATATCCTGTAGATACCCTAAAAGGACATCTTTTTTTGCAGATTCAGCTAAATCAACTTTTATTCCGCTAATTTGATAATTGTCGCTTGTTGAATAATCAAAAGAAGCCCTTTCAAAAATCTTTTTCAGATATCGCCAGATAAGTTTCTTTTGTGCGGAATTGCAGGAAATAAGTGAAACTGCGCAGTCTTCACCAACTGAGAAAGCGTTTCCGCAGTTTGATTCAAGGTTTTCTCGGAGAACAGAACGGGCAAGACTTGTATCGATAATCTTGAATTTGTTTTCGTCGTTCGTTTCAAAAGTGTAGACTTCCCGCTCTCCTTTTACAGAAGTATTGCAAACTTGGCTTTCAAAATCATATGACGCGTTCACAGTCACTTCTTTCGACTTTTCCAAAAGAAATGAAGGATTCTCCAAGCTAAAATCTTTGACTTCAAGTTTATGATTAGAACAGACTTCATATTGTGCATCAAGGAATTTCCCTGGCAAAGCTATATTTTGTGTTGCAGAAGTCTTTGTGTTTTCATTTTTGCTTGCAATTTTGCATTCCAAAAGATAGTCTCTGCCACTATGCTCAACAAAATCAATTGAAAAAAGAGCTTCAAGCCTTTTAAAAATCATTCCGCTATCACATACTTCTTTTCCTTCATCTGTAAGAGAACCATTTTTGTCAAGAAGACCTTCATTTTTCAAAGACTTTATAAGTCCTTGTGCAAAAAACTGTAATTCTGGGTCTTTTTTGAAAGACTCAATGCCACCGCTTAGAATCTGTTTCAAAAGATTTTTTACGACTTCATTCTGCTCCTTCATTTTTAAAACAGCGTGGCACCGTCCTGTATATAACTTAAGCGTTTCTGTTCTTTCTATTTTCATTTTCCTACTCCAACACTACGTTCAAGCAACTTCAAAAGAGACCCGCCTTTTCGTGTAAAATAATCTCTGCTTCCAAAAATGATCCGCTGAAACTTTGCGCGTGTCAACGCAACATTCAAACGGTTTGGGCTGTCCATAAAGCCTAATGGCGCATTTCCACTTTTTACGAGAGAAATAAAAACCACATCGGCCTCTTGTCCCTGAAATTTGTCAACAGTGAAAATCTTCACTTCGATATTTTTGTTGTCATCTTTGTAAAAACTTCTTTCTCGCTTTGCGCCAAACAATTCTTTTACAGAAGACTTGATTTCACGTTCTTGCTTTCTATAGTAAGTGAGTATTGCGAGTGTCCAGTTCTTTTCGCCTGGCTTTTCACCATGAGGATTTTTTTCTGTAAATGAAATAAAAGATTTCAAACCTCTGATTATGAAAGAAACTTCTTTGGGATTGAAGGAACGCGAGTCATTTTGATTTTGCACATCTATCCATTCTGAACGAGATTTCCAAAGATTGCAGTTCCACGCTCGTTTTTCTTCCATATCAGTTGGGTCTTGAAGCGCAGTTCCTCGGTAGAAGTTCTCCTTTGAAAATTTTGAAATTGCAGGATGCATTCTATGCTGGAATTCCAAAATCTCGTGGCGAGTTTCAAATATTGTTTTTTCAAAGCCTGAGTTGAGAGTCGTTGATTTTTTGTTTTTTACGACCTCATCTCTGATTCCATTCTGTAAAAGCTGCAATACAGATGGCAGTGCAATTGATTTGACAAGGTTTATTTCATTTTCAACAGCATCTCTGAAGGACTCCGGTATAAGTTCCTGAATCTGATTTTCATAATTTTGAATCTTTTTAGATTCGCTTGAAAGGAAGAGTTCTTGAATTCTGCAAAGACGCCAGACAAGTTCATTTGCCCAAGAATGTTCCCTAAGCTCTCCTTTGAGTTTTGAGGAAAAATCGTCTATTGAATCGCAAGTGTTTTTCGCAAAATCTATTCCGAGTTTTTTGGAATATAATCCTGCTCCTTTATTAAGCGCAACAGAATAATCAATATCCAGCTCCTCAGAATTAAGGACCGCAACGAAGTCTGACGGCAGAAAACTTTGGTATTTTTCGAAAATTTTTTCTTCGACAAATAAAACTTCTGCTCCGTATGCTTTGACGGCAGTTTTTCCACCACTTAGGAAATCTCCCAGATTTGTTTCGTCAAGAATTGCAACTTTTAGTTCGGAAGAAAAATCCTTGGCAAGTTCGTTTGCAGCTTTTATAACTAGAGGTTTTGAAGGCAAACAAAGTCTTAGTTTTGATAAAACTGAACAGTTCTTTTTCAATGTATAAAGAATAGTTTCGACATATTGATGTTCCCTCGAAAATTTCTCGTTTTCCTCGATTGAGCTTACTAAAGTTTCCTGCTCGGTGTACGGTGTCAACTGGTTCAAATCGCCTGAAAAAATCCACCTTTTTGCATAAAGGGCTGGAACAAGGAAATCCTGAAAAGTTGTCTTTGATGCCTCATCGATTATAAGATAGTCATAAAGAGGAACTGCTGGCTGTGCAGGATTTTGGAGATTGAATTCAGGATGCTTTAAAATGCCAAAAATCGTTGAACAGACAAGATTTGCCCTCCGTATGATTTCATTCTGCACGTCAACATCATCAACATTGAAGATATTATATGCATCGACTTTCTCCGAAATTGCATCGCGACTTCCGATTCTTACCGCAAAAATCTCTTCTTGAACGTCCGATGGTAAATCAGGAAGTCTTTCAAGTATGTTATCAACTGCGGCATTTGTTGAAGCTGCAAGCATCACTTTTTTCCCTTGCATGATAGCTTGTGCTATAATCTCAAGAATTGTAGTCGTCTTTCCGCTTCCTGGAGGTCCGTCTAAAAATGCAAAATCTGGCGTAGAAAGAGCTTTTTTTACAAAAGTGCGCTGCGTCTTACAACCTTCATAAGATAAATCTGTAAGCCTGTACCATCGCTCAATGTTTATCAGCTCAAATTTTTCCCAATTAGCAAACTGCTTCTTTTCTGTAAGTTCAAGCAAAGGAGCATGAGCTGGCAATGGGGAATACATAAGTCGATTCAATGCCATCTTTTGTTTTTTCAGTTGGCTTGTATCGATTACGGCATATAGTTTTTCAGGAATTTCATCAATTCCCACAGAAACGAGGCCTTTTCCGCTTTCGAGGGCTATTTCCATTTGAGAAAGTTCTCTGTTTGACCATCCGATTCTAAAAAGCTTGCGGTTTCTGATTTTGCGATTAGGATTGTCTGTCAGTTCGACTGTACCTTCTGAAAAAAATACGTCAAGGTTTGAGTAAACTTCGTTCTTGTAAGAATCGTCTTCAAGAAGTTCTACAACTATTCCAACAGGCTTTCCGTTTTTGTCTTTTAGCCTGAGTTTTCTTTTTGTCTTGTCTATGTTTATTCTTTTGAACTCTATGCCACCAATTATGATTTTCCCATTTTCGCTACCATCAGAGAAAATATCAGCCTCGTTTGGGCAGAAAAAATCATCTCCATTTAATTTGATTCTGTTGTCGTTTATATACGATAGAATCTCTTCCCTCGTACATACAGAAAATTCAGTTTCACTTTCACCTATGAATAATTTTCCATCCCTGCACTGTGAAATCGGACAATTTTTGATGGCATATAGATTCTTTTCTAAGAATTCTACTTTGTATGGTTTTCCATTTGTTCTAAACTGAATATCGTCTTTTTCATCGTTGTTTGAGTTTTGAACGACTTCCAAAACAGGAAAATCACATCCTAAAATTGTGAATTTCTCCGCCTTAGCGTTACTTATCACATAAAGAAAATCAGCTTCTTCCGAAACAGAAATGATATTCTGAGCATGCTCAGGTGTGATTTTATACAGCGCAAAATTGCTTGCTGGAATTGGCTTCAAAAAAGCATTCAAATCATCACCATTAGCAA
>AUXO011218779.1_pt1 | contig 10588 bp, 5 predicted proteins | sample 768731 | NCBI WGS metagenome assembly AUXO01 (sample SAMN02715735, study PRJNA202380) | gut metagenome | biome: sheep rumen | host: Ovis aries | place: New Zealand: Palmerston North
CAAAATTGGAGTTTAATCTTCAATCGTCTCAGGATGGCCTCGGCATAGCGATGAGATTCTAAAAAAGACATAATACCATGAATAATTTTAGTGCACAAGACCTTGAGCAATTACAGGCTCGTGGCATTTCGGTTGAGAAAGCGGAGGCACAATTGGAGTGTTTCCGAAACGGTTTTCCGGAATTAGACATCGTGGCTCCCGCTTCGACGAAGAAGGGTATCTTGGCTCCGAAACGTGCGGAGCAAGAGGAGTATATCGCTGCTTGGCAGCAGTACTTGGCGGAGGGACATAAGATCCTTAAGTTCGTTCCGGCTTCGGGTGCAGCAAGTCGTATGTTCAAGAATCTGTTCCAGTACCTGGAGGATGGTATTGAGACGCCGTTTATTCAGGATTTCCTGACGCACAAAGATCAATTTGCTTTTGGTCCGCAATTGGCAGGCAAGGAAGGTCAGGACGCAGTGCGTTATCTGTTGAACGACATGCATTACGGTGAGTTGCCGAAGGGTCTGCTGCTCTTCCATAAATATCGTGATGGCGCGCGTACGCCTGCGTTAGAGCACTTGGTAGAGGGTGCACTCTATTGCGCGGAGCCGGCTAAGGACGGTGAGAAACCGACTGTATATCTGCATTTTACGGTTAGTCATGATCATCTGCCGCTGTTCCGTCAGCATATCGCAGAGAACCTGCCTAAGTTCGAAGAGAAATACAATGTCAAATATGACGTGACGTTCTCGGAGCAGTTGCCGAGTACGGATACGCTGGCAGCAAATCCCGATGGTACGCCGTTCAGAACGAAAGACGATAAGTTGCTCTTCCGTCCGGGAGGTCACGGTGCATTGATTGAGAACCTGAATCAGCAGGACGCGGATATCGTTTTTATCAAGAATATCGACAATGTGGTGCCTGATCGTCTGAAGAAAGATACGATCCGTTACAAACAGATCCTTGCCGGTGTGCTTGTGACCGAGCAGAAACGTATCTTCGAGGCGCTGAAGGATCCAAACCTGAGTGACGCAGAGCGTGCTAAACTGAATCGTCCGATTCGTGTCTGCGGTGTGGTAAAGAACACGGGTGAGCCTGGTGGTGGTCCGTTCTTGGTTCGTGAAGCCGACGGTTCGATCTCTTGCCAGATCCTAGAGTCCACGCAGATCAGCGATCCGGAACTCATGAAGCAGAGTACGCACTTCAATCCGGTGGATCTCGTTTGCGCGATCCGTGACTACGAAGGCAAGCCGTTTGACCTGCCGAAGTATGTGGATCCGCAGACAGGCTTTATCTCCAATAAGAGTAAGGATGGTAAAGAGCTGTTGGCGCTTGAATTACCGGGCTTGTGGAACGGCGCGATGAGTCGCTGGAACACAATCTTCGTAGAAGTGCCGGTGAGCACCTTCAACCCCGTGAAGACGGTGAATGACCTGCTCCGTGAGCAGCACCAATAATCGTTGAAAGTTGAAAGTTTAAAGAAAGGGCTGCCCGAATGGACAGCCCTTATTTTTTATCTCACGCGTTGACCGCGGATGTCGTAGATGACATTGTCGCGGAGTATGTAGATATTTCCGTCGATGAGCACTTTCTGAATTCTGTCTTCTGAATTCGGAACACTCTCTATGCCTTGGAACGGCACCACATAGTCCGGATCTTCGTCCCACATGCCCTTATGGTCACGGATGGACGAACCGACGGTGGAGTAATTATATGAATTACAGAACATTTCCATGAACTTTCCCACATAGGTTTGGCCATCTTCCGCTACGAGACGGAATTGTCCGGTATAATAACCATATCGGTATCCGCCTTGCTCCGCTTTCTCATCGTCGTATCCAACAAATTGCAAACGGAGTTCCGCGTCAGTAGCCATTACACAGCCTGCCTGCGTTCCGTTGGTGTTCAAATAGCAACTCTCGAGGTCAATGTTACCGCGGGCTACATTATAAACACCTGAGATAGCGTTCTCCTTATCGGTATAGATGAGGAAATACGGCATAGGCATACCGGTACCGCCTTCTTCGCCTGTCGCAAACATGATCATCCAACCGTATTTGCCGGTCGGGAACTGAGCTACGTACTGATCCAGATAACCGGCTTCCATGCCCCATACATTCATCACAACGGCATCTTCCGGAATGTCAGCTGCTTTCGAAACAAACGAGTTTCCTTCAATTGCGTTCGATGCCTCGAAATAATTGCCGTTCTCTCCTTGGTTGAAAGCCTGTACTGTCCATGTCCATGTACCATCCTTCGGCATGGTAGTGGTCTTGGTGGTACCACTGACGTTGAGTGTGGCGTAGAACTCGCCGTTCCAGAAGAGGGTGATGACATAACGATCCGCCTCCGTGACCACATCCCAAGAGAAAGTCACATTATCCCCGCTGAAAACAGTTGCAGTCGGGTTAGTCGGTTCGTACGTATTCACACCTACGGTGAAGTTCGTCTCTACCTCTGCACCCATCGGGTTCATGTTCTTATCCACCACCTGCACAATCGCCGTATAGGACTTGCCTTCTATTACGCTGACAACCAGCGGGCTGGAAGGACGATCTTTGGTACTGAAGTTATCATACGCCACCGTCTCACCAGACCAAACACGCACGTACAGACGTTCGCCTTGACCCAACTCGGGAGCATCCCAAGTGAGGGTAGCAGATGCTTTGTCTTCTGCGACAGCGACGGCCAAGTTCGACACTTCTTTGGACTCCAAAGTGAACGGAATAGTAGCCAACGACTCACCCATGGAGTAACCCGACTCACCCTGCACCAGCGCATAGATCTGCACTTGGTACTCACCCGGGTTCAGACCGATGAGCGGCGATATAGCCGTACCGATGTTCTTGACGCTGCTATCCCATGCGTCGCCGCGTTGCATACCGTCTTCTTCTACATTGAGAATCCACTTGGTGGAGCAGTAATACTTGTTCTCATAGTCATCGCTCTCCGAGAAGCCGACACTGTCCTGATATGCAAAACGATCGCACTCTTCGGTGGTAACGGTGATACCGGCGATGAGACTTTGACTCGTGGCATTGAACAGGCCGATCGCAAAAGCGGTATTATTATACGAGTACCAAGTGAACGAAGCCTCACAATAAGACAGGCTGTAGATAGCGGCATCGGGGATGTTTTCCTGCGAAGGATCCACTTCTCCCGACTGACCGATAGCGGCTACTACGAAGTTATCCATCGAAACAGAAGCCAAGTCACTCGTACCGCCTGCGAAACGGAAAGCGATATAGGTCGCGTTAGCCGGCAGGTCGCTCAGTACTACCACTACGTGCTGATAGGTCAGCGTCCGCGGCAGAGTCTGCAAAGAAACAAATGTCGATGCTTTGTTCGGATTCGTCATATAACCTACCTCCAACAAACCGCATCCATCGGTCGTAAGGCTGGTCTTATAGTCGAAGGCTACCTCCAGCGTGTTAAGTACCGCATTGAATGCCGGCATCGCAAACACCTGCGGACTCGTTGGACCACCACCAATCACTTGCAAGTGAGCCTGACCGTTCACGGTAGAAGAATTGTTATCATCGTCGTACGTCACGTCTTTGACAACGCTGATTGTTCCGGTTGTAGCCACTGTCCAGCAGTCTGGTTCAACAATCGTGAAACCCGAACCCGAAGCATCGCGGGTGAAGGTCTCCAGCCAAGGAATATCAAAGGGCTCACATGGTGTCTTAAAACTGGTCTTTGGAGCCAAACTCTGCTCGTCTGCCGAGCAGTAGGAACGTACGTAGAACTCATACTCGGTCTCTTCGTACAAACCGCTCAGCGTTACGGTCTTTGCAGAGATGTTCGTAGCTTCTCCCCAATCTACCTCTTCGCCTTTCTCAACGATCACATACTGATACTCGGTTGCTGTACCCTGCCACGAGAAAGTAGCTGCATGTGCCGATAAGTTACTCAGCACGATGTTAGATGGATTCTCGCAGTTAGACGTCCCGCGGAGCGAAATACCATACACGTCATCTACATAAATACGATCCGTTCCGCCTGCTTGGTGGAAACCGATGTAGATAGCCTGACCGGTGTAAGCACTCAGATCAATGGTGTATTCCACCCATTCGCTTTTCCACAACTGATGAGCAGCATCTCCTTTGGATTTGGAGGTGTAATAGGTGTCCAGCACTTCGAAGGAACCGGCATCGGTACCGCTCATGGATACTTCGATACGCAGTTCACCGGTGGAAGCATAGTCACCGATACAAGCGGAGAAATGCAGACTCTCTCCTGCGTCCGGACGCAACTGGGGTGTGATCAACCAGTTCTCCGTACTTGCTACCTCTTGGATATAAGCGCAGTTATGCTGCAACTTAACACCTTTCTTCCAGCCGTATCCGGCGTAGCCGTCAATTACTGTCCACCCTTCCGGCGGAAAACTTTCGCCCTCAAACCCCTCATTGAGGGTCTGGGCACTCATACTCGCGCAACACAACGCTGCCGCGAAGAACAAAAAGATTTTTTTCATATATAAATTATTGTTGATAATACGCAATTATGCGAGTGGATTAAACCGGATCTGTATCTATCAGTGATCCTCCTCCATACTCAAACGGAGTAGATTCGGAACAAATGCTATAAGTAGCTTTAATTGACATCACCTCAAAATCAGGTTGAATATAGTTCTTTTTCATAATTCTTTTCCTTTCATTAATCGTTAAACAATCTATTCAACCATTATTGAATTTTCTGTCCTTGAACAGTGTATTTCACACCGTTACGGATGATCACCACTTGATTGTTCTCGATGAACTTAAGCGTAACATTCTCAACATTGGTATTGTCTATACCGGTAGTTGCCTCAGCGCGCTCCACGATGCGAACAGGCATACCTTTCTTGATATGGAGAGCACCACCGCCTACGGTCACATTGAAGTACGCACGGAAACCTTTGACAGTCTTGTTTTGTGCCGGCCAGTAAATGGTATTACCTGCAGCGAGGAAGAGAACACTCTTATCATTTGCCGACAAATCAACCGGGTTAAATACACCTTGGTAGATAACATCACCATTTTCTATGTTACCCGGAACATCAGCGGTAATTACTACATCCTGATAAAGTTGTACAGTTTGATTTGCCTCGTTGCCTTGGAATGCTACGAAGTACGGAACACCCGCCTCAATACTCGAAGCCGAAGCAATTGCAATCTGCAGTTCTTCATTCTCGATTGTCGCAAAGTCAAATGCTTTGAGATTAAAGTTCGCAAGCGGACTTGCTGCCAATTGAGCAGCACTCAAACTGAATGGCAGACAAAGCGTATTGTAATCTCCGTTGTAAAGCATGGTACGGTTGAAGATAACATCCATCGTCTCACCTGCTGCTTTGAGTGTTGTGAAACGAGATTGGTTACTTTCCGTATCGGTGAAGATCTCACCGCGTGCTACGCGCACGTCATCAATATAGATATACGCATTAGCGTCTCCTTCGTTGCTCGTTGCATGGAAGAGAATCTGTACCTTCTTGTTATTGTAAACAGCAGGAATCGCTACATACTTGAGTGTCCATTCTGTAAGATCGGTAAGACCACTAGTAAGCAGGTCAACAGCAGCTTCACCTTCTTCTTTGATCTGAACCTTAAAGTCACCACCTGTCGGGTTCTTCGCATAGAAGGTCAAGAGGTTGCCTTCGCCCAACTGAATGGTCGGCGTAGCCAATACGTTCGTTGCACCGTTGTCATTCGTAGAAGAGTTGAAACGCACGCAATTAGTTCCCTGTGTACCACCATAGGTGTAACCTTTCCACTTGTAATAGTCAGTCGAAGTGCCTTCTGCGTTATCCCAGCATTCAGGAATGTTGTTTGCAGCAACATTGTTGAAGTCTTCGTTGAACGGCAAAGCATACACACCGCAGTCTGTCTGGAAAGTAACTTTGCGAGCCTCGGATTGGTTGAGTTCGTCACAGTAGGTACGTACATAGAAGTCATACCAAGTGAGCGGAGAGAGGTTCTCGAACGATTTCGTCAGTTCACTTACTACGTTAGCAGTTTCCCAAACAGGAGCCTCATCTTTGAGAACCAAAGCAAATTGGTAGTCAGTGTTGGTACCGCCTGCCGTCCATGTGAGGGTAGCGTGTGAATCATCCTTACTACTTACAACCGGATCCGAAGCCGGCTTGCGGCAAGCTGTAGGAGTGATCTTGAACTCATCAAGATAGAGGAAACCGTCATTCGCCTCAGACCAGTTACTGGTACCGCAGAAGAAGAATTGGATCGTGTGACCGTTGTAAGCAGTCAGAGCCGCCTCTTTCTTCGTCCAGTTCTGGATATTGGTCAAATCAGTAAAGAGATCTTCGCGAGCACCGCCATCTACAGCAATTTGTACTTTGTAGTCACCACCCTTGAAGTTCTTAACATAGAAACTCAAGTCAGCATCAGCATTTAACTCAAACAACGGTGAAGCCAAGATATTGGTCTTACCTGTACCATTTTCTTTAGATTCGAAGCGAACGCAACGACCGCTTTGACCACTTGCAGCGGAGTTCCACTTGTAACTTTCAGTCGTAGTTGTACCTTCGTTGTTCTTCCAGCAAGCAGGAATACCGCTGGTAATATCATCAAAGGTCTCTGCGTATTCAGCAGCACTTACGGCAATCGGGTCACACTCGGTAGTGAAGGTCTTTGTTACTTCTGCACTCTGGTGCGTTGCATCGTAGTACGAACGAACATAGAAGGTGTAGTTGGTGTTTTGTTCCAATGAAGTGATAGCTGCACTCAATTCAGAAGTCGGTTCACTCCAATCCGTTCCGTTGATGCTCCATTGATATTGTACGGAATAACTGATACCCGTAGGAGCAGTCCATGAAGCGTTCGCACTATTATTGGTTGTTGTGATAGTACCAATCGTCGGAGCCTCAACTGTTGCAGTCGTGAAGGACTTCTTCAGTGCTTCGCTTTGCTCGCTTTCGCTACACCATGAACGAACGTAGAAATCATAAGTACCGGCAGCCTTACCGGAAAGAACAGCTTGGTTCGTCGCTGGAGCAACGGCCTTAGCAACTTTGGTGGAAGCAGTCCAATCTATATCTCCTTCTGCCGTACCGCCGGCTACGCAGATATATTGGAAATAGTCAGCGTCACCTTCCCACGAGAACGTTGCACCTTCCGGAGTAATGTCTGTTGCCTCATTCAAAGTAGTCGGCTTGGAGCAAGTAGGAGGAGTTACAAAGGAGATGTCGTCAACACCTACAGAATACTTGCTTGTGCTGGAAGTCCCGAAATAATAGAATGCCAAACGCGCACCATTAGGCAGAGTTGAGAGATTAACTACTTCCTCTGTCCAAGCAGTTGCATCAGCACAAGTATGAAGTTCCACAAAAGTGGACAAATCGTTGATGTTCGTCAAGTAGCCCACCTTCAAGATGAAAGCAGCGGTTTCTTTCTTCTGCCAGAACTTAAGTTGCAGCGAAGATAACGAAGCATCAGAGATAACAGGGAAGATTGCATATCCTTCGCCCGAATCATTATATGCTTTCATCAAAAGCGACTTAGAGCCGGTACGAACATATGAATAAGATGTATTGACATACATCGCAGGTTTATAAGTATTACTTTCGTCAGAGGTTTTTGCGATCCAGCAATTCGGAACCTCATTCGCATCCGACTCCTCGAAACCGCCGTCAGTCCAAGCGGCAATAGAAGAAATATCTTCACAAGTGGTCTTGAAATTCTTCTTAGGAGTAGCAGTTGAAGTTGCGCCATTAGCAGCGTAATACGAACGAACATAGAAGTCATAAGACTGAGCGGGCAGTAAACCGCTAATCGTTGCTGCATTGGTATTCACCGTTGTAGGCGAAGTCCAATCTACAGGCTCGCCGTCCTCCATTACTACGTATTGATATTGGCTGATACCAACAACGGCATCCCATGAAGCGTTAGCACCATCCGTTGTCTCACCGGAAATAATAACATTTGTCGGAGCCGTAACGGTTGCGGTAGTAAAGGATTTCTTTACGCCATCACTCTGCTCAGTACTGCTACAGTACGAACGAACATAGAAATCAAAGGTGGTAGCAGCTGCTTGACCGGTCACGGTGTAGGTCTTATCACTTGTCGGCTCGCTCCATGCTTCAACAGAGGCACCACTTGCCACAACTGCATATTGATATTGAGCAGCAGAACCATCCCATGTGAAGGTTGTACCTTCGAAAGTCTGGTCAGTAGCGTTATTCAAAGTCGGCTTCTCGCAAGAAGGAGTTACTTTGATAGCAATATCATCAATGTATCCACTACCATTGTTAGCACCTCCCGCATAACGGATAGCAAGTTTCGCTCCCGTCGGCAGAGCTTCTGTAAAGGCAACCTCCGTAGGATCTGCCGCATAAGCAGATAACTGAGCGAGAGGACCACTAATCGTAGTAAATACGTTGTTTAAAACATAGCCAACTTCGAATTTGCTATATACATAATTAGTTCCATACCAATTCTCATCTACACTCTCTCTGTGATAGAAAGTAAGTGTATGACCTGCTATAGATTTAGAGAAATCCGGGAAGATAATAGCTTGTTCGGAAGTTCCATTGAAATACAGACTATTACCAGATTTTCCATTATATCCATATACGTACGGATAGTTTCCACTAGCGATTTTATCCCAGCATGCAGGGATAGCATATTGACCATACGAATAAGTAATATCATCAAATCCGTATGCTTCAAAAGGTATGGTCTTAGGACCACATTTGGTGCGGAATGAAGCTTTTACGTAGCCGCTTTCGCCATCTGTACCACCGCATACGTTCTTTACTTGAACATCATACTCGGTGTAGGAATCCAGATTTTCCAATAGATACGAATTGCCGGTAACTCCAGCTTGTGCAACAGAATAATCGGTAGCACTTTTCTTTTTATACTCTACCGTTGCATTGGTCAAACCGGCTAAAGTGATGGTTGCACTATTGAATGTAATATTTTCCTCTGCTACCGTTACCGTCGTCGGCTTTGCACAAGTAATGGGAGCAGCTTCCGTGTAGGCAAATGAAGTTTTCGGAAGGAATTGATAACCATACTCAGTAGATGTAACTTCTGCACCACTATGGGATGCAATACTTAAGTAAGCTGTTTGAGTCTTACCTGCAAAAGTTGCATCTTTCCAATTGCCTCCAGTAGCAGAGAAATTAACAAGCAAATTGCCTCCTTCATATAAGAATGGAGTATCAAAAGTAATCACCATTGTACTTCCTGTTCCATCCAATGTTCCGGTGTAAACGGTCGTGGTTGCAGCAGAATTGTAATAATAGGTATTACCATAATATCCGCCATCATACGCAAATGAGGATTCTTCCACAACTGCTAAACCGATAGTGAACTCGGATGTCCAAGCAGCTGATGCAGATGAAGACAAATAGAAAGTCATCGATGTGATATTCGAATTTTCCATCTCACTCAACAACGATGCCGGATAGAGTACCTGACTTCGAGAAGCTGCATTTAACCAATCACCCCATACCGGAGAATGGTTTTCTGTTGCAGATCCATCAGCAACTGTCAGAGGACTTGTCCCCCACACATTTCCGCTACAGAGCAGCGCGGTGAGGATTAGAAATAAAGAATAAAACTTTTTCATATATATAAATATTTAAAATTATGCTTTTTAAGGAGCGTATATACAAAAGTGCGCAAAGGTACAACTTTTTTGGGGCATAACCAAATCTTTTGGAAAAAATAATAAAAAAAGTTGCACCTCGGTTTGAAATGCAACATATTAAAAGAGATTACTCTAACGACGATCAGTCAAAACACCACTTCACACCCACACACGGGTTACACATGAAGCCTTGACCGGGAATACCTCCGGTGAAATTATAGCTGAACTCGATCTCGGTACCGATGTTTAGGTTCGGGCATTTGAACCAACGCCCTACGTTGTACCATAACTGCGGTTCACTGATCATCACGAATGATTGTTGTCCGCCGAATCGTTGACCCCATATATCCAGAAATCCCGAGAAACGGAGACCGGGCAGGGTACAGAAATCATCGCAGCCCCAAACAAACGTGAATTGCAGCGGAGCTTGGTTCTTAATATTGTTATCCGGATCGGCTATGTATTTGTATAGCAACTCCAGATTGAAAATGTTTTTATAATCGGCCGTGTGCAGACAGTAGTTGAGTCCGACCAATGCCGCATGATTGATGCCGTAACCGCGGATGTCTCCGACGGGATCTTTGAAGACACCGAGTCCTCCGTTATATTCGACCTGTAGGCTCAGGTCTTTGAGGGCTGTCTTCTGCCAGAAATTGAGGCATCGTGCAATTTCCGTATAAGCCATGAAAGGTGTATTCTTCGGATCGTTAGGTGCGATCGCGAAGTCCAGATCAATGAACGCAAAGGTCGATCCCCAGTTATCCGGATAGAAGAGCTCCAGGGTCGTTGTCACGCGCTGCGACCGTTGGTTCGGACACGCTGTACCGAGACTACCAAAGTCGTAGTATAGCTGCAAGTTCGTACCTGCCTGCGCACTAAGCGCAAGCAGGCAGAACATTGCTACTATCGTGAATTTTCCTTTCACTGATTATTTAACTTGTGTACCAAGCGTATTGAACATCTTGTTGTCGCGGATGATATAAACAACACCGTCTACAACCACTTTCTGTGCTTT
>AUXO014601568.1_pt1 | contig 10587 bp, 5 predicted proteins | sample 768731 | NCBI WGS metagenome assembly AUXO01 (sample SAMN02715735, study PRJNA202380) | gut metagenome | biome: sheep rumen | host: Ovis aries | place: New Zealand: Palmerston North
CGGTCTGTTCCTGCATTGATCATCAATGAAGATAAGATGATCATCGATAAGATGGAAGTGGAAGAGATACTGGATGCAATTTTATAAAGTAATTTATTTTACACGATAACATACAGGATAGCCTTCGGGTTATTCTGACAAGAGTATACGAAGATACGAATTCAGATATTCGCAAAGAGGTTTATAGCGTATACATATTATAGCGATATAATATGTATACGCTTTTTTGTTGCATAGGAGGAAAAATATGAAAAAATACTTGCAGAATAAGATAATTGTGGATATTGGGTTTGAACTGCTGGGAAATATCCTGATTGCCGCAGGAACTTATAATGTGGCGGTTGCTTCCGAATTTCCTCTCAGTGGTTTTAACGGGATTGCCATGGTTTTCTACCGACTCTTTCATTTCCCCATCGGTATGACGGTCTTGATATTAAACCTTATCCCTGCCCTGCTGTGCCTGAAAATAATCGGAAAGGCTTTTGTATTTAAAACATTCCGGTGTATGATCATGGCCACGGTGCTGATCGACTATGTCGCACCGCTTTTCCCGGTTTACACAGGTGACCGTATTATCGCGGCTATTGTTACAGGCACACTGTTCGGACTAGGGTATGCCCTGATCTACATCCGTGGGTCCTCCACAGGGGGAAGTGATTTCATATTGATCCTGATCAAGTCTTATTTTCCCCATATAAAGCCCGGTACCATCTCATTTTTTCTGGATTTTGGCGTCGTTGTGACAACCGGATTGATCTTTAGAGATGTGGATGGGATATTTCTGGGAATTATGATCAATTACCTTATGGCATATGTCATTGACCGCATGATTATCGGCATGAATTCCGGCACGGTGGCCCTGGTGGTGACGGATTATGGCAAAGAAGTGGCTGACTGTGCCAGCAAGGTTTCCAACAGGGGCTCCACCATCTTCCGGGCAGAGGGAGGCTACAGCGGAGACCCTAGAGATGTGGTTATGGTTGCAGGAAGTAATCGGGATATCTATAAGCTGCGTAAGGCTGTCAAGAAGGTGGATCCCCGTTCTTTCGTGATTATCATGCAATCCTCCGCAGTGGAAGGGGAAGGATTCAAGATGATGAAGATGGCCGGGGAATAACCGCATGTTATTGGCTGAAATGATTTCTTACAAGTCATTTACTGCGACAGCTGTGACTTGACCCTCCATATATAAATATATATAATAGAGACTAGATTTTATAAAAATGGAGATATTAATTATGGATTACAAGAAAGCTTTAACTGATCGATTCGTGCGCTATTGCAGGGTGAAAACTCCCAGTAACAGGACATCGGAGACGGTCCCCAGTTCGGAGTGCCAGTTTGAACTGGCCCATATGCTGGTGGAGGAACTGAGAAACCTGGGGCTGGAAGATGCGCGGGTGGATGATAAATGTTATGTTTATGCCACCATACCTGCCACGAAAGGTTATGAAGATAAACTGGCCCTCGGTTTTATCGCCCACATGGATACGGTTTCCGATTATACCAAGGATTCCATCCGGCCTATGATCTGGCCGGATTATGATGGCAATGACCTGACCCTGCCGAGCGGACGTGTGATCAGGGTAAAAGACTTTCCTCATTTGCCTTCCCTCAAAGGAAGAACATTAATTACTTCTGATGGAAATACGGTTTTAGGCTCCGATGATAAATCCGGGATTGCCGAGATCATGACCCTGGTGGAGATGATCCAGAAAGACGGGATTCCCCATGGCAAGATCTGTGTGGGATTCACACCGGATGAGGAGATCGGAAGGGGACCGGATCATTTTGATGTGGAAGGATTCGGGGCAGATTATGCCTACACTGTGGACGGAGGAGCTGAGGGAAGTATCGAATACGAGAATTTCAATGCAGCCTCCGCAGAGTTTACCATTTACGGAAAAGGGGTTCATCCCGGATATGCCAAAGGAGTTTTGGTAAATGCCGCCCTGGTAGCTATGCAGATCAATGATATGCTGCCGGGGGGAGATGTGCCGGCCCAGACCAGCGGTTACGAGGGATTCTATCACCTGGTGGAGATGAAAGGTGATGTGGAAGAGGCACACCTTTACTATATCGTCCGTGACCATAATCTCGAGAAATATCATCAGAGGCTCGAACTGCTTTCTTATATAGAGGATACAATGAAGCGCGCCTACGGGGATGGTGTGGTAGTCCTCAAGGTGCAGGAAAGCTATCGCAATATGAAAGAGATGATAGAACCTCATTTTCATCTGATAGAAAATGCCATAAAGGCAACAAAAACCGCAGGCGTTGAACCGGTGATCGTTCCGGTACGGGGAGGAACTGACGGGGCTGCTCTAAGCTTTATGGGATTGCCCTGCCCCAACCTTGGCACCGGAGGATATGCCTATCACGGACCCTACGAGCATAATACAGCAGAAGGTATGGAGAAGATGACAAGGATCCTTTATGAACTTGTCAGGATTTACAGGGATTTTGATGAGACCACAGCCTGATTGCCTGAACAAATGAGATGGAACTGATAATATATTGATTGATAAAAAGTGAGGTCTTCGATGAGTTATCAGGGATTAACAACACAAGAGGTGAATAAAAGAGTCGCTCTTGGAAAAGTAAATATGATAGGGGAAGACTCCACCCAAAGTGTCAAGGAGATCATAAAGGCGAATGTATTTACATACTTCAACGGGATATTTGCGCTCTTGAGTATTCTGCTGATCATAGCCGGATCTTTCAAGAATCTGACATTTCTGGTGGTGGTTTTGGCCAACACCTTAATTGGGATCGTGCAACAGCTCCGGTCCAAGAAGATTCTGGATGAATTATCACTGCTTGATGTGACAAAGTATACTGTCATCCGGGATCAAAAGAAGACAACCATACCATCGGACCAGCTGGTTCAGGATGATCTGGTTGTTCTTGGCAGCGGACAGCAGATTCCGGCAGACGGAGTCGTGGTGGCCGGCAGTGTTGCTGTTAATGAGTCTCTCCTTACCGGAGAACCGGATGAGGTGGAGAAAAAAGCTGGAGCCGACCTGAAATCCGGCAGTTTTGTGGTCTCCGGGGAATGTATGGCAAAACTCACAAGGGTGGGAGACCAGTCTTATGCAGCCCGGCTTACCAGAAAGGCAAAGGAAGTCAAAGAAAGGCCGGCGGAGATGGTGAGGGATATCGAACGGATCATCAAGTTTACCGGTCTCCTGATCATTCCCATCGGATTTGCCCTTGTTTTCCAGTCTATGGTAATCAACCATAATCATTTCCAGGATGCGGTAGTATCCATGGTAAGTGCCGTGGTCGGCATGATTCCGGAAGGAATGTACCTGCTGGTAACGGTAGCGCTTGCTCTGAGTGCGGCAAGACTCGCCCGGAGACAAGTATTGCTCCATGATATGCACAGTATTGAGACCCTGGCCAGGGTGGATGTTCTCTGTGTGGATAAAACCGGTACCATCACAAAGGATGAGATGGAAGTCAATACACTCCTTGCTCCTGTGGGAGTCGACAGGGTTGACAGAGATTTGCTCTGCCGATATGTGCAGACGATTCCCGATACCAATATAACCATGCAGGCTCTCCGCGATTACTGCGGTACCAGCACGAAATTAATTGCCACTCAGATCCTTCCCTTCAGCTCCAAAAATAAGTATTCCCAGATACAGACTGTTGACCATACTTACCGTCTGGGTGCGCCGGAGTATCTGTTGGGAGGTTCAGACTTGTCGGTCAACCAGAATATCATCAATGAATACGCCGGAAAAGGGGAACGTGTACTTGCCCTTACCTGTGACGGGGCTCCTGTTTTGTTTGTGGTGATGAAGAACAACATCCGGGAAAATGCCCCTGAGATTTTCGCTTACTTTGCGGACAGGGGTGTGGATATCAAGGTGATCTCCGGTGACAATCCGGTCACCGTTTCAAGAATTGCCCAATTGGCCGGGATAAAAGATGCCCATCGATATGTGGATGCAACTACCTTGAAAGCAGACAGGGATTACGCGGAAGCATTAAAGAAATATACGGTTTTCGGACGTGTAAAACCCGAACAGAAGAAAAAGATCGTGACTGTCCTGCGTGAACAGAAGAAGAAGGTTGCCATGACCGGGGACGGTGTGAATGACATCCTGGCCATGAAGGAAGCGGATTGCTCCATCGCCATGGGAGGCGGTTCCGATGCCACCAGACAGGCAGCCCAGGTTGTGCTTCTGGATTCCGACTTCTCCCATATGAAAGACATCGTGGGGGAGGGCCGCAGAGATGTGAATAATATTACGAGATCGGCAACCCTGTTTCTCTATAAGAACATTTTTTCTCTGTTGCTGGCCATCTTCTCCATCATAAACAGTTTTACTTACCCATTACAGCCCAATCAGGTGTCACTGATTTCCATGTTTAACATCGGAATCCCTGCATTCCTGCTGGCTCTGGAGAACAATGAAGAGAAACAGGAGAGTAGTTTTATCAAGACAACTCTTTTCCGCGCCATGCCTGCGGCACTGACCTCCTTTTTCTCCATTGCATTTATGGTGCTGTTCGGTAAGTTATTCTCCATCTCAGAGGTAGATGTGGCAACCGCATCCACCTATCTCCTGGCGGTGATCGGATTCATGATCCTCTGGAAGATCTCAAAACCGGAGAATATCTATCACATATTTGTTATCATCATCTGCATCGTCGGGATGATCCTTTGTGCGGCTCAGTTCCACACCATCTTCGACCTCAATGCCATTTCTCTGAAATGCGGTGCATTATGTGGCGTTTTTGCCATAGCAGAGATTACAGTGATGAATACATTCACCTGGATCTTCGACCAGGCAGGCAACCTGAAGGTGAATTTTTATAAGAAAAAAACTTTAAAAGAAAAGAGAAAAGGCTTACGGCATCGTTGATCCAAAGCCAACAAAAAGGGGATTAACAAAAAAAGGGGTCAGACCCCCTGATAACCTATTATAATTGCAATTAAGGGACATCCGGTATCTTCAAGCTCCGTTGTTCCTCGAAAAAAGAGGCGTATGCCTCTTTTTTCTGTGGTACAAAGTCGCTTTCAAATACCGGATGTCCCTTAAATTGCATCGATTTATTATGTTGGGGGTCTGACCCCTTTTTCTATATATTAGATTTCAAACAGGTCACTGTATGCTTTCAGTGCGCCGTCTGTATCGTGGGCGAGAACGCGTTTTGCCAGAACTTTACCGAGCTGTACGCCTTCCTGATCGAAACTGTTCAGGTTCCATACGAAGCCCTGGAACATGATCTTGTTCTCAAAGTGAGCCAGGAGAGCACCTAAGGACTTCGGTGTGAGCTGGTCACCTACGATTATGCTGGATGGACGTCCGCCATCAAACTTCTTGTTGAGGTTTTCGTCATCTTTTCCGCATGCGAATGCCATGATCTGTGCCACAACGTTGGCGCAGAGTTTCTTCTGGCTGGTACTTCCCTCGATTACCACGTCATTTCCGATCTGACTGTCTTTGTAGCCGATGAACTGGATCGGAACGATATTGGTACCTTGATGAAGCAGCTGGTAGAAGGAATGCTGACCGTTGGTTCCAGGCTCACCGAAAATGATCGGGCCTGTGGAATAGGAAACCGGTTCAGAGAAGCGGTTTACGGATTTACCATTGGATTCCATATCACACTGCTGCAGATGAGCAGGGAAGCGGGAGAGCGCCTGAGAATAAGGAAGAACAGCTGTGGTATTATAACCCTGCACATTTACTTCATAAACTCCGATCAGGGCATCCAGGAGGTCCGGATTGGCCATGATATCTTCATTTAATGCCAAAGCATCTTCCTCTGCGGCTCCTTCCAGGATCTGTGCGTATACTTCCGGTCCGAATGCCAGGGAGAGAACCACACCGCCAACTGCAGAGGAGGAGGAATAACGGCCGCCGATATAATCATCCATGAAGATGGCTTCCAGATAATCCGCACTCTTTGCCAGTGGGGAGGTTTCGCTTGTTACAGCCAGCATATGTTTGGACGGATCCAGGCCGGCTTTTGTCAAAGCATCTTTTACGAATGCTTCGTTGGTGAGGGTCTCCAGGGTAGTTCCGGATTTGGAAACCACGATGAAGAGGGAGTGGGCAAGATCGGTGGCTGCCAGGATAGCGGAGGCATCATCGGGATCCACATTACTGATGAACTTGGCTTCCATCTTCAGGGTTCCATTGGTTCTGGCCCAGTTTTCCAGGGCAATGTAGAGAGCGCGGGGACCTAAATCACTACCACCGATACCGATTTGAACTACCGTGGTAAATGGCTCACCGGCTGCGTTTGTAATCTCGCCGGCATGAACTTTGTTTGCGAAATCAGCAGCTTTTTTGTGCTGGGACAGGTAGAATTCACCTTTGTCAACGCCATCGACCACTACCGGGTCCAACTGCTGTTTGCGGGCAAGCTGATGAAGCACCAGACGTTTTTCACCTGTGTTGATCACAGCACCGTTCAATAATTCTTTGTATTTATCGATGAGCTCATGTTCTTTTGCCAGTTCAGCCAGTGCTTCAAGAACAGCATCATCCACTTCCTTTGCCGCGAAGTTAAATGCCTGGCCGCCTGCCATAGGTACACTGTACTCCGCAACACGTTTTGCTCCATTTTCTCCGGACATGGCTTCCACGATATTTACGTGGTTTTTCAGTTCCTGTAATTTCTTATAGGATGAAAGTGTATCCAGATTCTTCCATGTTGCCATAACAAAATCCTCCTAGTATTATTTAAAAATATTAATAGATCATTACATTTACAGATTAATCATATCATAAAATCCGTGTTTTTATAGTAGTTTTTCCGAAAAATCCTTTATTCTACGGTGACACTTTTCGCAAGGTTTCTCGGCTTATCCACGTCCAGACCCTTTGCCACTGATACATAGTATCCCAGAAGCTGCAGAGGAACGATGGTGAGGATGGTGGAGAAATGCTCATCGGTCTTGGGGACATACAAGGTGAAGTCCACGTTGTCCTCAATGGTGTAGTATCCATAGGATGTAATACCCATGAGGTAAGCGCCGCGGCTCTTGCACTCCAGAAGGTTACTTATCGTCTTCTCAAATAATTTGCTCTGCGTAAGAACTCCGATTACCAGGATGCCGTTTTCCACCAGGCTGATGGTCCCGTGCTTCAGCTCTCCTGCCGCGTAAGCCTCTGAGTGGATATAACTGATCTCCTTTAATTTCAGGCTTCCTTCCATACAGGTGGCATAATCAATTCCCCTGCCTACGAAGAAAACATCCCTGGCGCCGATCTGCTTGGAGGCGAACCACTGGATCCGTTCCTTATCCTCCAAAATTCTCTCAATTTTATCGGGAAGAGTTAAAAGCTCCTGAATATAATCCTGATATTTTGCCTCTTCAATTGTTTCCCGGATCTTGGCGAACTGGATGGAGAGACAGTAGGAGACGGCAAGCTGGGTGAGGTATGCTTTTGTGGTGGCTACTGCAATCTCAGGGCCCGCCACGGTATAAAGAACATAATCTGCCTCCCTTGCGATGGAGGAACCTACCACATTTACGATGGCCAGGGTCTTGACTCCCCGGTCTTTGGCTTCACGCAGCGCGGCAAGGCTGTCTGCGGTTTCTCCGGATTGACTGATGACGATAACAAGGGTGTGGTCGTCCATCATGGGATCCCGATAACGGAATTCCGAGGCCAGTTCTACCCGGACCGGTATTTTTGCCAGATCTTCCATCACATATTGAGCTGTCATGCCTACATGGTAGGCGGAACCGCAGGCTACGATGATGATCTGTCTGATGTTACGAATGTCCTCATCGGTCAGATTTGTGGCGGACAGATCGATCTGGTCTTCCTTTATGACAGAGCTTAAAGTGTCACGGATTGCTTTGGGCTGCTCGTGGATCTCCTTGATCATAAAGTGCTCAAATCCGGCTTTTTCTGCTGCTTCTGCATCCCATTTGATTTCCACTGACTCTTTTTCTACCTGGTCTCCGTCAAGGTTATAGAAGGTGACCTGGCCATCATAGAGTCTTCCAATCTCCAGATTCCCTATGTAATACACATTTCTGGTATACTTTAAGATTGCCGGGACATCCGATGCCAGGAAGCATTCCCCGTCTGCCACACCCAGGATCATGGGGCTGTCTTTCCGGGAGACATAGATTTCATCGGGATAATCTTTAAACATGACCGCCAGGGCATAAGAACCACGGATTCGTACCATGGCATGATTGATGGCATCAATGGGAGTACCCAGATATTTTTTGTAATAGTAATCAATAAGTTTTACTGCTACTTCCGTATCTGTTTCAGAGTAGAAATGATATCCTTTTCGTTCCAGTTTCAGCTTTAATTCCTGATAGTTCTCAATGATTCCGTTATGGACAGCCACCACATTTCTGTCATCGGTACAGTGGGGATGTGCATTTTCTTCGGAAGGTTCACCATGTGTCGCCCAGCGTGTATGGCCGATTCCACAGCAACCCTGGACGGCATTGCCTCCGTTTGTTTTCCGGGCAAGACCTTTCAGACGACCTTTTTCCTTGACGATCTCAATCCTGCCATCCCCGTTTCTGACGGCAATTCCTGCGGAGTCATAACCCCTGTATTCCAGCTTGGAAAGTCCTTCCAGCAGGATGGGGGCAGCTTGTCTTTTTCCGTTAAATCCAACGATTCCACACATTTTCTTCTTAATCCCTTTCTTTTATATAAGGAAACACCAGGTGATCCCTTCGATTGCTCTGTTAACAGGTATATGGTATAGGCATGGATTACTTGCTATCCATACTATTGTTCATATCATATCATATGAGTTCGGTATCAGTACAGTTCATTTTTTAATCTTAGAATGTCGGAATATTCTGAATATTATTTTTCAAATAACAAATTATCAAAAATATACTTGACAAAATGCCGAAAACAGATTACAATAAGTCCATAAACAAGGAGAATAATAAAAATAATATATATTTCTATTTATTCTCTGATATCTCGTCAAGAGTTCATATAGATGTTGCTTTTAATTAAGGAGTTGATCTTTAAGAAGGTGATGTGATATGAAAGGCAGAGGTCCATAGTTCGTGAAGAACAAATCAATAGAAAGAGAGGTTATACAGTGAAACTTCAGACATATTAGGGAATGATAATTTCAGAAATTCAAATGGATTTTGATAAAGTGTATTCGTGGGGGACCACAGAAGACCAGGATTGAAAGCCGAGAGAAGAGTAAGGGATTATCATAAAAAACAGATAAAAAAATCTATGAAAGAGCAGGTGCCAGTTAATGAAGTTGAAGGAAATTCATTAGTGGGGTCATTCGATGGAATCAGGATATCGAATGACCCCTTTTAGTTTGCCCAAAAATATGGATTTATGATATAATGTTTCAATGAAATATCAAGTGAAGATCAGGGATGAGAAGTTTGATGAAGGGAAAAGTTAAAACAAAGGTATTAGATCATTCCACCACGGTAAAAAACGGGGTATTACGTGTGGGGTTTGGAGCGATAGCCATCGTGGTTGAGATCGCCTGGCTGGTGGCTGTATTCTTGGGGCTGAACCAGTATTATTTCTGGGTGGAGGCAGCCACAAAGGTTTTCTCCATTATTCTTGTGCTGGCTCTTTACAGCATGAACAAGAATGCAGCCATTAAGCTTACCTGGATCCTGCTGATCCTGATCTCCCCAATCTTTGGTATCGTACTATACCTTCTGGTGGGTCTGTCCGGAACCACCAAGAGGATGAAACAGCGGTTTGCCCGGACGAAAGAGGACCTTCTCCCTGACTTACTCAATTATAATACTCTTTTCAAGGAGTCTTCCATGGATGAGCTGGAGGGTGACAGCCCTTATGATGAGCTTAGATTCCAGGACAAGAGGCTTTCCAATATCTCCCGATATATATTCAGTCAGAGTGATTTCCCGATCTATCGCGCCAAGGACCTTAAGTATTATTCCACTTCTTTAGAAGCCTTGGAGGCTCTGAAAGAGGACTTGAAAAAAGCAGAAAAATTCATCTTTATGGAATACCATGCCATCGACAATAAAACCCAGTGGAGCGAGATCCAGGATATCCTGGCTCAGAAGGCCAAAACCGGCGTTGAAGTACGAGTGGTCTATGATGATATGGGAAGCTTTGGCTTTATCAATACGGACTTTGTCCAGAGACTTGATGATCTGGGGATCCAATGCTATGTCTTCAATCCGATGATTCCGTTGATCAATATGTTTCTGAACAACAGGGACCACAGAAAGATCACAGTTATCGACGGGAAAGTGGCCTTCTCCGGAGGATATAACCTGGTGGATTATTATTTTACCAGCACGAGAAAATACGGAGAATGGAAAGACAGCGGTATCCGCTTCACCGGTGAGGCGGTAAACAGTATGACCTATATCTTTCTTGAGATGTGGAACAGTATCCGGAGAAATCAGAATCGTGATGAGAGTGTCCATGAGTATTTCATCCATCATCCGGAGATACCCCAGGAGAAAGGAACCGGCTACATCCAGCCATACGATGACAGTCCCCTGTCCCCGGAACCACTGGCTGAGAATGTCTATCTCTCCATCATTGAGCAGGCAGAAGATTATGTCTATATCACTACCCCCTATCTGATCATCACGGAGGAGATGAACCG
>AUXO010197729.1_pt1 | contig 10582 bp, 2 predicted proteins | sample 768731 | NCBI WGS metagenome assembly AUXO01 (sample SAMN02715735, study PRJNA202380) | gut metagenome | biome: sheep rumen | host: Ovis aries | place: New Zealand: Palmerston North
ACAATCTCCGTTTGGTGTTGTGCAACTCGACCAAATGACAAAGCAACTCACAGCATACGGTTTCAAGTATAATGAACTGTATGACATGACCAAGCGACTTGCAGACATTTCCGCAGCAACGGGTACGGATGTGAGCCGTCTTGCTCTAGCTTTGGGTCACGTTCGTTCAGAAGCAGCATTGTCTGGATACACATTGCGTCAATTCTCCATGGCCAATGTACCTTTGTTGCAGAAGTTGTCGGAGAAACTTGGAAAGACCTCCAAGGAAATCCGTGATATGGTCAAAAAGAAAGAAATTGGCTACAGTGATGTCATTGACGTACTGAAAGGTCTTACCGATGAGGGCGGCATGTTCTACAATATGCAGGAAGTGATATCTCAGAGTGTTAAGGCGAAGTTCAAGAACGTCAAGGACGCTATGGATATCATGTATGGAGAAATGGCTGAAGGTGCTCCTGGTGATGTGTTAAAGAAGGTAGCCGAAGTTTTGATGGATGTCACGAAAAACTGGAAAGATGCGGCAACCATAATAGGAACTGGTGCTGCTGTATGGGCTACACATAGGGCAGCAGTTCTCGCTATGAATGCAGCTTTGGGAAGCAACACATCATCGGTTACTGCCAACATTATGGCTTATAAGCAAAAACGAGCCGCAGAGTTGCAGAGTGAGGCAATGACGAGAAAACTAACTGCAGATGAACTTGCACTTGTTGCCACAAGAAACAAAATCACTGCAGCAAATATACGTGTTGCTCTTTCTACGAATGCAATAACAAAGGGAGAGGCTTTACGCCTTGTTGGATTAAGGAAACTTAGTCTTGAAGAAGCTAAGGCACTTATCCGTTCGGGCGAGTTTACCGCTGCCGAAGTACGTATGGCTTTACAAGGCAGGGTGCTTGGCATGAACCTGGGATTTGCTGGCAATATGATGAAGTCTTTTGCTGCATCAGCAAAATTGGCAATAACCGCACTGTTAACAAACCCATGGACATGGGCGATTGCCGGAATTACTGCAATGGTAGAACTCTGGCAGCGCAATAATCAAGAATTAGAGCGTTCAAAGGAACTTAGTGAAGACATATACAACCGCTCACAGGAGGGTTTGAAGAATACACGTACCATGATGCAGAACACAGGCATCCGTGTAGATTGGAGAAACGGCAAGAACGACCAATGGGATAACGTGACTGGAACTTTCGGACAACAGACTGGAGGTTTTATGCGTTTTGTGAAGCCAAGTTTCGACAAGAACCATGACATTGAAGGTACAATAGAAGCATGGCAGCAGTATATTCGTGATTATGCTGCTACACCAAACCGCATTCTTAATAACGCTATGACCTATCAGGTATCTGAGAAAGGTGAAGACGGAATAGAAAAGGTTACTACCAAGGTTCGTGAATTACGCGATCAGTATGATTTGTTGTATGAGAGTGTTATTAACGTAAGTAAAGCTCAGAAACAGATGCAGAATACTAGTGACGCTATTGGGTTTGCGATTAATGAAACCAATAAAGGTTTGTTTGATGATGACATGTTGACAAACATAGGCGACTATGACAGTCAGGTAAAGAAAGTTGCACAGAATATTGCAAAGACCTACGGCGACCTACGCAAATACATAGATGATACAGTTAAAAAAGCCCAGAAAGAAGACAAAGATTTTGCTGAAGCCACTAAAGGTATGGACAACTATTCTCAGGCTTTTGCGCATCTTGTTAAAAATCACGAGGAGTTTAGTAAGGCTGATGAAATATTCAAAGACGCTCATTTCGGCGTGAGCGGTGCGTATGAAGGTTTACTTGACGGAGGGCTGTTTGATGGCGGTACGATGTCTGGTTTTGAAAATGCTCGTAAAACGATGGAAAAAGACCTTAATACTTTCTTTACATCGCTTGACAACCAGTTGCGTAATCAAAAAGGATGGCATATTGACGATGTTCTTGCTGGCAGTATAACTCTTTCCGAAGACAAGCAACAAGCATTGTTGTCTTCATGGAAAGATGCGTTGAGTAAGGTTCGTGGATTGACAGATGAAACAGCCCATGAATTAACTCAAAAGTTTGCAGAGAGGTATCGTATCACAATAGATGCAGATACAGAGAATGCGATTGCTAAACTTGCGCAGTTAGAGCAAAGCCTAAACAACCTTGTTGAAGGTGATTATAAGGTGAACGTTGAAACTATGACCAATGCTAAGTCTGTATTCGATCAGATGAAGAAAGACTACAAGGCTGCAAAAGAATATATAGAGACATCGAAGCCAATCCTTGCAAAGTTTGGTATAGCCATTACAGGAAAGTCACTTGGACTTATGAAGATAACCGAAATTACGAATGGTATTTCAGATAAAGGTGTTGCTGAAGAAGTACGCAAAGTTCTGATAGGTTACGACCAAGCAATATCACAGCTTAACAAAGCTCAGGAGGGAGCAAATAATTTAGGCTTGAAATTGGAAGATGACAAGAAGAAGAAGGGTGGTAGAAATAAGACAGGTGGAACAAAGTCTTACAAAGATGAGTTTGCAAAACGTTGGGATGAGCGCATTCGCATAATGAAGGAGGCTCACGATTGGTACAGGAAGTGGGAGAAGGAAGTTGGTCACGATGAAGCCATCAAGGAAACTTTCGCAAAGTATCAGGACATCTTTAAGGAGTGGAAAGAAGATAAAATCCTCCCACTTGACTTTGACGTGAACGACATCGACGATTTTCAGAAATATGTCGAGAAGATATACAAAGATGCGCTTGACCGTTACAACAAACAGAAAAACAACAAACTCCAGAACTATGGTCAGGAAGCACAGCGTGTTTACCGTCAGGCCGCTGCTGTTCTCGAAGATATAAAGTTTGACAACTTAAAAAAGGCTGCCGAAGAGTTCAGAAGCATCATTGACCAGACAATCGAAGATCTCAACGAAAGGTGGGATATTTTCGATGCTGTGCGTAACTCCACGGGTAATGTTGACCTTGCAACACACATTGCAGGCTTCGGAGCAGCCGAGACGGGCGCAAGGACATCTGCTGATGCTATGCGCAATGAGTTGCTGAACCAGTTGCGCAGTGCAGGTGGTGAAAAATTGCTCAGTCAGATTCCTCTCGATGTTAAGATTGATGAAGAAGGATTACGTGAAAAGTTTGAGAAGGCTATCCCACAAGGCGAAGATGCAGAGCGATACAAAGAGAAGATAGATGGTCTTATCAAGGCTTACCAGGAGTGGCAGAAGTTACAGAGGAAAGTTGTCAAGGACGACATTTCCGTGTATGCTAACCTGATTGGTGCTGTTGTCTCTTACGACGCAAAGATAAAGAAGATGAGAGACGAACTTGAGAAGAAGAAAGCAAGCAACAATGCACTATTTGCCAATGGAACTATCACACAAGCAGATGCAGACAATGCAAATCAGATAGCACAGGCTCAATTTGATTGGGAAAGCATGAAGATGAGCGCAGACTATGCCAACATCTACAATCATGCTGTTGCCATGTCGAGGGAAGAGTTTAACAATGCAGCAGGTGCCATTGACAATATGCTTGAAAAGTTGCGCCGTCTTGGACTCATATCTCCAGATGATTTTGTTTCCGAGAAAGGAAAGTTGGATAAAGCCCGCAATGAATGGAGTACAACGGGATTCCTTGGTGAGCGTGGTGCGGTTGGCTCGTTTATCAGTGGTGGCAATGACGGCCTGATGAACTATTATGCACAGCGCAGAGACAAGGCACTTCAGCAAGAGAAGAATGCAAAGCCAGGTAGCGAAGATCAAAAGAAGTATGCCAAAGAAGCAGAGCACTACGGCAAACTCTTTGATAAGATGTCCAAGTTGTCAGATGCGGCAAAAGATGTTATCACGGCATTCAACACCTTGCAATCTGGTCTTGACCTTGTTACCAATATGTTTGATTCCCTCGGAATGGAAGGTGCAGCAGATACGACTAGTGATGCTGCCGGTGTTCTTGGTGGTGCCATGCAAGGAGCATCCGCATTGAGCGCACTCGGTCCCTATGGAATGGCTGCAGGTGCAGGTCTTGGTCTCATCAGTGGATTGGCACAAGTACATGACAAGGCACTGGAAAGGCAGATTAGCAAACTGCGTGAAGACGTTCAGAAGATAGAGGCTAACACGAAACTCATTCAGCAAGCCCGTGAAAGGACGTTGGGTTTTGATTTGGGCGATTTGCGTAGGGGCTACGCACAAAACTATGCTCCCAACCAGACTCAGGCAATGAAAGATATTCTTGCAAGTCTTCCTTACTTGCGAAATAACCACTATTTGCTGGGTTTTGACTCCAAGGCGCAGAAAGACATGTACGAATACTATAGCCAAAATTCAGAAGGTTCAGGCTATAGGCAAGAGTTTCAAAATCTTATCGACCAGAGGAAGGATTACATGGATATTCTTGATGCGCAAGAGTCGAAGAAGAAAAAGTCTCAGTCAGACATCGAAGAGACGAAAGCAAAGATTTCCGAACTTGACGATCAGATTCGCTATTTCTCGATGGACTTGGCAAAGGAACTTTTTGACATAGACGTTAAAGGTTGGGCTGATCAATTGTCAGATGCACTTTCCTCTGCTTTTGAGAATGGTGAGAGTATGGCGAAAGCCTATAAGGAAACAGTCACAAGCATATTGCAGCAGGTGATGAACAAGATGATGCAGTTGGCTATCCTCGAACCAATGTTCCAGAGCTTGCAAGACAAACTGTTTGGCAACGCCGATAAGAATATTTCAGGTGTCTTCAACCCCAACGACCCGAAGGGTAGCATGAGCAAGGTTACAGCCATGATAACAGACTTTTTCGGAAATGGTGGAGAAGGTCAGAAAACAATCACTGCCGCAACGGAGTTTATGACCGCTTTCCAGCGGGGTCTTGAGAATAGCGGACTGAGCGTGCTGAATGAATCAGCCAATGCGCTCACAAGCAGCGTACAAGGTACGAGCGAGGAAACTTCCGACTTACTTGCGGGTTACATCAATGCCCTCAGACAAGATGTTTCGGTCAATAGAATCTTGCTGACGCAGTTTGTCGCACAACTATGGCCGGAATATGTTGAAGCATTTGCCAATCATGTTAGAACTGTTTCAAACATTGATGTAAACGTTCAGTTGATGATGGAAATGATGCGCGACGGTTCCGGAGCCTTCTTCAATGAAATATCTTCATTACGATCAAGGTTTGACAGCGTTGTTGACGGCATCGAAAGTATGTCTGTGAAGTAAAAAGACGGAACGACAAATATGCAAAAAGAAAAGCGGTTATCCATCTCGGACTACCGCTTTTTTTGAATAATAACTTGCTTAACTAAACAATCTACTAAGATATGATGTATTTACTTTGTGTTGAGTTTTATTTTAAATAGTCGTATTCTTCACGAATCTTAATATTATCTTCAGCTGTTATAGTTACTTTATCTGAATGTTTTACAAGAACTATTTTTGCCTTGTCATATTGTTCAGCCTCAATGCTGGCATTCTCGTATAGGTGTGCTATGACGAAACTGCGGTTCTTGGCAACCAGTTTGACAGAAGAATTATCGCGGATGTGAATATATCCGTGGTTCCAACAGTTGTATCTCATCGTTATGTCTGACGTTCCAAGAATGAGGCTTTCCTTCGGGTTCATGGTACTGAACTTGTCGTTTACAAAGACAAAGTTCTTTCTAAGTAATACACGATCGAAATGTTTGATTATAAAATCATTAGACGGATAGTGATGTTTAAGGCAGAAGTCTAGCCCTCGAAACATCCTTTCAATCATTTTTTCCTTACTCCAATTTCGATTCCAAAGGTCTTGCCAATCACCACACAATCCAAGTGCAATGGCCTGGTCTCTTAATTCTCTATTCAGTTGATCCATAATGGAAAATTTTTCACAAAAGTATAAAAACCCTGTTTGTTTTCTCAATAAACTGCATTCTAAATCTAAATGAAATATGCAGATTACCACAGAAAAAGCAAATCTGTTTATGCATTGAATACTATTTTTGTAAAAATCTTTTACAAATGGTCACGCACAAAACATACGTCCAACAGATTAGTTTCGACGGCTTATCATACATGCAAGGCAGCGTTGTGGATCTGCTTGATGCCTTCAAAATAGTATGTCAGGATTTTCCTTTCAAGAAGAATCCTGCTCCCAAAGAACTGCCAACAAGGGATTGGGCTGGTGAAGATGGCCTTGATGTATATATCCCAGACCGTATTCCTATTAAGGCTTATGATATTGAAGTTGATTTTCTGTATACAGGTACGGAGGATTCGATTCAAACAGACCTTAACAACTTCATTGATTTTCTCTATGGTAGAATAAAGGGAAATAGCAGTGATACTGTTCAGAGCGGTCGCCTTGCAATTTACAACGAATATACAGGCTTAGGCCGTAAAGACATCGTTGTGAAAGAAGTGGAACCTGAAATATTCTTTCTTTCGGACAGTGACCCCGATGCAGTAGCAAAATTCCAGTTAAAGTTTACTGTTAACGATCCGACTACTGAGGTAGTTCCTGTCATTGCGATTTACGATGATGTACCCCATGTAACACAATTAAACTTCGCTGGCAATGAATAGGGTAGAGTTAAAGATATACTACATAGACAACGATGTCAGGAAAATCCGTTGTATAGCGAATAAATGGAAATTCCAGGACTCTATGATGGGTGAGCAGTTTATCATGTTCAACGTCACGTCCGAGATTCCCATTGACTTTGCAGTAGGTGACTTCTGCCAATTCAGAGGTGAGACTTACACGCTTAACTATGTACCTTCTGTTACGCAAAAAGCAAGGTCAAAGGAAAGACAAGACTCATACACATACGAGAACGTGAAGTTTGAGTCTTACCAAGAAGAGTTAACAAGGTGCATTATGCTAGACATTACGCCTACTACAGGCGATTATGTAGCGGCATTGGGTACGAACCATACAGGCAGTAGCCGTTTTCAGCTTTTCTGTGGTGAGGCTTCTGCCAACGGAAGTACTTTGACCGCTGTATGTGCCTTGGCTGCCAAGATACAAGCCAACCTCGACCGTATGTTTTCGCCGAATGTCTGGAAGATATTGGTTGACACAACTACCACCTATCAGAATAGTGCCGGAGAACCTGTTCTTGTAACGCATACGGAAGACAAGGTTTTGTCATTCGACAATACAAGTGTCGCAAAAGCATTGGAGGAGGTGCATAACACCTTTGACCTGGACTATTGCATAAAAGGTCGTTTTGTATATATAGGTTATAACCTAAAGAACCTGACAAGTGACAACGAAGAAGAGACTTTTGCGTTTGGCTACGGCAAAGGCTATCCCACACATGAAGACATGAACAAGGGATTGTTCCAGATTAAGCGCATAGCCAATAGTCAGCAAAAAATAGTTACTCGCCTTCGTGCTCTAGGCTCAACAAAGAACCTTCCGTATAGATATTACAACAAGAAATATTCCAATGGGAACGATGACTTGTCACAGACATTATTCCCTACGAACCTGCAACTACCTGACACTTTTGAGACACCAAACGTTAAGGCGGCGAACAATGCTTTGCGTGACAGTACTCTTCGTGATGTCAAAGGAGATACAAACGACGCATACATTGACAAGAACGACGATGCTGCCAGTTGTGCTGAAGGTATCAGGGAAGACAGCGCACGTTGGGATGGCTCAAACAGTAACCTGCCAGAAATATACCCAACCATCGAAGAAGCCACATACGGTGAACTTCGTAGTGCATTGGTACAGGATCAGGATGGACAGACAGGACAAAATTCATTCCCTGGCTATGGCAGCTCAGAACGAATTGACAAGATTCTGGCAGTAGGTTACAAGGACGGCGTTACGATGGTTGATGATGCCAATAAGGGAAATGGTATTCTTCCTGAGAATGGAATATCATTAAAGGGAATACCTCGTTCTGCGAACCTAGGTATTGTCCATCTATCTTACAGTATAGGCGGTGGCGGTGATTTCACGAACCGTTCTGGTGTCTATCAGGGACCAGAGAGGACGCTTTTCTCCATACAAGGAGTGTCCGCAGGAAAATACGCCATGGCTCCCACCATTGGTTCTGTATTGTATGGTTTCATCCTGTCAAGCTACAGTTCTGGCATTAGTGCGGATGTAGGTTTTGTCATTAATGTCAAGCAGACAAACATTCAGACTGGAGTAACCACCACGATAGCCTCATATACCTCAGACTACATTAATGCTTCTGTTGGCGATAGCGTTGCAGAGATTGAACTTCCAGAACTTCCGGATGTCAAGAACGGTGCGAACGCAAAAGTATCAGAGATTAATGTTACAGCGTTGTCGGATATTACAGTAACTTTCGCTCCTGTCATGCGTAACATCGCCGTGCCGAGCGGTTTCACAGATAGTTTTACCCTTGCATACCAAGTAGGAAACTCCCGTATCGACCATACCGTAACTTACGACCCTGAATACAACTGGATTCCGTTGGATGATGCTGATAATGTATCGGAAACTTTTCATGTTTTCATTCAGGACATGGGATTTGACCTGCAAGCCTGTTGGACTGACGAAGCTCCTGTTGTTGCCATGAAGAGTGGGCGATGTGTAGGCAGAGAGTTTGAAATAGGTGAAAACATAGGGAAAGTTGAGTATAATGGCAAGAAAGGCTACATACTTACGTTGAAACGTGCCACAGACAACACACTCAACACCTATTATCCGAGTGCTACAGACCCGATTGCAGCAGGAGATTTCTTTGTCCTGTTGAATATCAGTATGCCAGATGTATATGTTAAGATGGCAGAGGTAAGACTTTTGCGTGCAGCGACAGACTATCTTGCAGACAACTGTGAGACACAATTCACATACCAGCCATATATTGACGATATATACTTGCAGCGTAACTATGACAACATGGTTAAAGAAGGAATGCCTGAAAAAAGTATTTTCTGGCGTTTGTATGCAGGTCTGAAGTTTACGTTTAGAGGCATTCCGGCAAACGAAGATAGTCCGGCACCTTTGGCAAACATCACCATTGAGCAAGTTTCAATCAGCATGGGTGATGGTCTGACACCAAAGGTTGAGATGAAACTTAACGACGATGTACAGCAAAGCACCATACAGAAACTTACCACGTCTGTTGACAGGATTTACAATGGAAGTATATTCAACAATGGAAGCGGAGTGAGTGGTGGTGGCGGCGCTATGGCTGCTGCACTTTTAAGTATCTTACAAAGCGAGGGCGAAAAACTTTTCCTCTCCAAGAAACACGACGATACTGCAGAAGGAAAGATCACTTTCAATGACGTTGTTATCCATAATGAAACTTTGAAAGCAAAGAAAGGTCTGAAAGTCGGTAATTTCAATTCCAGACTTTTGGGTAGCGGTGCTTTGATTGACGAAGAGGGTAATGCAGAGTTTGAGAGTATCTATAGCCGTAACTTTATCTCCACTCCAGAGTTTCGATTCAACAGGGTAAATGTAACCGATGGCGAACAGTGGTGTACAAACGGTTACGGAACAATCAAGAATGTGGAAATCATCAGTTCCACCGAGGGATATATCACCCTGAAACTGGAAGAGAACGACTGGGCAAGTGTGGCAGAGGGTGATATCTGCCGTGGTATCTACAACGATATCGCTAATAACTACGAGACGCGAGACCTGGATGATGATACGGAACTCTATGCAGGACCCATGGAATCGGAAACGGAAGGATTCGGATTCTCTTCAAAGGATGGATTCTTCACGTCTTACTTCTGGGTTGTTTGCATGGATTCGAACACGGATGCGAAATGCTACAACCGAAAAGGGGAATGCTGCTTCAAGTATCAGCTACGACATGCAGGAGTCCCGCACCCGTGCGCGTTTATGAAGTTTGCCCAGTACGGTTCCTTCACCCGTGCCGACCGCCGAAGCAGTTCCTACGCCACCAGCATAGGCCATTACTATGAAATGGTGCTCGACGGTGTGCAGACGTGGAAGATCCAGTCGCCTAACATCGTCTACCGCAAGGGATATCTCGGTGACATGACCGTGGAAGTCCGTGTCAAGGACGCCGATGGGAACTACACCGGCGAGACAAGGGAGGTGGAACTCCGCGGATACGGACTCTATGTGCAGGACAATGTGTACTTCGGTAATGCAGTCATACAGCTCGACCCCGTAACACTTGAGGAACTGACCGAACAACTGAAGTTCTATGATGTCAGCCTCACGGAGTATATCGACGTTATCACGGTCGATGATGTGGGTAACTGCATCGGCGGTCTCTATACCGAGAGCGGAGAGAACGGCGAGTATCGCACATACCGCATCCAGACCACGTTGCTCGTCCGTAAGAACGGCGTGCTGCTGACGTTGGCTGCCGACAATGCGGATGCCGGAAAGGGAACGTACAAGATTAACGTGCAGCCCCACGGATGCAGCACCATGATCCAGGGCTCCACCATCTACATCACGGGCATATCCAATATCAAGGACGGAGTTCCCGGTACGCCTGATGACGTGAACTTCGACTATGATGAAATGCGCCAGATGAGCCATTGCAGCGTGGATATCATCGTCAACTGCGAGGGAAAGGGCGTTATCACTAAGACGCTCCCGGTATCTATCAAGCACGACTC
>AUXO014578787.1_pt1 | contig 10582 bp, 10 predicted proteins | sample 768731 | NCBI WGS metagenome assembly AUXO01 (sample SAMN02715735, study PRJNA202380) | gut metagenome | biome: sheep rumen | host: Ovis aries | place: New Zealand: Palmerston North
ATCACGAACCAAAGGCATACTCATACATCTAGGACCACCTCTACCACGAGATAATTCTGCACTATGCATTTCAAATACCTTTATTCCATGTTCTCTCAATATATTATTAGAAATATTATTTCTGTTATAAACTACAACAACTCCAGGTGCAATACACAAAGTATTAGTACCATCATTCCACTGTTCACGCTCAGACGAAGTCTTTTCTCCACCAGCACAAGGAATTAAAGTAATTTTTCTTCCTAAATATTTTTCTAATATTTCTTCAAGTGAACCATTTATTTCACGAACATTTAAATCTTCATCACTATCAGGAATATCTCCCTCAGTAATTTCAAATACTTGTAAAGTATCCATAATTCCAGGATGATAAGTAAACTTATCCACATCTATCTGTGTAAAAACAGTATCTAAATGCATAAAAGCCCTTGACTCTGGAATATTAAATGCCAAAATTGTATCTATTTTACACTTTGGATTCTTAAACATATTTTTAGCAAGTTCATCAATAGCACCTGCTTCAGTTCTCTGAGAAATACCAATAGCTAAAATATGATCATTTAAGTTTAATACATCTCCACCCTCTATATGATATGGTAAATATCTATCATACCACTTTTCCATCTTTCCTTTATAATCAGGATGATAATTAAATATATATTCAGCATAAATCGTCTCTCTACTTCTAGTAACAGAGTACATTTTATTAAGAATAGCTCCATTACCAACACTAGCAAAAGGGTCTCTAGTAAAATACAAATTAGGCATAGGATCAGCTAAAAAATCAGACTCTTCTTGAACCAAATCAACCAAAGATTTCTCAATTTCCCTTTTTTCACGATTAATCTCAATAACTTTAATGCCTTCCATAGTTTTTAAAACTAACTCTTTCTTATTAGTAAAACTCTTTAAATATTCAAATACAAGATTTTTATATTTTGGAGTAGTAATACCAGCCTCACTAATAAATTGTCTCAAAAACTTATCTTCAATCTCTGGAGATAACTCTAATACATCAGCCATCAAATCTTCCAAATAAACAACCTCAACCCCATTAGTTTTCAAAATATTAGCAAATTCATCATGCTCTTTCTGTGCATCAGGTAAAAAAGGTATATCATCAAACAATAGCCTTGACAAAGTATCAGGTGTCAAATTTAATAGTTCATTACCAGGTCTATGTAATAAAACCTTCTTTAAAGGTGCAATTTCACTTCTAATATGAATAGCATCCACACTAATCACTCCCTCTATTTCTATTCGTAGTATCCTACTATAATCTATTATAGCATCTTATTTTTTTTTTGCAATCAAAAAAAGTTATTTGAATGACTTATCCAAAAACTCTTTTAATCTTACATTATTCTTATTAGAAAAAGCGGCATTAACATCACCAAAATAAGAAACAATACCATCATCAATAAAAAGTAATTTATTAGCACAATTCTTTACAAAATTCATTTCATGAGAAACAATTATCATAGTCATACCATCATCAGCAATCTTCTTTATAAGAGACAAAACTTCTCCAACCATCTCTGGATCTAAAGCACTTGTTGGTTCATCAAACAAAAGAATATCAGGTTCCATCATTAAGGAACGTATAATAGCAATTCTTTGCTGTTGCCCACCAGATAGTTCACGAGGATAATTATCACATTTATCATCCAAATCAATAACCTTTAATAATTCATGTGCCTTAGCAACAGCCTTATCTTCAGACATTATACCTAACTTTACAGGAGCCAATATTACATTTTTCAAAACAGTCATATTATTAAACAAATTAAACTGTTGAAAAACCATCCCTATCTTTTTACGAACACTAGACAAATTAACATTCTTATCAAGAATATTATTATTTTCAAAAATAATTTCTCCAGAAGTAGGTTTTTCAATTAAGTTTAAACATCTAAGAAGCGTTGATTTACCACAACCAGAAGGACCTATAATAGCAAGCCTATCCCCCTTTTCAATCTTAAAATTTATTCCCTTTAAAACATTAACCTTACCAAAACTTTTTTTCAAATTTTTAACCTCTAACATGATTAAGTCTCCTCTCCATATAATTAACAAGCCTTGTCAAACCTAAAGTCATAATAAGATATATAATAGCAATAATAAACAAAGGAAAGAAATAATCATAAGTACGTGATGCAATAATATCAGAAGCTTTAGTAAGCTCTATAATACCAACATAAGCACCAACAGAAGTCTCTTTCAAAAGAGTAATAAATTCATTTCCTAAAGCAGGTAAAATATTTCTAATAGCCTGAGGAAGAACGATAAATCTCATAATCTGATGATATTTAAATCCCAAAGCATAACCAGCTTCCGACTGCCCTACTGGAACAGAATGAATACCAGATCTAATAATCTCAGATACATAAGCACCAGAATTAATCCCAAAAGCAATAACACCAACTACAATAGTAGAAACATCAACAGATTTAAAAATAACATAATAAATAATCATAAGTTGCAAAACAACAGGAGTTCCTCTAATAATATCAACATACCACTTACATATAGAATTAAGTATTTTTAACTTTCCATTAGATTCGTAATGATTACGAATAAGTGCAATAACAACACCAATAACAACACCAATAATAACAGCAAAAAAAGCAATTAATATTGTGTGAAACAACCCTTCTAAAATAAACTTATATCTATTATCATAAATAACACTATAATAAAATGAATCTCCAATACCTAATAATAAATTATATAACCACATACTTTATCCTCCTAAGATTTTTTAGAATGATATAAGATAAATTCATCAATCTTACCATCATCTTTCAATCTCTTAATTACTTTATTAATAACAGTTAGTAACTCGTTATTTCCCTTATCAACAATAATACCGTAAGAATCTTCAGCAAGAGCTTCATCCAACATTACCAATTCATTATTCTCTCCAATAATATTTTTAGCTGGTAATTCATCCATAACAACACAATCAACTTTATTATCTTTCAAATCCTGAATTGCAGATAAATATTTTTTTTGTCTAACAATAACACTACTTGAATATTCATCACTCACAAACATATCAGCAATACTTCCAAGTTGCACAGCAATCTTTTTACCATTCAAATCATTAATACTAACAATACTACTATTTTTTTTAACAATTACCACTTGCCTAGAAATAGCATAATTAATAGAAAAGTCAACATTTTTAGCTCGCTCTTCTGTATAACTAATACCAGCAGCTCCTATATCAGATTTTCCACTCTTAACTTCAGTAATAATAGAATCAAACGCAACATCCTTAACAACCAATTTTTTTCCCATTTCCTTAGCAATCTCTTGAGCAATATCTATATCAACACCAACAACCTTACCATCCGAGTAATACTCATAAGGAGCAAAACCAGCTTCAGTTACCATTATTAACCTATCACTGCGCTTTTCACACCCACATAACATAAAACATATCAAGAAAAATAGCAAAAATTTTCTCATGAATTATACCCACCTACCTACTATAAATAAGTATATCACAAAAATAAAAAAAGGTACCTATCAAATTATAGATACCAAGACTAACTATAAACTATCTTTATATTCCAATATTCTCTCTAACACTTTATAATGAGCTTCATGCATTAATCCATCAGACAACTTCTTTTTTATATCATCCACACTCATATAAGATACACTATCAACTTCTTCATCCTGTATCTTAACTTCGCTCAAATCTATATTTTTTTTCAAATAAAAGACAAATCGAATTGGTAAATCAAATAATAAATAACCTAAATCAATAATAGTATCATCATCAATATTAATTCCCAATTCTTCCTCAACTTCTCTCTTAATAGTATCAATAGGTTTTTCACCATGATCAACGTGACCACCAGTTGACGCGTATAAACCTCCCTTCTCTCTAGAAGTTTTTTGCATCAAAAACTTTCCCTCATCATTCTCAATGTAAATAATAGCAACAGCAATATGTTCGCCAGGTAACAAACTTCCTACATCCCCACGTTGAACAACTTTGTCAATCTTAACACCTTCATCATTGTAAACATCTAATAATTCCATTTTTCAATTTCTCCTTCCAAAATGTACATCACTATCATTCCATAAATCATACCTACTATAATTACGCATTTCAAAAGCATAATTTTGAACCTCTATATAAATACCAGCCATATCTTTAAAAATATTACGCAACAAAGCATTATAATCTTTAAAATCATCTACTTTATTAGACTTTAAACGATCCATATAAAAATGAATAGTATTCCTTAACTTTTCCTTAACTTTTTCAATATTTACATTATCAAAGCATTCATTATCAAAAACATAATTAATAATATCTATAACAAAAGAAACAATAGGTTGTACTTTATTTTCATCCCCCTTAGTTTTTCCATCACAATTAATAATTTCTAAACAAAAATATAATTGTTCCATCAAATTTTTAGAATAAGACTTATTAACTTCATATTGATCTAAATAAGCATATTTATTAATAATTTCTAATACAGTATTTAACTCTTGCCTAATCTCTTTTTCAAAATCATCATATCGAATATTTTGTAACCTATCTTCACTCTTAAATATTTCTTCTAATATTTTTTTATACTTATCTAAAACATTATGAAACATACTAACCAAATAATTTTTATAATTATCATTTGATAAACTATTCAAAACAAAACTAATGTTATTAACAAAACTAGCAAAATCATCCCCCTCAATATACTCCTGACCCATATCACCAAAAATCAAAGAATCATATAAATCCTTGAATGGTTTAATCTTATTAACTTGTAAAATAATTTCATCAAACATAGAAGAAACAAATAATAACAATCGCTTATTAGAATCCAATTCATCATTTAATGTTAATTCATAACCAGAATCAATCAAATTATCAAAAGTAGAATTAGCCTTCTTTAGTTCACATTCAATAAAATCTTTTAATTTAGAAAGATAACTACCTTTCTTAACATCATCTAAATAAGAAGAATAGAATAGAATTTTTTTAATAATGCCTTCAATAGATTGATCATCATCATCTACATTTTTAACCTCAATATCTAGTATCTTTTTATACTTACCCAAATCAGCAATATATCTAATCAATTCATCTTCTCTACATAAATTATTTTTTATATTATCCAATGCCGCTAATAATTGTGGCTTCAAAAAAGCAACATCACTACTACCAAAAACTAAACCTTTATTACTCTCACCCAACATAGGCTTTGCAGCCAAAAAATCATCTTTATATTTTAAAATTAACAAATGCAACTTATCCATTACCATTTTTTTACTTGATTCAGGCAACTTATCACATAAACTAATAATAATATCTAACAGTTTATTTACTTCAACATCATTAATACCAAAATTATTTAAAAATATAGAACTATCATTATCTAAATAATCATTACTTTCCTTTTCAGAATCTAATTCATCCTTTTCCTTAAACCTTATAAAATTAAAACTATCAACACCCAAAATCATACCTATACGCAACTTCTGAAAAGGATTTAACTTAACACCACAAAAAACCAAATCAATAAAAAATTTTTTTTCAATAGAAAAATTAATAATACTTTTAAGAAATTTAATATTATTATTTATAAAAACTAATAACGTTTGATAAGAAGTATAAGAAAATATAACTTCTTTTAAACTATCACACCCCAAAAATATATTATTTTCTATTTCCTTAATATTTTCAAAAAATTCCACTCTTTCTAATGATTTACATCCATTAAAACACTTATAACCAATCTTTTTTAAATTTTTAGAAAGCTTAATTTCCTTTAACTTTAAACAATCTAAAAAACAATTATTACCAATTTCTTCAACTTTATCATACATTATTATTTTTTCTAATGATTTACAATTAAAAAAAGCTGAATTACTAATAATTTTAAGTTCTTTAGATAGCACAATTTTTTTTACACCAGTACAATTGTAAAAAGAATAATCAACTTCTTCAATACCATCAGGCAATTCAACTTTTTTTAAAGAAGAACAACCATGAAAAAGATATTTACCCAATTTTTTTAAATTAGCAGGCAATTTTATTTTAATCAAATTACTACAATCCCAAAAACATTCTTCACCAATATCCATAACGCTATCAGGAATATCTATTTCTTCTAAAGAACCACAAAATTTAAAAACAGAATCCCTCAAATATGATAATCCATATGGTAATTTAACTCTTACAAGCTTACTACATTTCAAAAAACATTCTTCACCAATATCCATAACACTATCCGGTATATCTATTTCTTCCAAAGAAAAGCATTCATCAAAAGTATGGGAAGGCAAATACTCTAAACTCTTTGGTAACTTAATTTTTTTTAAATTTCTACATCCAGCAAAACAACCATCACCAAAATATATAACACTATCAGGTATATCAATTTCTTTCAAAAAAGTACCAGAAAATGCATAATTACCAAATTCAACAACACTATTTGGTATCTTAATAGATTTTAAACTCTCTATTCCACTAAAAAAACAATTTCCAACTACAGCAACAGAATCTGAAATTACAAAACTACCATCATGCAAAATAACATCTTGTCCCTTATTTATTCTTTCCAATACTTTTTTGCCATCTTTATCCTGTTTATAAATATAAAAATTATCTTTCTTCACATTAAACCTCCAAAATACCAAAATAATACCAGTTATTTATTAAACCTAATTCTTCTACCACGAATAACCTTACTGTGATCTTTAAAAAATAACAACATATACATATTAGATACAGCGATAAAACCATCTATAATAATTCCAGAAAAAGACAAAACATAAATATCATATATAACCCAAATTAAATAAGAAACACAAGCACCAACAGTAACATATTTCTTACTAAAAGTAAGACTAAACCCATCAATAAGACTAGCAAATATAGGTAAAAAATCAAGCCAAATCTTAACCTGAAATACACTTAAGAAAATATATACAATACCACTAACAACAAATATATATTTATCTTTATCAGTTTTATAATACAAATAATCCCTTACCCCTTCCAATAAAAATATAAAAGCACCAGAAAAAGCACCTAACAAAAAATAATGAAAAAAATCTAACACACCAGAAATAATATGAAAAGATAAAATTTTATTAGTATCACTTCTAAAATAACTAAAAACCAAAAATAATCCAGCTAATAAACCAATAAATTGAATAAATAAAAAGTTTAAATTCACAGATATCACTCCAAATCATCATAATAACATATTATCATATAATTAAAAAAAAATAAACTTATTGCAATTATTAAAAAAAATGATTAAAATAAAAGAAAGGTAGATGATAATATGTTTAAAGAATTAATTAACTCAATTGAAGAAAAGTACAATAATATAAAAGAAGAAAATAATAATTTAAATAATCTAATGCAAACAACAAGCACTTTTCAAAACTTATTTCCAATACCAGAACTTAACAACGAATCATCATTATATAAAATAGAATTTATAACAAATGAATGCCCAGATATTAATAAAGAAAAAGCAACTTTAATATCAAAATTAATACCCGTCAGTGAAACATATCTATCAGTATTATACGCTAAAGAACTATTAACAAATGAAGAATATTTTATTATTCCAACAAACAAATATTTATGGATTATGAATACAAAAAACTATGGAGCATATGAATATAATAATATAAAATGTAGCATAATAAAAAATAATTTGATGAGTAAAACAGTATTACTAAATAATGTAATAATAGAAATAAATGGAAGTAATAGTATATTAGAGAATTTTCTAAATATTATAAATGATAATACATACAGAGAAAAAAAAATATTTGAGAAAACATCATACCTATGTGAAATAATACCAACATATCAATTAATAAATGAAATAGAATCAGGAATATCAATTGACAATAACAATAATATAGTATTTCATAGTAAAGAAAAAAATCATAAATGCAACATAACCGATATAGATAACTATGAAATACTACTAGATAATCAAGTATACACATCCAAAAATATCACATCATCAACATCAATAGGAAGTTTTCAAAATAGTTGTTATCAAATTAATTTAAGAATAACTCTAAAAGATAATACAATTATCAGCATACCAATATTACAACAAAATTCATTTGGAACAAAATACACCAGCCACGATAGTACATTTAAGAAAAATTTAGAATTTGCTCAAAAAATCATAGATAAAATAAAAGAATTAAGTCCAAAATACTAACTAATGTTAGTATTTTTTTTAAAATAAAAACTAGCATACCAAATTAAGATATACTAGTTACATCATTTTTATTAACATTTGTAGTAGTAACAACATTAACTGCTTGAAGACCTTTAGGAGTCTCAATAAGATCAAAATCAACTAACTGTCCCTCAGCCAATGTTTTATAACCATCTTGTTTAATTACAGAATAGTGTACAAAAATATCTTCACCAGTTGAATGATCGATAAAACCATACCCTTTAACATTGTTAAACCATTTTACCTTACCAAGCATACCTCACACCTCTCTTCTATCATAATATTTCCTACAATTAAATTATAACCAAAAAGATAAGAAAAATTCAAATCATTTCGAGTTACAAAATACGACATAATTAGTATAAATAATTTCTAACCAATAGTCGCAAAAATATTTTATCATCCAACTATTTTAAAAATAATTTACAAAATAATTGAAGAATATAACTAATAACGAAAAGAAAATTTGATAACAAATAGTTAGTAAAATAAAAAAAGTAGACTAATCTACTTTTACATTTAATATATCCAATATTCTAGTTAAATCCACTTTAGAATCAAAGAAAATTTCTATCTTTTTATTCTCTATTTTTACCTTAGTTCCCAAAATATCACTAAGTTCATCCTCTACATATTGATATTCATTAACTTTAGTAGGTCTAGAAATAGGTACCTTCTTAGGAATATCCTCTTTATTAGAAATACTCTCTAAATCTCTAACACTAATATTATTTTTTACAACTTTATTAGCAAGTTCTTCAACTTTATGACCATCATCCATTTTACTTAATACTCTAGCATGTCCCATGGATATTTTATTTTCACGCACCATATCCTGAACATCATCAGGAAGACGTAATAAACCAAGAGTATTAGTAACATGACTTCTACTTTTACCAATCTTTTCTGCCAATTCTTCTTGCTTTATATGCAAACTATCAATAATCCCCTTATAAGCCCAAGCTAACTCAATAGAAGTTAAGTTTTCTCTCTGTATATTTTCTAAAAGAGCAATTTCCCGCATCTTTTCATCATCAAAATCTTTAACAATAGCAGGTATAGTTTCTAAGCCAGCCAATTTAGATGCTCTAAGTCTTCTTTCACCAGCAACTAAATCATAACCTTTAATACTTTTCTTAACAATAATTGGTTGAAATACACCATAATTTTTAATAGATGCAGCCAGTTCATCTAAAGCTTCTTGATCAAAATTTTTACGAGGCTGATACGGATTTGGTCGAATTTCTGACACAGGTATCTCCTGAATATCTGATTCATTAACACTTTCCATTACCTGATCCTCAAAAGCATTAAAATCTAAAACTTCAGTACTAAATAACTGCTCTAACCCCCTACCCAACGCTTGTCGTTTGTGTTCCATTTTTCTCTATAACCTCCTTAGCTAAATTTAAATATGCCAGAGTTCCTCTACTCCTAGGTTCATATTCCAAAATAGGCTTACCATGTGATGGAGCCTCAGCTAATCGAATTAATCTAGGTATAATAGTATTATATACTCTTTCCTTAAAAAATCCTTTAATACTATCAACCACTTCTAATCCTAAATTAGTATTAGTAGTTAACATTGTCAATAAAACACCTTCAATATCTAAATTAGGATTCACTTTTTTCTGAGCAAGCATAATCGTATTAATAAGCTGCATAATACCTTCTAAAGCAAAATATTCACATTGTACAGGAATTAAAACACTATCAGATGCAGCAAGTGCATTAGTAGTCAAAATCCCCAAAGAAGGAGGACAATCCATCAAAATAAAATCATATTTATCTTTCACCTTTGCAAGTTCTTCTTTAAGTCTTAAAACCCTATTAAATTTTTGACCTTCCGCACGATATTTTTTTTCAAGCTCTATTAATTCCATATCAACACCAGCCAAATTAAGATATGCCGGTAATAAACTCAAATTCTTACTTTTAGTTTTAATAATTGCCTTTTCAATAGGAGACTTCATAAGTAAAACTTCATAAACACTATGACGAATTCCCCCTTTATCCACCCCAACACCTGTAGTAGCATTCCCTTGTGGATCTAAATCTATCAATAACACTTTTTTATTTAAAACTCCCAAAGAAGCAGCTAAATTAATACTGGTAGTAGTCTTTCCAACTCCACCCTTTTGGTTTACTATTGCAATTACTTTTCCCATGTATGACTCACCTTTATTTCCTACAAAATACATTGTATCAAAATTTTTTCTAAAAATAAAGTCCCAATATAAAGAAAAATGACATTTAAAAAAATGTCATTTAAGAATTCCTCTAACAAATAAAGGAATAAAATATAATTTAGTTTTCTTCTTTGTAAAAGACTTTTG
>AUXO014672975.1_pt1 | contig 10582 bp, 3 predicted proteins | sample 768731 | NCBI WGS metagenome assembly AUXO01 (sample SAMN02715735, study PRJNA202380) | gut metagenome | biome: sheep rumen | host: Ovis aries | place: New Zealand: Palmerston North
GAAGAAAATTTTAAATTTAAACAAATATATTGTGACATCCCAACAGGATTTGGTAAATATTCACAAAGATATATTGACTTTATCGGCATAGATGATTCCATTAGTACACCTGAAAATAATTTAGATATTACAGATGATATAAATGAAAATGTAGATGATAATACTTCTGAATGGTTAGATTATCATCAACTTGCCATGTTTTCGGACGAATCGAAGAATCTGTTGGGTGAAGTAATATTTGATGAAGGTAATCGTAAGTATCAATTGAAGTCTATCGTTAGTGAAAGTTCAGAAATGACGATTTATCAAAGTAATGATGACTTCCTTATATATATTTACAAAGCAGATTCTATTAAACGAGAGGGATACATAGAATCATTCGAATATTTAATGGGATATGTCAATGCGAGTCATATCGTTTTGCCGATAGCAATTCTTGATGAACCATATATTGGATACGTTGCTTCAAATAAATTAAACGGATATCAAACATTACAAGAACATCTGATGAAATATATGGTAAGTGATGCGCGGTTTAATGATTATTATAAAGAAACAGATGGTCTATTTAAAAGATATAAGATAGCTAGTCATATGGCAAAATTTTTAGAAGAAATTCATAATGCTGGCTATTGCCTTGGTGATATTTTTCCTACTGAAATCCTAGTGTCAACTCAAAAAGATTCGATTGTATTTATGAATGCAAATCGACTAATGAGATTACCTAGGTATGGATATAGCGAATTAGAGAAAATATTTATTGCACCAGAGGTGAAGGATCAATGCCGTAGTTTTAACAGCCTCACAGATACGTATGCTTTGTCGAAAATAATTCGTTTTATGCTGTTTCCAGTTATAAATAATAACATACCTGAAAGTGTGATTGAGAAATTTGGCGATAAAAGGGTAACAGAATTATTATTAGACGATAAACGAATGCAAAACCCTTATAAAAGGTATTCTTTATCAGAAATTAGAGATGCATGCCTCATTGCATCAAAAAGTCTTTATCGGTGTAATCAATGTCATTGTTGGACATTGGCACATCTGGATAATGAGGAAGAATGTATTTGGTGTCATGCTAAATACTCTAACTTAGCGGGAGCAAGATTTTTTGAGTATGTTACAACTTCGGATATAAATCCGGAAAGCAATACTAAAAATTCCTATTCAAATAGAATTGGGGAAATGATATTCAAGTATGGTAAACAAACAATTGACTATCGGCAGATGACAAATGAAGCAGTGGGAACAACTGAAAAAATTCCAATTGCTGGTATTCACTATTATTCAGATGGCTCTATTACATTGGTAAATCTTTCAAGTGTCACATTATTTCATACTTACAATGAAGGAGATCAAAAAAAGGTTGAGGTAATAAAACCTAATACGGATAGACAAATTGAAGTGGACGTGTACCGTGGTAATAGTAGAATATATTACAGTGAAGATGGGTTGTCGGAGTATGGCTTAAATAATACAAAAGTATATCAATTTTTTGCAATACATTGACTATGAGGACATATAAATGAGAATAAATGATATTGATTTCGGTAAAGAATTATTTATTAATTTAAATATTGTTTCAAAAAATGTTAAAGAAAAAAATATACAAAATTATTTCAATAAGATAAGTGCGTATAAAGTTATTGATGATACATTGCTCTTGGATTGTAAAGGTGTTTCGAAAGACACTGAAACAATGAGCGTTATTGAGCTGAAGGCAAAAACAGAAACTGACATTATAGCCTTGCAAAAATTGAATAACTCAAAAGATCTAGCATTTATAAAACCGGTTAAGATTACAAACAATCATGCATATATTGGTATAAGAATTTTTTCGGATAAAATAGAATATATTAATGAGACATTTCCAATATCACTAACACCGGATTTTGTTCTTCAAGCAAAAAATGCTGCGGAGAAGGAATTTAAAGACATAGTTTCCTTTATGAAACAAGAATTCTTATTAGACGATAAACAAATATTTATTCAGCCTGCACTATATTCGAATAGACCAGATATAATGATTGGAAAAACTTACACTTGTGAATTGGTTTCATCTCAAGAAAGTAAGATGATTTTTGCAAGTAATCTTAAAAAGAAACATAAGAATCAAATCGATAACATAAGGCATATAAATATTTTGTCAGGCAATATTTCGTTTATAGATGGACGAAAGGAAATAAAAGATGCAGCTAGGCGAACTTTTAATAATAATGTAAAAGTAAATTCAGAATTTGAGAAAATATGGTTGGCCTATAATGAAGCTTATCTAGAATCTGCTAAAGCTGAAGTGGATAGAGTTGGATACTTCGAATACAGAGCTGTATCTCATACATCTCCTACGAAGTTCTATCTTAAAGATGATTTTAATCCTATTCGTGATAAAGCTTTCTTAGAATCAGATTTGGGATATGCTATTATAGATAAAAAGCATTTTGACTCTGCAATACAGGAAGACGAGAGAAATAGTAATCTTTCTGAATTGTTAGATAAAATGACACGGTCTAATTTGAAAATTATATTCTTAGCTGATAAAATTGATTGGAATCCTAAGGATAATTCTATTGTACGACATATTGAGCCGGATGATTTGCAGCCTTTCCCAGAAAATGGCTATATTATACCTTCTTATTATGGCTCAAAAACAATGAAAATACGTCGTGAAAAAGCTTATGAAAGAATCCAACAAATGGAAAATCCGATGCCTTCATTACGTAATTTGATTGCATTTGGTAAATCGGATCAGGTTTTTTCTCCAAAACATAGAACACCGGTTAATGATAAGATGCTGCGTAAGATTTTTGGATCATCAGGAAATAAATTTACGGAACGTCAGCGTGAGGCTATTGATATTGCAATTAATACTCCGGATGTTGCGATAATTCAAGGTCCTCCTGGAACAGGAAAAACAACAATTATCCGAGCTATTGTTGAAAGATTGAATGAACTATACCCAGAAGATTTACGCATATTAATTTCTTCTACACAGCATGATGCGGTAGATAATGCCATTTCGGGTATGACTTGTGCTGGCATGCCTGCAGTTCGTATCGGTGGAAAGATCATTGATGAGGGTAAATCACAATTATATAAAGCTAAATGGATTAAACAATTAGAGGATAGTTGCGATGAGATATTAAAAAATGAACCAGAGAATAGAAATCGTTTAAAACAAAGACACATCTATCATCTAATAGATACTATTCGTAAGCAGAATATTGATAATATAAATGCAAACCGTGAACGTATAAAAGAATTGCATCATTTTTTGAGAGAAATTGGATACGAAGGTGATAATCTTAATAAATTGACAGAAATAACGAATAGATTTATAGATGCAAAATATGAACGGCAAGATGCAGTCGAAAGTGGACGCGAATTCCAATCTATTTTAGAACAACAGAGACTGGAAAAGGATGATTATCTAAAAGACGGTCGTGCCTATCTAATTCAGCTAATGATGGCTATAGAAATGGATGATAAAATCAAATTCAAAGTGCCAGAACATTGGAATATCATACGACGCGCGAGTATACGAAGAATTCCAGAAGGCTTTGACGAAGCTTTTACATTATTTGTTGAAGATATCAATCATTTAAAGAAGGGCGATGAAGAATCAGTTTGCTCTGAAAATAATTTGCTTATACGTAAGGATATTGAAGATTTATTAGACGAAATAAAACAATATGTGGATGAGCAAGCAAAGCATGATCGTACTATCTATGATGTAATATGGGATTTTAGGGATAAAATTTCTAATCCGGGAAATATCGATCGTGTCTTGCAACGATATTCGAAAGTAAAGGCTGCAACATGCCAACAATCTGTTAGTAATCAAGTTGGTACACTGGAGTTTTCTAGGCTCGGGAATGATCGTGAATATCACTATGTTATAATTGATGAAGCCGCGCGTTCTAACCCTCTAGATTTGATTATACCTATGTCGTTAGGCCAACATGTTATCCTTGTTGGTGACCATAAGCAGTTACCACATATGTTAGAAAGTGATGTTTTGGATAGTACATTGGCACAATATGACAGTAATTTGCGTAAAGAAAAAGAAAGTTTATTAAAAGAGTCTCTATTTCAAAGACTTTATCGTCAATTATCTGAGCAAACAGATGGTAAACGTGTAACAACACTTAGAGAACAATATCGTATGCACCCCACTATAGGACAATTTGTTAGTGATTGCTTTTATGAAGGAAAACTTATTTCAGAGATTCCTGCGTCATCACGTGAGCATAATACTGGCATGTTTAATAATAAACCGATTGCATGGATTGATGTCACAAAAGATGTAGGGTTAGAGGATATAGAGAAGGACGGATATAGTTACTATCGAAAGTCTGAAGTTGATAGAATTATGAATATAATTAAGAATATAGCACATATAAACAATGAATTCTCGATAGGAATCATTACATTCTATAAGGCACAGGAAAACTTATTTAAAACTGCATTAGATAGTTTACCAGATAGTATTACAATTAGGACAGAAATAGGAACTGTAGATGCTTTTCAAGGAAAAGAATTTGATATTGTTTTTTTGTCTACTGTACGGTGTAATAGGAAAAGTGATAAAAGAAAAAGCGTAGGATTTTTAGCTAATGTGAATAGATTAAATGTTGCTTTTAGTCGTGCAAAACGTTTATTGGTTTGTGTCGGAGATCATGAAACTGTGGCAAAAAATGATGATATAATTCAGATACCTTCATTTGCCAGATTTTATGATTTATGCCGTGAGGATGGATATTATGAGCAGTAATTATCAATATGTGATTGATTTAGTGAGGCGTGAGGTACCAGAAGGAAGTCCGTTTCAAACAATGGTATGGCCATTTTACTATTGGTCTGCTGTAGTGCCAGAGAAGATAACAGAAGAGACTCCAAACATATTTGAACAATTATATATGTCAATAAAAATGGTATCAAAAGAAATAGATCCTAAAGATATATTTCAACAACTAAGAATCGAACCTGAATTGTATAAGAGTATTGAGAAGAGTTGTAAAGAAGACGGCTTTGAGATTGAGTCTCAAAAAAACAAGAATGAAAATTTAACGTCTATAAAGATATTCAAAGATGCAGTGGTTGGTAAACTTGTACCAGAACTAACAATAAAGGAAATTCCGAGAGAATATAAGCTTGATAATGTGGAATATAAGCCAGAATACAATGTTTCAACAAAGACTAAACCCAACGTATATGAAATCGAGAGAATGCTTCGGAATTTTAAGATTAACAAGCGAAGATTTAACGAAGAGATTCTATTGGATATCATTGATTCAAGTACTGCTAAAGAAGATTCTTGGGATGATGACGAAGGTGATTGGAATCTTGAACCCACTGAATCAGATGATAAAAACGTAGTAACAATGGATGAAATAGATGGGAAAATAGCTAGAATGGTTCAAATAGATGATATCTATCCGGAACTAGTATGGGTAAGAACAAAAATATATATTGATCCAATTAATTCTGATATAATTCGAATGCTATCTCCATTTAGGAATGTACCTAACTTTTTTTTCGATAATATCTTATCCCTTGCAACAAGGGATGAAAACTTTAGGGATATTCTAGAATTATGTAAAATAACTATGCTAGAAAATGCTAAAGATTCTATAGCGTTTAATAACGAATACTCAATACCTATATTAAACAATCATCCTGTTTTATCTAATTATGAAGATTATGCTGATATAAAATATCGAATACAGGAAGTGTACAAGGCAAAAAAATCAATTGAAGAAGATAAAAGTAGTGCATACGATAATTTCTTCAATCGCTGTGGGAAACTATTAGAGGCATTGTTTCAACATGTAATTAACAATCTTACTAAGGATGAACGTGCTAAAATTAAAAAATTCATACATGCTAGTGATTTTTCTTTTCAGCTTTCAAACTTACTAGATAGCTTAAATCAAGTAGATTATTCGATGGTTATACGATATTCTGTAAATCATGTGTATGCATGCTTGGATAAAAAAACAATTACTCCAAAAAGCGGGATAATTGTCCTAGCATTTTATGTATCTAAAATTAATCATGATAAGGAGGAGCTGTTTAAAAATAATACAACAATCGTATCTGATGTTTATTATATTTATTGTATGCGCAATAAATATAATCATAACACAAATGTTGATATTGACGATGATACAGATCCATATGCAATACTTAAAACATCATACGATAAGTTGATGAATATTGTTGATAGTATTACTGATAATTTTTTTAAGGTGGAGAAATAACTGATGGGAAAGAATAAGAATAAAAACACAATGTTGGGGTTTAAAGATAATAAAAAGAATGATGCAATTGAAGTATTTAAAAAACAGAATCAAGATATTATTCTTAGTGATGAACGTGTTCAAAAAATTAAAGAGCGATATGAAAATAAAGAAGCGGAATTAAATATACAACAAAAACAATTAGATGATGAACGTGAAATGTTCATTTTAGAAAAAGAAGCATTTGAAAAAGAAAAAAATGAATTTAACAGCGTGAAAGATAATACTATTAAAGAATTAAATGAAAAATCGAAAGAAGAAATTTCAAAAGCAGTAGAATTGGAAATGCAGCGTATTAAAGAATCCGAAAAAGAAATTCGTAAAGATTATAATACAGAGCTAATTAATGAATGTAATAAAAAATGTAAGGAATTATTAGATGATGCACAAAAAAGAGCAGCTGACATTGTTGCTGATGTACAACAAAAAAATGATATCATTCAGAAAGAATATCGTGAAATTGATTTAAAGAAATTAGATATAATCAATGAGGCTAATATACAAGCAAATGAAATTATTAAAAAAGCAAATGAAGATGCTCTGGAAATACTAGACTCTGCACGAATGAATACGGATGCTCTTCATAAGAAGTATCTTGATGCACAAATCGCTTGTCAAAATGCTCGCTCATTAGCAGAGAATGATTATCGTGCCGCAATTAATGATAATGCTGAGGAGTATAATAGAAAAGTCCTGGAATTAAAGCAGAAACAAAAAGAGCTTGATGATAAATATGAAGAGTTTGAGATGGATAAAGAGGATCTCCAAATTGAACGAGAAAGCATACAAATACTAAGGCAGAATTTAGAAGAACGAAAAGAGAAATATTCACCCGCAGCCGTAGAGAAACTAAATGAACAATTAAGTATTATAAATCAAGAATTAGAAGAGTACAAAAAAGAGAATAAAATGCAGGCAGAACGTATTCGTATATTAAGTCGCTATTCTAATGAAAATGATACTGAAAATATGGAATCGGTCATGAAGGACTTGAATTTCTATCGTAAGGAAAATATAGAATTGCATGACCAATTAGCTGAGTATCCTACACAGCGTGAATTAGCTGATATTCGTAGTAAAGCAGATCGTTATGATGAGCTGCTTGAACAGTGTAGAGAAGAACAAGCTCGAAGATTAGATGCTGAGGAAAAATTAGAAAAGAATCAAATTGGGATTATGGAACTTGAGCAACAAAAGAAAATTTCATATACGCTTAGATTGCTTAACGACCAGTTGAAAGCTGAAATTGATCGTAATAATGAAATTTATAATCAGACTAATTCTGCAAAATTCCCTGCTCTTTGCGCTATTGATAATGCAATGCAGGACTGCGAAGAATATCATGGCCTTCCTTCAAATAAAACTCTTGAAGAACTTGTCGATTATGTACGAAATTATGGCGCTGCCATTGGCGACGGACGTACAAAACTATATTATTCACATTCTATGATTAGAAGTTTTATTGCATCTATGGCTGCATCGCATCTTATTATTTTGCAAGGCTTGAGTGGTACGGGTAAATCAAGCCTTCCTCGTCTTATGAAAAAAGCATTGAATTTTGATAATTCGCTTATTCCAGTTCAATCATCATGGAATGATAATCGTGAATTGTTAGGATATGATAATGATTTTACAAAGAGATTTAAAGAGACAGAATTTACAAAAGCAGTTTACAAAGCCAGTCTTAAGCAAAATTCCGATAAGATATCTATGATCATACTTGACGAAATGAATTTGGCTCGTATTGAATATTATTTTGCAGATTTTCTGGCAATTATGGAGAAGAATCCAGATGACTGGTATATTTCATTAGTAAATAATAATCCCGAATCTGATCCTCCAGTTGGACTAATAAATGGTACTGATCTAAAGGTATCTGAAAATATTTGGTTTATTGGTACTGCAAATAGGGATGAATCAACTATGGGTATAACTGATAAAGTATATGACCGTGCATTAGTTTTAGATTTTTCAGAGCGTTCGGAGCCGTTTGATGCGACTTGTAAAGAAAAAGTAAAAATGTCTACTTCGGAATTCTGCCAACTTATTGATGCAGCAATTCAAACGAAATCGTATCAGTTGAATAAAAATGATCTTGATAATATCGAGTATATAGATAATCGTATGAAGGAAGAATTAGAGATTACCTTTGGTAATCGAATTAAGATGCAGATGGAGAAGTTTGTGCCCGTATATTGCGCTTGCGGGGGTACAAAAGAAGAAGCAATTGATTACTTATTGAGACATAAAGTTCTTCGAAAATTAGATGATCGTTTTGAACCATATATTATTTCTGGATTAAAAAATCTTAAAAGTTGTATTAATGATATTTATGGGGATATGGTTTTGGTAGAAAGTAATAAATATATAGATAAAGTCATAAGACGATTAGGTGACGAGAGCTGACGAAAATGAAAATAACTTTGATAAATGGATGGGCAAATAATAAATCATTATCGTTTAAATCACAAAGTATTGAAGTCGATTATCAACATCCAATATTGTGTATTTCGGATATTAGTGAGGTTGATAATATCACTAGAATTGAAGTTAATGGCGTAGCTATTGACTACGACAAACATGCTCGAGAATTGATGATAGATATTTTATTTGATGTTCAAGGCTTAGCAAGCATTCGTATTTGTTGTGCTGGTGTTCGAGTTAGATATACCTTTAATAAATTAGAAAGAATTAAACTTGATAATGAAATACTTAATGAAGTGTCTGATTTTTATAGGACATTAAAAGAATGTATAAACAGTGGTAGTTGTACTATAGAACATCTATTTGATGATATTAAAGTAAAAAGGATTAATCTTCTTTCTGTATTGGAACCTCTTTCTGATAAGGACAGTGAATCGATAATAAAAGATATAAAGAAAGCATTGCCCTATGCAAAAGGAATTTGCTCCAGCCCTAGATTACAACTAAAAACAAAATACGAATTAATGGATGTTGAACTTGCTAAACGTATCACTTCTCATTCTATGCAACATTTAGCTGCACATTCTGAACATTGGAAAGCAAGATCTATAACTGGTCTTATTCCAAAACGAATCGTTGCTAGAACATCAGAAGATAATTTGAATATATATGAGAATTTGTTTTTTGGGAAAGTGATTGATGCTGCTTTACAGTTGGTAGTAAAGAAACAGCGTGATACTATGCAGGCACTATCACAAAGTAATACATTAATAGACTGGAATACATATAGTCAAGAAATGGGGGATTATAAGAAAACACTTTTACTACAAAAAATGCTTCCAGATTTCGATCAAGATAAGGCGGAGAATTCTCATTTAGAACTTCTAAGCTATCTAAATCTATTAGAGAGGATTGAACGTGGGTTAACTACAATTATATCATCTCAGTTTTATCAAAGTCTGGAAAAGGTAAGAGTGAAAAATTTTCCTTTACCAGTTAAACCAACTAATATTTTGAAGATGGATAGTCGATATCGTCAGATACTTAAACTATGGACGAAGTTACAAGTCCATTGTAAACAATTATCCTCTGAATTTGGTGGCGTTCCTACAGATCCAATAAAAAGTTATACATCTTACATTGAGTTGCTATTAATCTATGGATTATATAATGAAGGATATATCGTAGATCAAAGTTCTGCTGTTGCTATTGATGATGATTTATTATCGTTTAATACAACAATTACTTCTGATAGAATAAAGGTGAATGTCGAAACTCGCTACTCGAAAGGATTGCCATATATTCATATTTTGTTTGAAGAGATTTTGTTTTATCGTATTCCCTATGATCTGCCGTATCCGATTGATAAGATTAAATCATACTTTAGTAAATTCATTGTTCAAGATGATGATGATAACTGTCTAACACTTTTAAGCTTAGATTCAATAGATATTATAAAAAAATATTTCCGTTCATATGTTGCCAATTCTAAGAATACGCTTGATTCAAAAACGTTATCTAAATTCAAGTATTGGGATAAGCAATGGCAAATTGCTGTTGAAGATGCTCTTATTAAAGTAAAGAAACCAAGAAAATTCATGTTGGGGGTTTTCCCGTTGTGGGGGTCTTTTAGTGGAGATGACCAGGAATTGGAAGATGAATCCAATAGAATTCTCCAGCCATTCTTAAGTGAAAACATTGAACATCTTGACAGTATGATTTTTGTACTTCCTTTTGATACACATGAAAAAACAATACAAAAAATAACTGAAACTAGGATTTTGAAGCGTTTAATCAATTATGGTGAGAGTTATGAGCCTGATGATAACCATTATGCTAATTATAGAATTGGTATA
>AUXO010529313.1_pt1 | contig 10581 bp, 8 predicted proteins | sample 768731 | NCBI WGS metagenome assembly AUXO01 (sample SAMN02715735, study PRJNA202380) | gut metagenome | biome: sheep rumen | host: Ovis aries | place: New Zealand: Palmerston North
TATATCATATTACAGACCATTTTTATTTCATAAATCTATAATATTTGAAAAAAGGTATCAAAAAGGTATCACAATTCATAATACAAAAGCCACAAACCCTTATTATTACTGGGTTTGTGGCTTCTTTAAAATGCTTTGTTTACTATTCAAACTCCTAGTTATATTTTTGGAATGGCTTGTTTTCCCGTATTTTCAATGTTAAAAAGCGTTCATTTATGAACTGTTTTGCACTCATTTTTGGGAAAGTTTATTGTCACTTTATTGTCACTAAGATTACAATTGATTACCTTTCCCTAACAATATCATAACCAGCTGCGTCGTTTTCACTTTTATCATAAGCATTATCAATATATTTTTGTGGATTATCTAAGAAGCTATCCTCCTCAATAAAAGAAATGTATGACCCATTTAAGTAATCATATGTTTCGCATTTTTCACAATGCCATTGTTTAGGATTAGAATTAAAATGATTATCGGCAATAATGTCAAAAACTTTATCCATCTCATATGATACTGTCGCATTTCCATGACAATTAGTGCCCTTTTTCTTAAACCAATCATAACTCCCGTCTTTTTTCATTATCACAGCTACAACTCCATTTGTATGAGATGTTCTATTTTTTCTCGAAATATGTTTCAAGCTATATTCTATTTCCCAATCAATCCATTTACTTTCTTTCATGTTAGGAGAAAGAATAACAATTGTTACTGAAGTGTTATACATCATATCTTTTAAATTCTTCTTTATATTTTCAGTAGATGTATCTGACAAGTCAGGAGAATCACTCGTCTCACCCTGATAATATGTTGCATCTTTTCCTAATGCCTTTATTATGTCATCTCTTAAGCCTTTCGCTTCACTCCATTTATATGATATGAAAGTTTTATGGCTCATTTTCTACTCCTCCAATCAAATTTTACTTAGCACTATATTTTCCTTTTTCAAACATTTCTATAAAAGATATAATATTCTTAGTCAATTCTTGATTATCTGCTTTAATATTTAATTTTTTGAATGCTTCAATCAAAGCATCGTCAACATTTGTATAGTAGTCTGAAATGTTTGAATTTATTTCTTGCCATAATTCCTGCGCCATATAGCCTGTACACCCTACAGGTACTATAACTTTATGTTTTGCCAAAGCTATTTCATACTCCGCTTTAACCCCATTTGCTAATATCACTTTACCATTTTCAATTTTATTTCCAAACAAAACAACCGAAACACCAGCGCGTGAAATCATATCTTCACGGTATTGCTTCCATAATTTTTTCCGCGTATTTTCATCTATGATACCTTGTGGAAATGGACGCAATAATAATCTGTCCTCATTTATTGTTTTATTTTTCATATAGATTTCTTCTAACGCTCCAGTGATGACTGCACTTCCTACTCCTAATCCAAAACCAGAAATTAGATTATAGTCTTTCTTTATTAAATCTTTACTTAACATTCCAATCAGTTGTAATGCTTCTTCATCACTATAATCTCCATATTCACTTGCACTACCAGAGATAAAGATATTTCTACGGGATAATCTCCTTTCGATTTCACTTAATATCTCAGTTATCTCATCATATTCATTAATTAAAAGCACTGAAATATTATATCTCTTAAGATCTTCAATAAATAATTCGTGTTTACGCTTATTATATTCATATTCAGCCGTATTCTCATCTTCACTTTTTTTGAGTTTTCTCATTATCGCATAATGTTGCCTAGGACTTTGAGCATACTCTATTCGAACTCTACTCAAAATATAGTCTATATTAGGATCCATGAAACTAAATCCAATAAATAAAAAAGTTTTAGAAATCAAATCTCCACTTAAAGCTGTTATGAATTGCGCATGCTTTGTATAATAACTCTCATAATCATCTTTTATTAATATCGCCTCATCAGGATTATCTTTATCTCCATGCATTTTATAAACAATAGCATCTCTATGAGGCTTTGTAAGAGACAATTGTTTAATATTACTTTTTACATCTGTAATTCTATTTCCTTCTTTTAATGCATCTTCTATTAAAGAATCATAATTAGTTGTCCAATAAGTGAAAATTGGTAATCTGGCAATTATTCTATGATTTTCATCAATATTCTTTTCTTTAGTAAATTCTTCGAAAATAACATCATTTATAACGCTTCTGTTACCATTTTTATTATAACAGTACTGTGCCAATGATACTAAATCATCTTCCTTTTCAACATCTAAACCCAAATCATCAGCAATATCTTTAAGTAGACTTTTCCAATCTACAAACCCAGAACTTTTCGAAAAACCCGCTCCCAAAAACAACGCTGCACTATTATCTTTTATTTCCTTTACATATTTATCAACAAAAGAAGATATCTCTCTATTCATATTTTACCTCACCCTCTTTGCTCGTTCTTAAAGTTCTTTTACAATCTTGTAATCTGGCGTTTTATCTTTATAGCTAAAAGCAAAATCTATGTCAACACTTGGATATTTCAAAAAATCTTCCCATGTAACAACATATATATAACCATTATCAATATTGTCTTTTAATATTGGGAAAAGATTATTTTTGTCGTAATAATCATATAAACCTTTTTTATCAGGTAATATTACTGCCAAGACTGCATTTCCACGCATTAGTTTATTTACCTCGTTTTTTAGCGTGTTTTTGCGTATAAAATTAACCTTTTAAAGTTAATATTATTCATATTATCTCTACTATTCATGAAAAAGGTATCAAAATGGTATCACGGATCTATTTTTGTAGTTCATCATTCATTGATTTTGTATTCTTATTCTGTTCAGAAATCATAACTAATGATTCTTCTATACTTTCTAATGAATCAGCTTTTCTTTTACATGATGATGGAACAACAATTAAAAATCTAACAACTAATATAAATAATATAAGTTTGATTATTGTTTCTACAACTGTAAATACAACTACAAAATTATAATATTTTTCATAGTCCCCTTCTGATAATTTTGAAAAAATAAAATCAAAAAATGAAGTACCTGTACTTCCCATAGTCAATAACATTTATCCTACCTCCTCGTATATATATAAACACTATATAACGTATCCTTACTTTATAACGGAGAAAATGTATTAACTTTATAATTCACACTTTTAATAATGCCATATTGAACATAATTGTTATACCATATATTTTTACACTCGCATTAACAACGGAATCCAATAGTTCTCTTACTTTATCGTCCTTCCATAAAAAAGGACGTTGAAATCAAGTAGACCTATCTTTCCATTCTTGACGCCATTCAGTGGATTTCAAACTTTGCGGAGTATGTTATTAAACATTTCTTTTCTCACCTTAAATGCTCCTTTATGTATATAGTATCTTAATCAAATCTTCTATATTGGCTCTTTTAGTTGAATCCATATCCATCATTTCCATAAGAATAAGAAGAAGCTCATCATCTATCTCTTCACTTACATCATAGTCGTCTATAGTATCTAATACTTTGCCAGTCAGAATAAACAAACTCGTTTTAGCGAGAGAATATATATCTGCTTTTTCCCAGTCCACACCGATACCCATTTGAGACGATATAACTTCAGGAGCAAAAAACACGTTGGTATTTTGATTCAAAGCCTTCTTCTCTACATTCTGATACACGGTAAAAGATGCATTATCATTATCCTTAGTACAATCGAACTTAGCAAGTAAAGGTTTATATTTTCCTTTTACATTGAATATATAAAAGGCATCTGGATTTATATTTCTATGGTACATAGGGGAGTCATAGTTATGAAGAGATTCTATTCCTCTACACAATCCAGCAATTATGTCCTTTCTGTCTTGTATAGATAATGTATCAACAAACTCTTTCGTTAAACGAAGCGGACGCCCAGGTAACGAATATACCTGAAATCTATAGTCTCCCTTGCTACCGTTAATACTTTCCACCTGCCGTATAACATTAGAGGGATCCTCGAAATTTTCATCCCACAATTTGCTTATAGTATCGATATCTCTTCTTTGTCCATCGCTAATACTATCAATATCACTGGAGAAAATATAAAATCCTATTTTTCCTCTTTTCTCCTTAACGAACAAGGACTTACCCACATCGAGGGTCATGCCGATTTTTTCAACAACAGCCTTTGGAACCGCGACATAATCCCGTATAGGTATTAATGTGCTGTCATATTTCTTTATTACTCCGTAGTAGATACCTAAAAAATCATGAAATGCTCCAGCGACACGAATACAATTTTCTTTATTCGGAATATACTTCTCTTCAGATTTAACATTCTCGTGAGAACTTTCACTACCAAACGCATAGAGGAATCGTATAAACGCTTTAAATCTTCTAATCGATTCCTCTTCATATGCATTCGCTTTAAGGAATGAATACTTTACAAGCATTTCCTTAAACTCAGTCTCCCTACCATCACAGAGACTGATCACGATGCCTTTGTAATTCAAAAGAGATGCTGGTTGTTTTATTTCCTCAATGATTCCTTCTTTGATTTCTTCAACCTCAGAATCAGCATACTCTTCCAGACCTTTTCTCCGTTTGCATTCTTCTAATACTGCGAATCCTTCAAAGGCCATTCGTATCTTATGAGCAAAATCTATATAATCGACTTTTATATTTTTTTCTGCCTCATAAAACTTTGAAAATAATTCCTCATCGCCAGTAACATCAGCCAAGAAAGCATAATTGCCGACTGGGATTCTATCTTCATCTATTTGCAGATAAGCCATCTCGCTAAACTCCTTACAGTTTTATAGACATACGATTAGACAAATTGTCCTTCATTTGCCTTATCGCTTCTTTGGATTCCGTATAATATCCTGTTTCCTGTCTGAATCCTCGATTAGGATTTCCCTTGAATGAGAGCCAATTAAAACTGGTAATAACCATGAATTCATTGTCTTTTATCAACACCTTTTCATGTGTATTACTCAATCGTATTAACTGAAGATTCTTCCCATAGGGTTTCTTCTGAATATTTTTTAACTGATTCAAGATCCATCTATCGTTATCTTCTCTTTCACTAATACCGTATCCAATTATTACTCTTGTTCTTCTTTGTAATGCACTTTCTATGCGGCCTATTATTTCATAATTTAGTCCTCCCGCCTTAATCCACGGTGAGACGATAATGACAGAATTACTTGCATTGTCCAGTGCATCAAGTAACAGCGGACGATGATCGTAGGTTGATAATATCCTATCAGCACCTTTTCTTTCGTTCTTCATTTCCTCGATTTTCTTTTCGAGGAACCGTATTTTTTCAGTAGCTGACTCTTTTTCCTTTTCGTCAGTCTCCTCTGACTCTTTTATCTCATCCAGCTGCATAGTAAGATTTGAAATCTCTCGCTCCAGCGTGGAGTCTTTATATGAGAAAGATTTTGCACTATCAATTATTTCCTGCGGAAGAATACTTAAAAGGGCTTCATCTTCAGATTCATCCTCTTTCTCATGACTGTCAAAATCAAAAACATTTGTATGATTGTTATACTGCTTTTGAAGTTCTATGCTGTATTCATCATTTCGAACAGATCCGTCATATACCTGTATTTCTATATCATCAGATTTATTCATGAAGACAAGAACGTTTACCTTTTTATATTCAACATAAGTTTTCATCACATCGGAGACCTCTTGAAGATCCCCCTCTAAACGATCCTGTTCAAATGCATGGCTCTTCTTAAAGGACACGATTGCCCTCTTCACATCATCATATTCTAGTCCATCAAGGGTAGGCTTCTCGACAGTAGCATTTATTGGCTTTATTTCAAATCCTCTTAATTCTTTAGCTGTATAAAGCCGTCTCGTATCAAGATATATGTTTCCTATGAGTCCATCTACAAATAAAGGATACTCTATGTCCTCAGGTACAATAGTTGCAGCTTCTTTTAGTGCGTCTTCACCTTTTTCGGTAATCTTCAATTTGGATTGAAAGATATCTACCGATATCAAGTTATCCTTTTGCAAAACAGCAACAGCGTTATTAATGGAAGTGGCATTCATACCAAGAAAGGTACGAATTTCAGCCACATCATTTATACCAGATGCCACGAACTTAAGTATAAATTCTTGTAATACCGAAAGTTTTTTAGGCTTCAGCATAGTCAATACAGATTCCAGATGCCATTGCGGTATTCCAGCCTCATAGTACTTTACCAAAGTTGAATTAGGTACAGAATTAGCTTTTTGTTTAGCCAGTTCTTCTATCGTCATCTATCTACACCTCCTTCAACAAACAATCATCTGCATGACTTCGAATATATTGAATAATGCCAACAAACGGATTTTGCTGACCATTAACTTCCAATCGTCTCTGGGCACATTGATGATCTCCGACCACAACAAGTAATTCTCTGGCTCTCGAAAATGCAACATTTAACCTTCTTACGTCTTTTAAAAAGCCGAGATTACCCTTATCATTACTACGGACAACACTATAAAATACAATATCAGTTTCTCTTCCTTGAAAGGCATCCACTGTGTTTATTTCTATCGTCATATTATGAAATCTTTCCTTATAATCACTTTCATACAGTCTGGTCAACCGATCTCTCTGTCCACGATAGCCCGCAATAATAGCCGTCTCCTTTTTCAGCTTCAGTTCACCCAATTCATCATCTATAAGAAGCAACTGTTCAAAGATGACTTTCGCCTCTGCAGAATTACGATAAGAATCTGATATTCTTTCTTCCTTCCGATTAGAGTTTGATGATGTTGATAACCACACTAATGGCTTCTTATCATACATCTTTAACGGTATGGTTTTATCTTCCTTCCGTGTTTTTGAAACAAGCTTACCGTCGTAAAATAATGTACTGATAAGATCACCTATCACAGGATTCATTCGGTATTGCTCGTTAAGGATGTTTTTGCACTCCTCATTAAGGCTCCTTTCGAGATATTCAAACAGACTTATCTCTAAATCAGCCTTCGTAATATTCATACGTTCTTTATCCTGCATTTTTAACAGAGCTTCGTCTACAACAGGCGGTAACTGTTTGTGATCGCCCACAAGTACTATTTTCTTTCCCAAGCAAATGGGAACCATGATTTCAGGCGGAGTCGCCTTACCAGCCTCATCAATTATTACCCAGTCAAAATTGAAATTAATTGCTGCTCCAATACTGGCAATTCCAAGACATGTTGCCCCCACAAGAGTAGAATCTACTAAACTCTCCTGCAAAAGACCATCACCTTGAGCAACACGCTTCTGCCATTCCTTACACAGACTTTCAATTTTTGAATATCTACTATATTTTTTCTGATTCTCTTTAAGCTGTCCCTCGACTTTTTTCTTGGTTTGTAGATACTCTTCATGACTTGAGACGCCTAATAAATCCTTCCATTCCAGTTCCTCTTTTCCATTAGCCTCAAGTTGCTCATTAATTATATCGCTCCTTTCGTCTAAAGCCTGCTTTTGTTCTGAAAGTGCAATGGAATCATCTATTACCGCTGCCAGCTTACTATTTAGTACCGATATACCATTGGTAAAAGCATCAATAATCTGCGAGAGATGTTCTTCAGTAACACCAGAAGTTTTAATAGATACCATCTTTTTCATGGATTCTATCTTTTCGTTTACAAACTTCCATTTAGCATCAAGAATATTTACCTTTTCAAGTTCTGTCTCCACTTCAGCCAATTCATCGATCAATCTCAATGATTCAGCTCTTATATTCTCAATTTCGCTTATAATAGTATTCTTTTCTTGCAAAGATTCATCAAGCCCACTCTCTTTTTTATATCTTTCTAGAGCCTCTTTGCAATTATCAATGACTTTTTTAGTCCATTCTTTACAGAAAATGTCCAGAGTATATTCTCTAGAAGATTCCGACAGTTTATCCAAAATACCGATTCGGATCATTTTTATGTCGGGGATAAGTTTCTTGATCTTATCCAACGAATGATCTACGGCAACATGAGATTGTGATGCAATCAAAATCTTAGCATCTGGATTACCTCGATATTTTTTGTTTCCATTAAGAATCTGATACACAAGCTCGGATATGAATGTAGTTTTGCCAGTTCCCGGAGGACCTTGAAGCAAAAACATATTATCCGCTGACAAAGCTTTCTCCAGACTCACAAGTTTTGACTTATCTATTTCTGTCGATTTACAATCACCTTCCGTCAACATCAGATTATTCTTTGATGTTGCTTTCTGAGGATCAAAAATTATTTCACTAATCTCAGGATTTGCATTTTCTTTGAATTGTATACTTTTCAAAGCCTTACGTTGCCTATCGAGAGCTATTTCCACCATTCTCATACTTATGGATATTTCACCAGAAGTTGCAATATTGGAGTAATCGACCTGCGGATTCAAATCGATAATCATATGATTATTAGAGCATTCCCTCATACGTCCAACATCAATATAATGATAAATGTTCTTTTTTGTTGTCATCTGAAGCACATCATCAGAAGTATAATTAAGCTCATATTCTCTATTTGTATTTATATCTATCTCAATCGAATAATCATCCTCATTTATCTTAAGGTTCTTATATGTCAATGTGGATTTTTCTTCACTAAGTTGCTTCTTCTCTAGTTCAAGAATATCCTTCCATTTCCCAGTAATATCCTTTTGATGCATATCATCATCTCGCTGGCTGATATAGTTGCTCTCGTGTTCAAGCACTTCATTACCTACGATCTGAGCATCCATTTCTGCTTTATACTTAACTCGTGTCGCACTGCCAACTTTGATTCCATACGGTATCTCATACGCAAGTTCCTTTTGTGTCATTAATCTATCCGCAGACACAAAAGCAATGCTGATTACAGTAAATCTAGAAGAATCACGCTGATCATATTTTAAAATAGAGATAAACCTTTTTCCGTATAATTCAAACGTGCCCTCAAACACACCCGTATCACGGTTTTTAGACGGCCACATATAACAATTACCAGAATATTCTTCTGTTAATGCAGTCAAGGCAAGGGATGTTTCGTCTTTTTCGATATATCCATTATTTGCGAGTTTAGTGGTAACGAAGTTCGTAAATCCTAGACTGATATACTTTTCCTGGATTACCAAGCTACGTTCTTTTTCAACATCTCGTTTTAATTCAGTGATTGACGCATACCTGAGTATTGGTTCCTCCTGAGTCATCTTTACTAGGATATTTTGTATCCCCACAGGAAGACCACTCACGTCCATGGTCTCTCTTGTTATTATATTTGTGCATGTAAAAATCTCATAAAAGATTAATCCCAATGAGAATATATCACTCTGATTAGTAATAGTTTTCCCAGATAACTGCTCTGGAGAGCTATAGTTTTTGGTGACAAAAGTCGCCAAAGTATAATCACTGTAAAAGGTATCCTGTAATTTACTAATTCCAAAATCAATAATTTTAACAGTTCCGTCACTGTCTACCATGATATTAGAAGGCTTCAGATCCCTATGCACGATATTCTTTTTATGTAGATATTCAATCCCTTCAATCACATGACTCATCAATTCCAGTTTTTGGGCATAGTCGTAACGGCATATTTCTTCATATGCCTCCTTGAATGTCTGCCCCTGTATATATTCCAAAACAATGAAGAACGCCTTAAATTCGTCATCATATCCTCTATCAAGGATTCTTACAATGTTCTTATGATTAAGCTTCTCCAGAGACTCTACTTCTCTGTTGAAAACCTTTTTTTGTAGATCTTCGTCACCAACACTGGGCTTATCGAACATCTTCACAATGACTGTGCTATCTATTTCTTCATCGTCAATATCGGTATCCTCACACAGATGAATGGAAGCCATGTTTCCACCGCAGATATCTTTCTTTTTTAACCTGTAACGATCAGCAATATAAGTAGCAATCATTTGTAACACCTCACATATTATTCATTCGATATGATTTTCTTCAATAATTCTATCAAGTTTTCTTCTGATGGATCTTTTTCTCCAAAACTTGTATTATTTCTCCTTCAAAATCTCCCCATTTTTTCTTAATTTTTTTATTATTTCTTTTATTTTAAAAGCATTTATTTCACTATTCATTTCTATCCCTCCAATCATTTCTTAAGCCATTTTCTATATCCGTACATACATAAAAGCCTTCTTTTATTACAGTCCCATTCGAATATCTTTCACTCCCATAGTAATATGCAATATGTGGATAAATCTGCACGTATTCATTACCTTTATAATCGTTAGTCCTATCTGGCTCAATTGAAAAAAGTGCAATATTATCTGTATCAAATTTTTGAGCATCGCCATACCCAAGTTCCCAATTACACCATTTAGACTCTACTGCCCCATTAGTTGCTAATAAGATAAATTTATTACATCTATTTATCCTTTGTTTTATTTTACTTGCCGTTTCATCAGATGTTTTTTCAGCATTGATTTATCCAAACTGTCAATGTATGCCTTAATATTGTACTTTCTTTCTAGAAGTCCTATCAATCCTTTTATTTCATCTAAATCATCATGCTTGTGCGAAATAAATACAGTAGTTTTTGTAGAGCCATCGAAATGATATTTGGAAATAATATCTTGTACTGATTCAGTTAAACTTTCTACTCTATATCCATCAAATATCGTTTTATCAAATATATCTTTAGCCATTCAATCATCTACTCCTCTAAA
>AUXO012181788.1_pt1 | contig 10581 bp, 13 predicted proteins | sample 768731 | NCBI WGS metagenome assembly AUXO01 (sample SAMN02715735, study PRJNA202380) | gut metagenome | biome: sheep rumen | host: Ovis aries | place: New Zealand: Palmerston North
GGTACACACGATGCATATGGTAGAAGAGTTTTTGAAGGTGACCGCGTCCTGCTTTATGCTGATAACTCTATCTATCCTGTTGTTTTCGACGGTGATTCTTTCTTGCTTGCTGATTCCATTGGAGCTCCCGTTGCTTTCTTAGAAGATTTAGAAAGTAAAGAACTTGAAGTCGTTGGGCATGTCGATGATTAAAATCGACGCGCCGATAATGCCCGTGCCGTTCCCACGCCCGCGCTTTGATTCTAGGAGCAAGCAGACCTTTAACCCGAAACGTTATCGCGAATTCAAAGACGAACTCGGCTACTATGCAAGGCTTGCAATGCGCGGACGCCCGCTGATGACTGGCGAAGTAAAACTGCACGCGGACTTCTACCGACCAAAGCCGAAGCCGCGCAAAGGTAAGCCGGAGCAAGTCTCATTCGTCGGAGACGTAGACAACTACCTAAAGGCGGTTATGGACGCTTTGTCAAAAATTGTCTACCTAGACGACAGGCAGGTAGTTCAAATCAGCGGCGCAAAGATTTTCGGCGCATCACACATAGAGATTGAATTGGAGGAGCTATCATGAAGTTCATTAAGATTAACGATGACATGTACATTAACGCCGCGATTTTTCAAGGCATAGTCATTAACGAAATCGACGGCTCGTTCTGGGTACAAGCGGGCGTCGCTAGCCCCTACCCGATTAACCTTGCGCCCTTCGAAACAAGGGACGAGGCTCGGCAATACCTTGGTAAGCTCGTCGCTGAATTGAACGGTGATGACGATGACTAAGTTCAAAGAGACGGAGCAAGACACTTGGACGGGCGAGAGCGAAAACCTCTTGTCAATCCACGTGGCAACTGTGGAGTAAAGACCATGCTGATTGAACAAACCCTTTTTGGCACGACGGATAAAGTTGCTGACGCGATAAAATTGTTGCGAGACCACGAGCCACCCGAAGGTTACTACTTATGCTTTTCGGGCGGCAAAGATAGCGTTGTCATCTACGATTTAGCGGTTAAAGCTGGTGTGAAGTTCGACGTTCATCACAATGTTACGACAGTGGAGCCACCAGAGCTTATGCGTTTTGTTCTTAGCCTTTTCCCCAACAACGACATCAAAGAATCACCCCGCTTCACAATGGCTCAACTTATCGTTAAGAATAAGATTCCTCCGTTGCGTAATATCCGTTATTGTTGTGCGGAACTGAAGGAACGTGGCGGACGAGGGCGAGTAAAGCTAACGGGTATTCGAGCCGAGGAATCACCCCGCCGAGCTAAACGTCCAAAGTTTGAACTATCGCCTGATAAAAGAACGTCGTTTGTGCACGTGATAAAAGATTGGTCAGAACATGACGTTTGGGAATATATTCGCGAAAACAATTTGCCGTATTGCTCGTTGTACGACGAGGGCTTTAAAAGAATCGGTTGCGTGCTGTGCCCCTTTCAGAACTTTGCATCCACACAACGAGACCTTGAGAGGTTCCCCGCGATAGTGGATTATTACCGCCGAGCATGTCGTAAGTCTTACGAAGTAAATCAAATGACGTTTAATAAAGGTCGGCAAACGTGGCAATCGGGCGATGACATGTTTAACTGGTGGATAAACGAGCGACGCGGCAGATATATCGCAGAGGATTGTAATTCAATCCCCCTATTCAGCGAAGACGACGGAAGTGTTTTATAATAACCAGAGGAGACGGCTTAGGCTATCTCCTCTTTGGTGCGCTAATGAGGTGATTGACATGTTAGGAAATATGTACGTCGATAAGAACGGCAGAAAAATTTCTGACGGTGACAAAGTTAAAATTAATGAAGGGTGTTATCGTATCGGATTCGATTGGGAAGCAGGACAACTTGTTGTTTTAGATTATCCTTGGGCTCCAGCAAAATGCCCGCTTAGAATCCTCCGCCAAGACGCTATAGAAGTCATTAACGACATGTAAAGTAAAAGTCATGAAGATACGAGACGACAAACGAACGCGCAATCATCGCCGTTGGCGCGAATTGAGCAGGGCACGTGACAAGCGAGAGAATTTAATCGGCGTGGATACGGGTTTCACGGACAAAAGCGGTAAGCCAATTCGCACAGGTGACAAGGTATCAATCGACGGCGGTATAGACATTGTGCTGTTCGACAAGAATTCCGATTCATACTGCGCCTTGCGTGGTTGCTGGTATGGCGAAAAGAATCCTTATGACCCACGCTCCTATGGTAAGATTGATTATGTTTTCAGCGGCAAGCCCCGTAAGTTAGTTGAACTGGAGGTGATTTTGTGACAAAGCAGGAGTTGTGCGCCGTTCGCGGGCTTAAGAAGAAACAACGCGAACTTGAGAAACATCTACAGGAACTCAAGGTCGCGTCTGAAAATATTGTGCCTGTGCTTGACGGTCTGCCCCGTGCTAAAAATGCGCATTCGAGAGTTGAAAGAATTGCCTTGGGCATTCTCCAATGTGAGCAAGAGATTGTAGAAATTTGCGGTCTTATTGTCAAAGCGCAGGAAGAACTTGCCGACAAAATCACAAGTGAGCTTACTAGCCCAGCACTTTTTACTTTTGCGGTCTTGCGCTATATCGAGTGTCTATCTTTCAAGGACACGGCGCACCGCATGAAAATCACTCTGCGCCATGCGTTTAGACTAGACGAGAAAATTTTAAAATGTCATATTGATGCACAAAACCAAAGCTGATATAATCAGCCTAGAAATTTGCGGTCTTGAGCACGGTCGCAAAGTTCTTCCATCGCCAAATTCGCAAGCATGTTGCGGACGCGAGTAAAATCTTTATCCAAATAAAAAAAGCCACCCCGGATAACCGAGGTGGCTTTAACTTTGCGCATTTTCTTTTTAGCGTTCGGCGAAGTATCCGTAGCGAGTGAACTCTCCTTTGTGTTCGTAGGCGTAATCGTCGCCGAGTTGTTCATAGTCAAAGTAGGCGTCAAACGGATAAACCAACGACATATCATTTTTTTCCAAAATTTTTGCGCCAAGTTCGGCGTCAGTCTCGATGCCGTGGAAGAATTCAAAGTTGCCAACTCGGGTAATGTTTGCGGCTTTTTCTGCGTCGCCGCAATACTCAAGAGCCGCCGCGAAAATGACAACTTGCATTTTGTTATCTTCGGGCGTTTCACGACGCTTTAACACACCGAGTTTGCGCAAGAGTTTTGCTAGTTGCGCATGTTCTTTTGGTGTCATCTCGTCGGGGCAAAATTCCCACGAGTAGAGCAAAGCACTAAGTTGTTCCATAATAATTTCTCCTTTCAAATCCCTAGAAAAATTTGCGGTTTTGGCGTCCTTGCCAAATGTGACTTCCTGCGACCGTCCCCGCCGCAAGGCGGGTAGGTTTCGGCGGCTAGTCAAACCGCCATCATCAGGCAGGTAGTTAATCGTCTCGGTCGTCGATGACGATGTCGGCGCAATGTGGACAAATTTTAATTGGTTTTCCGTCAACAACGAAGTCAACTAAATCTTTGTTGTACCAGTGGCGTTTGCAGATTGGGCATTGGCTATAATTATCGTCGTAACATTGCCCGCAGACGCCCCGTTCTGGTTCGTTAATCCAGTGGGTAATTTGCTTGTCGTAAGTGCGGTTGCCTTCGTGGTCGATATAACCAACAGTCTCGTAACCTAGATGACCTTGCGAGCCAAATACCAAAAAAGGCTCGGATTGTACGGTTTGATTAGCTAACCACTTGCCGCAATCGTCGCATTGGACGCAGTTTTTTTCTTTCAGGCAATCCTCACATACTGCTACGGTCTCATTAGGATATTCGTGGTCGACATAAACCGGAGTGCATGTTTTCAGCTCGCCGCAAAAATAGCAAATTGCTTTTGTAGCCATAATAATTTCTCCTTCCAAAAAATCCCAGTTGATAATCTGCCTCAAAGCAAATTCCGCCTTAAGACATTAGCCTATCTACGAATCACAACTTGCAACCGCAATCCGTAGACAGGACAACGCCTTAATTCGAAAACAACCACATTCCAAACGCGAATTGAATCACGCCCGCGATAATCGGAGCCGTGAACGTCAACCAATCAATTTTCACGCACCGCCTTACAAACTAAAATTTGCATTCGGAACAATCACAACGGCTAAGTCGTGAATTGCATACATGCTATCGCGAGCAATACTGCGCCGCGCCCTGTGGTACTCGTCACCAATCGGCGCACGTTCCCATTCGGCGTATCTGCTTTGATAATCAATCACGGCGTCGTAAAAGCCTTGAATAATTGCGCGTTCGATTTCTGCCGTGACAATTTCGACGAATGCCACTTGCACGTTAAATTTAGCCGCGAGTTCTTGCCCGAATTCTTCTTCGATAGCGGCGTTAATCGCGTGCTTGCGTGTTTGCGCTTGCACACAAACCACGGAGACAAAATCGCCAGAATTACGAATAAGCCCAACTGCAAATTTTTTCATTTCCAATTCCCCCTAATTAGTTTTGTGCATAAGCACTGATTGAAGGACACGCCACGAATCACGGATTTATAATGATAACGTGTTGTAAAGCTTGCAAAGCGTTGATGATATGCGCCGCGCCGCGCGTTTTTCGTCAATGTCGGCGAAAGTCTTGCGTTTTGCAAAATATTCGTCTTGAGTGTCTAACCATGCGTTGCGAATCATTTCTTTTATATCAGGCGTAATTTCTACTATTTCCCGAATATCAAAATCTTCATAATCAGGAATTTGTATCATTGCGTAGACAAATGCGGTCGCTTTGTTTTCGGCGTCGACTTTCACAAAGCCCGAACGCCACGCGCCGCCAATATTGCGCTGATATACATACATAACAAGGAATTTTTTCATACGAGATAACCCCCTTAAAGAATTATCCGCAACGTGCCCTTCAATCAGTGCTTTGGGTTAATCCGCGAATGATACTTCATAACCTAAAGCCAATTTGATTAGCGTTCCGTTTCGACTGGTTCCTCCTCTACGCGGCAACGCTTTCTCGGGAATAAGGAAAGAAAGAAAGTTTTTGCTGATATGTAGCCGCGTGTTGCTGGTACGATTCGCCTTGCAACTTTACAAGGGTACTTAGTAGCGGCATTTCCGATATTCGGATTTTCAAAGAGTGTTTACCGCGAAAACCTTTCAACTTTCAGTCTTGCAAGCCTTAGTTCCTAGCTACGACCAGCGGTTTCATTAGCTTGCGCGTCTTTCAAGTATTCGGTTTTCAAGCTTTCAGGTTTTCCCTTCGCTTTCGCTTAGGTTATCTACCTTTAAATTGTGCACAGTATAAACCCTTTAAGATAGTTTGTCAAGCCTTTTAGGTAAATTTTTTTAGGTAGATAAAACCGCATAACAACGCCACTTATCAGCGTTTCAACGGTCGCGAGCAAAAATTTCTTCGGAAAAGTTTTTAGGCTTGTGACACAAAAGCCTTTGTGGTATAATCTCCTTAAAAAGGAGAGTGATTAAAAATGGCATTGTCACAAGCTCAAAAGTTAGCTAAGGCGAAGTATCAGCAAGAAAAGCGGAGCTTAATTGCGGCTGAAGTGTCGAAGGCTAAAGGCAAAGAATACAAACAAAAGGCGGCGAGCTTAGGACTTAGCTTGTCAGCGTTGATTCAACGCAGCATTGAATCATACGGGGCGAATCACGCTGGCGAAGAATTCATGCCACCGACGCCCGCGCCGATGACGGCGGACGAGCGCAAGCTCATCGAAGAATTTAACGCCTTGCCCGATGACGTCCGCAAATCTATCAGCAAGCTAATCCGGCAAATCAATCAAGCGCAAGCCAAGCACTAATCAAGCACTAGCCAAGCACTAATCAAGCACTGTGAATCTCAAGCACTGTGAATCAAGCACTGTGAATCAAGCACTGTGAATCACCCACGCGCCACACAGCGCACAACAAAACGGCGGCTAGGGTAAATCTACCTGCGCCGCCAATCTGTCAAAGATATATATAATACAAACTCAAAAAAATAACCCTTCCTTTTCGGAAGGGCTTTTTTGTCGAAAGGAGGTTATCCCATGCGAATACCTAAGGACAAGGAAACATTAACCCCAAAGCAAAGACTGTTCGTTGATTATTATCTCCAGCTGAAAGGAAACGGCACGCAAGCCGCGTTGAAGGCGGGATATTCTCCTAACACGGCTTATTCAATCGCTATGGAAAATTTGAAGAAACCACAAGTGCAAGCCGCAATTCATGCACGTACGGCCGAGTTGGAAAACGAACGGACAGCTTCAACTCAAGAGGTTTTAGAGTATCTCGCTAGTGTCTTGCGCGGTGAAACTACCGATGAAGTCGTCGTTAATGTCGGACAGGGTAAAGGCTTTACTAGACCCGAAAAGGTCAAGGCGCAAGTCACGACTAAAGACCGCTTGAAAGCTGCTGAACTGCTAGGCAAGGTCAAGGGTATATTCATTACCAAAGCCGAACTCGACGTACAGGGAGCATTGCCAGTTGTCATCAAAGATGACGTGTAGCAACTAGCACGGCTAGCAATGCTGCTACGTTGCAAGGCTAGCACTACGACGCCACAACGCCAGCGGCTACGCTCGACGCCCTGCCCCGCCCTGTAGCGATTGAACGAACGTGTAAGCGCAACAACAAACGGCGACGCGACGCGGGCTTCAGCGGTATTTGCCTAGTAGTTTGGTAGGCAAAGCATATCGCCGCCGAGGGGGTATACATGGACTTTTCGAGATTTCGATTCCTAAATTTAACCCTTCCAAATACCGCTAGTAAAAATACATTACGAAACGGATAGCGATAATCGTTATCACTGGCGTAGTTGATTTTGATAGCTAACGTTGGCTATTAGCTGATTCGTAGCAGAAGACTTGCGCGAGTTTTCTAAAGGCGCGGTAGCGAAAGCGTTGTGGGTAGTCTCCTGTTGTGGTAGGCGATAGCCCGCGAACGCAGTTCGCTCTTTCACCAACAAAAAAAAAGACTTCCGCAAGTCTCTCGTCTTCCGTCTTAAAGTTTATACCCCCTAGCCTTACAAAAAAGCAATCAAGCGCAGACCGCTGGGGGGCTAGATTGGATTGGGATTGATGTTTCCAATCTTCGCCGCGAGTGTTAGAAAATCCTGCAAGCTAACGAAATTTTAATCAAATTTTAATCTTCCTCTAAGAAAAGCGGCTGTTTATTAAAATTGGCTGAATTTTGCGTGAAGGCGTTCGGTTGGGTGTTCGGTAAGTGTTCGGTTGGTGATTCGTTATTGCTCGGTAGGTGTTCGGTAAATATTATTTATGGTGAGAAGAAATGAAAAGTAATTTATCGGTGAAGGAGATAATAGGTGGTGGCTACGATGAGTTTTGGAAGAGTACGAAACGCTACGTGGTATGCAAGGGGTCTCGTGCTAGTAAGAAGTCGACCACCGCCGCGTTGAAGTTGATAGTGCGGCTAATGCAAATGCCGTTAGCGAATGCTTTGGTCGTGCGGCAGACGCAAGCAACGCTGAAAGATTCGTGCTATGCGCAGTTGCAGTGGGCGATAGAAAAGCTCGGTGTTAGTCAGTTCTGGAAAGCGACGGTTAATCCGCTTCAGCTAACGTATTTGCCAACTAGCCAGAAGATATTATTTCGCGGGTGCGATGACGCCGAAAAGATTAAGTCAATCACGGTGTCGAAAGGTTTTATTTGCTTCTGCTGGCTCGAAGAAGCGGCGGAAGTGGATTTTGATGATTTCGACAAGATAGACAAGTCGTTGCGTGCGCAAATGCCTGAAGGGTACTATATCCAGTGGCTGGTGACGTTCAACCCAACTAGCGCAAATTCTTGGCTTAAGTCGTTCTTTTTCGATACACCACGAGATAATGTGTTGGCGATGACGACAACGTATCAATGTAACGAATGGTTGTCGCCTGAATTCTTAGAGCTTATGGAGTTCACCAAAGCGACAGACCCCGACCGATACAAAGTGGACGGATTGGGCGAATGGGGTTTAGGCGGCGGGCAGTATTTCAGCATGTGGCGTGAATCGCTTCATATAATCAAGCCATTTGCGATACCGCGAGACTGGGTAAAGTTCCGTGCAATGGACTTTGGGCAAAGGTGTCCGTATGCGGTGCTATGGTTTGCGATAGATTACGACGGCAATATGTTCGTATATCGTGAGTTATACGGCTGGGGCGGCAAGCCTAATGTCGGCACTGGAGAGACGGCAAAGCAAATAGGCGAAAAGATTGTTGAGTTAGAAAAGCCTGAAGAGAATTTACACTATAGCGTATTGGATTCGGCGTGTTGGGCGCGAAATGGAGTAACGGGTCCCACAATCAGTGAAGAGATAAACAACGTTTTGATTCGCAAAGGGTTGATACCGTTTAGCCCAAGTAGCAAAGGCAGGTTAGAAGGAGCCAACGCGTTTAAGCAAAGGCTTATTGGTAACCAGTTAGAGGACGGCACGTATAAGCCCGCGATAAAATTTTTCTCGACGTGCATTCATTGCATTAGGACAATTCCGATGATAGGGCATGACAAGCATAAGCCTGAATTGCCTGATACTTCATCGGAAGACCACGCTTATGACGCAGTAGCCTATGCGGTAATGAGCCGCCCATGGGTACCAGTAAGGAAAAAGACGGACGAAACACATTGGCATTCGGAAGAAACAAAGCGTTCGGCATGGACGTATTAAAGGTGGTGATGAGATTTGGAGGAAGAGGATATTCTCAAAGGCGTAATGCCAGAGCCGACGGAATCACTAGCGCGATGTCGCAAATGGTTTCAAGAAGCGGTAGACGGCGGAAAAGAATGGCGTACAGCGGCGAAAGAAGATTATGAGTTTACAGCTGGTAAGCAGTGGACAGACGAAGAGATACAAGCTTTTCAAGAAGACGGCAGACCAGCGATAACAATCAATCGAATCAAGCCGCTGTTGAATATTCTTAGCGGCTATCAGCGTTTGAACCGTTATGACATAGAATTTCTAGCGCGGACATCTGATGACGTGGAACTTTGCCAAGTGCGGCGAGGAATAACAAAGTATGTGCTAGACCGTTGCGATTATGATTCAACGGAATCACAGGTATTCTTCGACTGTGCGATAGGCGGCTTAGGTTGGTTTGGTGTTCGGTACAAATACGACCACGAGATACAAGACGGCGAAGCGGTAGTTGAACGTGTAGACCCGTTCGGAATCTATGTAGACCCTGAAGCACACGATTTAGATTTTTCTGACGCAAAATATTTGATTCGGGCAAAATGGGTAGCCAAAGACGAGCTTAAGCAGGTATATCCCGAACAGGCAGACGCGATAGAAAACAATTACGCTGTGTATGATTCGGCGGAAGATGAGAGCGAATCCCGCCCCGAAGTAGACCGCCTTTATTATTCGAGCGAGCTAAAGAAAGTTCGCGTAGTTGAATGCTGGTACAAGGAACGCACACAGCGGACAATCTTTTTCACAGCGGACGGACAGCAACTGCCGCAAGAGCAGGTAACACCCGAAATGATTCAAGCTGGCATGATAGCTAGCAGTCAAGACATACCGGTAACGCAAGTAAGGCTGTGTGTCTTCTTCGACAAAACTTTGCTTGAAGATATAGATAGCCCGTATCAGCACGGAGAATTCCCTTACGTCCCGATGATTTATCATTATTACGGCGTAGGAGATGTACCCGCTGGATTTGTGCGTGACTTGAAAGACCCGCAACGCGAAGTAAACAAGCGGCGAATTCAAGAGTTGCACTTACTAAACACGACGGCTAGCGGTGGCGGCTGGGTAGAAGAGGGCGCGATGACGCCTGACCAAGAATCAGAATTCAAACGCAAGGGCAATATTCCTGGACATTTCCAGAAGGTTTTGCCTGGTGCGTTAAGTCAAGGAAAGATTCACGAGCGCGAGCCTAAGCAACCACCTGCCGCAGTGATTCAAGCGGAGCAACAAGCGACCGAAGACATGAAGAATATCAGCGGTATTAATGAAACTCTTCTCGGCGTAGAAGTTCCTAGTCAAGCAAGCGGCAGAGCGATTGAGCTAAGGCAAAAGCAAGCAGTTACACATTTAGCTGTTATCTTCGACGCATTAAGACGAGCGAAGAAAAAGATAGCCTATTTGCTTTGGGGGCGTCGTGGACACGCGGGGATTATTCCACAATTCTACACGGCAGAGAAAACCTACCGTATAGAGGGCGAGAACGGGCAACAGTTTATTCCTGTGAATCAGCAGGTTATAGAGCAAGACCCGATAGCGGGGACGATAGTCCATACGCTTAACGACCTTTCACAAGGTGAATTTGATATTGTGGTTGCAGACGTTGAATCGAACACGACGCAACGTCAAGCGCAGATGTGGAGCTTAATAGACGCGGCAAGCAAGCTGGGAATTCCGCATGATTTAATCTTCGACACGCTGATAGATTTGAGCGACCTGCCGAAGAAGAACGATATAAAAATGCGTTTCCAGCAACAACAGCAACAACAGCAGGAGCAAGCCCAGCAACAGTGGCAGTCGCAGTTGGAATTGGAACGCGTCAAGAACGCCGATTTCCGTATGCAGATTGCATTCAAAGACGCACCGCTCCCAATACAATTTGCAATGGCGGCGAAAGCGGAGCTTATTCCGTGGGACGTTGCGAATCATTTCTTGCAAGTCATGATTCAGCAAATGGCACCGCAGTTAGCACAGCAAATGCAAC
>AUXO016659527.1_pt1 | contig 10581 bp, 14 predicted proteins | sample 768731 | NCBI WGS metagenome assembly AUXO01 (sample SAMN02715735, study PRJNA202380) | gut metagenome | biome: sheep rumen | host: Ovis aries | place: New Zealand: Palmerston North
TTCCGGCAGGCATTAGAGGTGGTCTTTGCCAACAAGCCACGCACGCTGCTCGATGTGGGTGGCAACACTGGCCGTTGGGCCTTGCAGTGCGTGGGCTACGACGAAGACGTGTCAGTCACAGTGATGGACCTTCCGCAGCAGGTGGACATGATGATGAGACAGACAGCTGGCAAGCCTGGTGCCGACCGCATAGAAGCTTTTGGAACCGACCTGCTGGACCGCTCGAATTCCTTCCCCACGAACAAGCATTACGATGCTATCTGGATGAGTCAGTTCCTCGACTGCTTTTCTGAAGAAGAGATACAAAGCATCCTGGAACGTGCAGCGAAAATCATGGACAGCAAGAGCCGTGTCTACATCATGGAGACACTGTGGGATCGCCAGCGTTTCGAAACTGCTGCCTTCTGCCTCACCATGACCAGCCTCTACTTCACGGCTCTCGCCAATGGCAACTCGAAGATGTACAATACCGACGACATGGTGAGAATCATCAGTCAGGCCGGGCTGGAGGTGGAAACCATCCACGATCATCTCGGACTGGGACATAGCATCATTGTATGTAAGAAAAAATAGTCATTGAAGAAATAAATATGGAAAGAAAAGAAATTGAAGAAAAGGTTAGAGAGTTCCTCATTGAGGATCTCGAAATTGAGGAGGAGAAAATCAAGCCCGAGGCATCGCTCAGGGATGACTTGGGCATTGACAGTCTCGATTTTGTAGACATTGTCGTGATTGTCGAGAAGAAGTTTGGCTTCAAGATTAAGCCAGAGGAAATGGCTGATGTGAAGACACTGTCGGACTTCTGCAACTACATTGAGAGCAAGGTGGGTTAAGGCAACAACGGGGAGAAAAGAAAAATGCCGGAAGAGCTGAATCACGAAGAGTGGTCGGGCAAGACCGACGGTACCACATGGATGCACCGGGCATTGATAGGAATCTTCAGACGAGTCGACGTGAGCGTGGTCTATGCTTTCATGGCTGTATTCGTCATACCGTTCTATATGCTCTTCTCTCATGGTGGCTACATGGCCATGTACCACTATTTCCGGCAGCGTCATCACTATGGAAGATTGAAGGCTTTCAGGTATGTCTATCTGAATCACTACCGTTTTGGACAAGTCATACTTGATCGCTTTGCCGCTTATGCAGGAAAGCGATTCGAGTTCGAACTTGACGGCAACGACCTGATACTTGACCTGTGCCGGCAGGAGCCTGGCTTCATGATTCTGAGCAGTCACGTGGGGAACTACGAACTTGCAGGCTATGCCTTTAATTCCTTTGCCAAACGCTACAATGCACTGGTATTCTCTGGCGAAGCGAAGACAGTGATGGCAAACCGAAAAAGAATGTTGTCGCACAACAATATCAACATGATTTTTGTGAGCAATGACATGTCTCATATTTTCCTCATGAATAATGCTCTCGCCAATGGCGAGATAGTCAGCGTTCCGTGTGACAGGATTTTCGGCTCGCCGCGATTTGTGGAGTGCGACTTTCTTGGTGCTAAGGCACACTTCCCCATGGGGCCGTTCGCTATGGCCCTACAGCGCGGTGTTGCCACTTTGACCCTTTTTATTATGAAAGTGTCGGCTCACAAGTATAAGGGCATTATCCGCAGAATAGCCATTGATGAAAGCATCACTGTGAAGGGACGGACTGAACGGGCAGCGGCATTGGCTCAGAGTTTTGCACGAGAGCTGGAGGGCATTCTCAGACAGTATCCCGAACAGTGGTTCAATTATTATGAATTCTGGCAGACCGATGGAAAATAGTTTCGAGCAGATTGACGTGCTGACGCTTCTGCCTCAGCAAGTGCCGTTTGTTATGATTGACAAACTGTTGCATTTTGACGAAGTGGTCACTACTACCGCTTTCGAGGTGCGCGCTGACAACATTTTCATGGAGGACGATGCGCTGCTGAACCCCTGTGCGCTGGTGGAGAACATCGCTCAGACCTGTGCTGCAAGGATGGGTTACATCAATTCCTATATCTACAAGAAGAAGATGAAGCTTGGCTTCATCGGCAGTATTAGGAACTTGCAGATGGCACGCCCTGTGAGGCTGGGGGAACGCCTCGTGACGAGTATCTGCGTAAGAGAAGAGGTGATGCAGCTGACCCTGGTTGATGCCACGGTGAGAGTGGGTGACGAAACTATTGTCACAGCTGAAATGAAGATAGCACTGAGCAACATCGACTCTCAAGCTTGAACCTGTTAACAAGACAGTCATGATGGAACAAAGGACGCTGAAAGCATCGAAAATACTGGACATACGTTTCAGTGAGGTAGACTCAATGAGAGTGGTGTGGCACGGTTCATACTCACTCTACTTTGAAGATGCACGCGAGGAGTTCGGAAGAAAATATAAGCTGGACTATCTCCGTATAGCTGATTACGGTTATTTTGCACCAATCGTCGACTTGCAGTTTCACTTCCGCAAGCCAGTCACTTACGGGATGCGACCGCGAATAGACATCATCTACCGCCTTACAGAGGCCGCCAAGATCATATTCGACTATGAGATTCACGACACTGAGACAGATGAACTACTGGTAAGCGGACGCAGTGTGCAGGTGTTCATGGACATGAACTATCAGCTGGTGTGGACTAACCCCGACTTCTATCAGGCGTGGAAACGACTGTGGAACTTGATATGATACAGAAGATAGCAGACAACATATATTCACCACTTGGATTCACCACGGCCGAGAATTACGCCAGTGTGAAGCAGGGAAAAAGCATGCTCCGGAAGTATGCGCCAGGCTACAGACAGTCGAATACCTCTGGTGCGCGACTGGACTTGCCAGAACCTTTTGTCGCTTCGCTCTTCGACTGGGACAAGGTGGAGCCAATGGAAGGCTACACTCCCTTCGAGCGTATTGCCATTCAGTCAGTGAAACGCGCCTTGGAGCAGACGGAGGTAGACCTCAGCTCAGACAAGCTGCTTCTTGTTGTATCGACAACCAAGGGAAACATCGACTTGCTGGACAGTCATTCTCAAAAGTTTCCAGAAGAGCGACTCCATCTCGGCATCGCTGCAGTGATGATTGCCCGGTATTTCGGCATCAAGACGAGGCCTCTCGTCGTGTCGAATGCCTGCATCTCAGGGCTTTCGGCCCAGATTACAGCCATGCGAATGCTACAGACGGCACAGTACGACACTGCCATCGTGGTGGGTGCCGATGTGCAGTCGCGCTTCATCATCAGCGGATTCCAGTCGTTCAAGGCACTCTCACCCATGGAGTGCCGTCCCTTCGACTTGGAACGTGTAGGACTGAACCTCGGTGAGGCTGCTGCTACTATTATATATAAAAAGGTGGACAGGATAGACCCGGAAGGTTGGGAAGCTGTGAAGGGAGCTGTGAGGAATGATGCCAACCATATCTCGAATCCTTCGAAAACAGCAGAGGGATGCTATCGCGCCATTCGTGCGGTCACGGAAGGAGTGGAAAAGGACAATCTGGCTTTCATCAACGTCCATGGCACCTCTACTCTCTATAACGACGAGATGGAGGCTGTAGCCGTGGCACGTGCAGGGATGCAGGATGTACCCCTGAACTCCCTGAAAGGCTACTATGGCCACACCATGGGAGCCGCAGGCGTGTTGGAAACTGTCATCTCGATGCATGCTGCCGACGATGGGGTGGTGCTTGCCACTCGTGGGTTCGAAGAACTGGGCGTGTCGCGTCCTGTTCATGTGTTGCCACACAACGAGGCAACGTCGAAGACGGCCTTTGTCAAACTACTCTCCGGCTTTGGCGGATGCAATGCCGCCATGCTTTTCAGGAAAGGAGGCGAGTCATGAAAGTGAAACGTTGGATTGAGATTACTCCTGACAGCGTGGTGCTGAACGGTGAGCCCATTCAGACAAAAGCCACTGGAGTGGAGTTGCTGACCGAACTCTATCGTCACTATGTCAACGACTATCCCAAGTTCTTCAAGATGGACGAGCTGAGCAAGCTGGGATTCGTCGCATCGGAACTGCTGCTCAAGGGTGAGGAAGAGCATCATGAAGAGCAGGAAGACCGAGCTGTCATACTCTTCAATCGGAGTAGCTCCATCTGCAATGACAGGAAGTACCAGGAGACCATCCAGCACGATGATGACTTCTATCCCAGTCCCTCCATTTTTGTCTATACTCTGCCCAATATTGTCACTGGCGAGATTGCCATACGCCATCACTATTATGGAGAGACCGCTTTATACGTGCTTGACCAAGCCGACGAGCAACTCATGAATGATGTGGTTATGGCTGTCTTTGCCGACAGTTTCACCAAGAGTGTGCTCACGGGGTGGCTGGACTGTGAAACGAGAGACCAATTCACAGCAAGAATTTGTATCATAGAAAAATGAATATTTATCATTATGGAAGAATTAGTAAATGAACTGAAGAAACAGATTATCGAAGTGCTTAACCTTGAGGACGTGCAGCCAGAGGACATTGACAATGATGCGCCCCTCTTTGGCGAAGGCCTTGGACTGGACTCCATCGATGCTCTGGAGCTGATTGTGATGATGGAGAAGAACTACGGCATCAAAATCAAAGACCCCTCAGCCGGTAAGGACATCTTCAGGTCCGTCAACTCTATTGCAGAGTTCGTCAGCAAGAACAGAACGAAATAATAACAGAAAAGAAGCGTGTGCATGACAGAGCCAATCATGATTACTGGTGCAGGCATTGTCTCGGCCATCGGCAACAATAAGGCGCAGACGATTGATGCACTACGGAATATGCAAACGGGTATACAGCCCATGAGATACCTGCAGAGCTGCCACAGGGAATTCCCCGTAGGCGAGGTGAAGCTGAGCAACGAGCAGATGAAGCAGATGCTGGGCATCAGTGAGGAACCCACTACGCGGACGGCCCTTATGGGCATGCTTGCCATGGAAGAGACACTCAGCGACGCAGGACTTAAAGGCCAGGAAGGACTGAACGTCGCTCTCGTTTCGGGTACTACTGTCGGCGGAATGGACAAGAGTGAACAGTACTATCTGGACTATCTGGATAATGACTCGCGAAAAGCCTACATCAAAACTCATGACTGCGGTGCTACGACTGAGATGATAGCCCACCGGTTCGGCATATTCTCTATGGCTACCAGCATCTCGACAGCCTGTTCGTCGGCAGCCAATGCCGTCATCTTCGGGGCTAACCTAATACGCAGCGGCATGACGGAGATTGCTGTCGTGGGCGGCTCGGAATGCATTACGAAGTTCCATCTTAATGGCTTCAACTCGCTCATGATTCTGGATCAGGAGCAGTGTCGGCCCTTCGATGCCACTCGTAAAGGACTGAACCTGGGTGAGGGAGCCTCCTACATCGTGCTGGAAACAATTGCATCGGCACAGCGGCGAGGCATTGAGCCCATAGGCGAACTGAGCGGGTTCGGCAATGCTTGTGACGCATTTCACCAGACAGCCTCCAGCGACGATGGCCAGGGAGCTTTCCTTGCCATGAAGAAAGCACTCGACATGGCTGGGCTGAAGCCTGCCGACATTGACTACGTGAACGCTCATGGCACGGGAACACCTAATAACGATTTCAGCGAGAGTCAGGCTCTCAAACGCCTATTCGGACAGCAAATGCCTAAAGTGTCGTCGACGAAAGGCATGACAGGACACACTACCAGCGCATCTGGTTCGGTTGAGGCTACCATCAGCCTGCTGGCCTTGCAGAATGGGTTCATACCAGGTAATTATGGTTGGAACCTGCAAATGGAGGATGGCATCACACCCGTGGCAGACTGTCAGCTGGGGGTGGAACTGAAGCATGTCATGTGCAACTCCTTCGGCTTCGGTGGTAACGACTCGTGCTTAATTATCTCTCAACCTTCAAAAGCCATGTAACAGCCATGAGTGATAACAGACCAATTTTTGTCAAGTCGGCCACACAAATTTCCATCCAGAAGCCCCTCTCCGAGGAATGGTTGGACAGCCCTGTGTGGAGCGGCGAACCCTATACGCGCAGCATAGACCCAAACTTCCGTGAGTGGCTCAATCCGCTTGAGTCGCGCCGGTTTGGTAAACTTCTGAAGCGTGCGCTGGTTGTCTCGATGAAGGTGATGAAGGACACTGGCATGTCGCAGCCCGATGCCATCATTACAGGAACAGGGCTGGGATGCATTGAAAATACAGAGATTTTTCTCGACCAGTTGTGTCGTGAAGGTGAGGAAATGCTGAAGCCAACCTATTTCATGCAGTCCACTCACAACACAATCAGCTCGCTCATTGCCATTCAGAGTAAGTGTCATGGCTACAACTCCACCTACTGTCATAAAAGCGTGTCGTTTGACAGCGCACTCTATGATGCCTTTGTGCAGATGAGGGTAGGCGACATTGACAATGCCTTGGTGACGGGAAATGACGAGATGACCCCCTCTTACTTCAAGATTCTGAAGCGCACAGGATTTGTGGGACAGCCAGGACAGGTCACTGCCAGTGAGGTGTCGGCTTCGATGCTGTTGTCACATGAACAGCAGAATGCTCTTTGCGAAATTGCCGACATGCGGATGTCCTTCGGACAGATAAATATCAGTGCGCTTCCTGAAAATGTCGATGCCGTGCTGCTGGGACTCAATGGCACTGAGGCCAATGATGCTGCATACGAGTCATTGATGCTGCACTATCAGAAGGTACCGCAGCTACGCTACAAGCATGTTTTCGGTGAAAGCTACACAGTTTCAGCTTTGGGCGTCTATGCTGCTGCTCACATGCTGTCGCGTGGTGCCGCTCCGTCGTTCATGCGGTGCGACGGATGTCAGGACCCCTTGGAACTCAAACGCCTGCTGTTTGTCAATCACAGCGACGGTGATAACTACTCTTACGTATTGATGAATCGAACGGAATGAGATTGTTATTGATATCAGTTGTTCAGTCTCTGTTACTGTGTAGCGGACAAGTGCTACTGAAGTTGGCACTTCAGCGTATGGGAGCATTCTCTTGGACGTTGAACTTCTTTGTTAGGAACTTGGACAACTGGTGGCTGTTGGCCTGCGGAATATGCTATGCACTGTCTACCTGCCTTTGGTTCTACATTCTGAGACATTTCCCATTTTCCATGGCCTATCCCATGATTTCACTCAGCTATGTTTTCGGCATGTTTGCCGCCATCCTGTTCTTCCATGAGCAAGTGCCGCTCGTCAGATGGGCAGGCGTGGCACTCATCATGCTGGGATGTGTCTTAATTGCCAAATAGAAAACCACGTATGAAAAAGATTCTTTTGCTGCTTTGCCTGATTGTCTCGATGACGTTACAGGCTCAGAACTTGAAGAAGGCTGACGACGCGCAGGCGAAGTCCGTGATAGAGCGGATTAACCGGACAGCTCAGTCCATAAACTCCATCTCCTGCACTTTCACACAGGTCAAGTCGCTCCGCTTCCTGAACGACAAGATGACATCGCATGGGCGCATGTTCTATGAAGACAGCGGAAAGCTTCGATGGGAATACATCTCTCCCTATAAATATGTCTTTGTGCTGAACGGTCAGAACGTACACATCAAGTCGGCCAAGAGTTCGCAGACCATAGACATACGGCAGAGTCGCCTTTTCCAGAGCATCGCCCAGATGATGATGAACAGTGTTACAGGCAAGTGTCTTGCTTCTGATGCTGATTTCTCATGCGTCATTTATGTTCAGGACGACCAGTGGATTGCTGACCTGACTCCGAAAAAGAAGGAAGTGAAGAAGATGTTCAAGAGTATCAGGCTTCACTTCAACAACAAGCGGCAGATGGTGTCGCAGGTAGAGATGATAGAGACGGGAGGCGATACCACCGTCATCACCCTCAATGACGTGAAAACCAATGTGCGAGTGGATGAGAAAATGTTTGCTGCTGATTAGCCTGACACTGCTCACCCTTGTAGGATGGGCGCAGACCCCTCTGTTGCCAATAGAGGGGAAGTGTCACTACCAGGTGACCATAGCTGCCAGGGGTACAGAGATTACTGGTGTGTGCATCATCAACAGCGATGAGGAGGGCTGTAAGGGTGTTCTTGTGAATGAGTTCGGCATTCATGTCATGGACTTCACCGTGTCGCCAGACCGCCGTAAAGTGAAACTTCTCAATGTGATGCCGTTCATGAACCGTTGGTACATCAAGCGTGTGGTTAAGGGCGACCTGAAGTTCCTTTTCGGAGCTACACAGGAGAAAATGCAGAAAGGAAAAAGAACTATAACGATAGAAGATGACGGAACTGTGACACTGGTCAACTCCAGATACGGTCTGAGATACAGTTTCCTTGAAATGGACAATAGAGACGATGAGACTTCAAAATGAGATGTTTACTGTTGTGAGTGAAGCGATAGATGAGATGCAAATCAGACTGAATGCTGAGCATTTCATCTACCAAGCCCACTTCCCCGGCAACCCCATCACCCCAGGGGTGTGCATTGTGCAGATAATTGGAGAACTCCTGCAGAACCGTCTGGGAGGAAAATCCCTGATGCTGGACAGAATCGTGAACCTCAAGTTCGTTTCCATCATCTCTCCGACTGAACATCCGGAAGTAACAGTGAAATTCTCATCTGTACAGCCTGAAGAGCATGAATGCAAGGTGAAAGGAACGCTGGAGGCTGAAGGAACCGTCCTTACGAAGTTCTCTGTTGTTTTCAAGTATAGAGAGTTATAAAAAATCGCCCTCGGATAAAATAGAATAACGATGACTAACCTAAGCGAAGTCATGAAGCAACAGAATATCTGTGTTGTTGTGCCAACCTACAACAATGCAGGGACGGTTGTACAAGTGCTACAGCGCATTCTGGACTTGACAGACCAGGTGATTGTGGTCATCGACGGTTGCACGGACAACACACGGAAACTATTGGAGACATTTCCGGAAGGGACTTTCTATGTGGTGGACTACGAACAGAACCGAGGCAAGGGGCATGCCCTTGTGGCAGGGTTCAAGAGAGCTGTGGAACTGGGCTATGATTATGCCATCACTATCGATAGCGACGGGCAGCACTTCCCCGAAGACATTCCGCTTTTCGTTGAAGTCCAGCGAAAACATCCCGGTACACTCATCGTTGGGTCAAGGAACATGGAGCAGGAAAATATGCCGGGAGAAAACATCTTTGCCAATAAATTCTCAAATTTTTGGTTCACCTTGCAGACGGGACACTCGCTACCCGACACCCAAACAGGCTACAGGCTGTATCCCCTCCACTCGCTGTCTGGCATGCGCTGGATTACCTCACGTTACGAGGCCGAGCTGGAGTTGCTGGTCTTCGCTGCATGGAAAGGTGTGCCGCTCGTATCGCTCCCCGTCAGGGTCTATTATCCCCCGAAAGGTGAGCGCATAACTCATTTTCGTCCCTATGCGGACTTCGGTCGCATCACGGTGCTCAACACCATACTGTGTTTCATGGCAGTGGTCTATGGATGGCCACGCATCTTGCTACGTAAAATGTTTCATAGGAAATAATGGTAGAGAAGTTGCTAAGTACATATCGCTCGTTGCTTGCCCACAAGGTGATGGCTACTATCTGCCTCGTAGTGCTGGTCTTCTGTGCTGTCGTTGCGGCACTTCACATGGATTATGAGGAAGATATTGCCCGTTTTCTGCCTCGTAACGAGCAGAGCGAACGCTATAGCGAAGTCTATCAGAGCCTCTCTGGAAAGAATCGTATCGTCATCCTGTTCTCCAGTGAGAATACCGACAGTGTTGAGGCAGCCATGGATTTCTTTGAAGAACGACTGGCAAAGCAGGACGTGAAGCATTTAGTGAAAGACGTTCAGGTGAAAGTCAATGAAGACCAGATGCTCGATGTCTTGGACTTTGTGGCAGAGAATGAGCCGTTTTTCCTCACGGAATCTGACTGGCAGCGCATTGACACCCTGATTAGCCAGCCGGCATTCGTAGCCCGTCAGCTGGAAGAAGACAAGTTGATGATGCAGCTTCCCACAGCTGGTGTCATGATGGAGACTATGCGCAGCGATCCGCTCCATCTCTTCACCCCTGTAATCAAACGGTTGCAGTCGTTCAGGCTGAGTGAGCAGTTCACTGTACTGGACGGCTACGTCTTTATGAAAGACGGCAAGACGGCACTGGCCTTTCTCACGTCAGCCTACGGGATGAGCGAGTCGATGCACAATAACGAACTGAATGGGCTGTTAAACAAGGTGAAAGCACTGACCGTCAGCGAGATGCCGTCAGTGAGCATCTCGGCGGTGGGTAGTCCGCTGATTGCCGCGGACAATGCCAACCAGATTAAGTCAGACAGTATTCTGGCTACTTCGATAGCCGTAATCCTTATCCTCTTGCTGCTTTATTTCCACTACCGCCGTGTGGCCGACATGTTCTGGATAGGTGGTGCTATCGTTTTTGGCTGGCTGTTTGCCATTGCAGGGCTATCGCTGTTCCACGACTCCATCTCGATTATTGTGCTTGGCATAGGGTCGGTCATCATTGGTATTGCCGTCAACTACCCTCTGCACTATCTTGACCACCTGAAAGAAACGGGGGACAGAGTGCAGACACTGCGTGACATGGCGGCTCCGCTACTCATCGGCAACATTACCACTGTCAGTGCTTTCCTGTGTCTGGTGTGGCTCGATGCAGCCGCCATGCGTGACCTTGGAT
>AUXO010062845.1_pt1 | contig 10580 bp, 9 predicted proteins | sample 768731 | NCBI WGS metagenome assembly AUXO01 (sample SAMN02715735, study PRJNA202380) | gut metagenome | biome: sheep rumen | host: Ovis aries | place: New Zealand: Palmerston North
TCCGCTTGACGGCTTCCCGGAAAGGAGTTCAAAAACATTATCGGTCTTCGCGGAAATACGGTCGTCCCAAAGAAGCCGGCGGCATATTTTCACGTTTTCTCTGCATACTTGTAATAATGAGAACGATAATCGTAACAATATATGGCAGCATCTTATAGAGTTCCTTATTGGCCAGGTCTGTACCTGTCGGAATAAACAGATACAGGATATATAAACCACCAAATAAAATGGAAGCAAACACACCAATGTTCGGATGCCAGATCGTAAAAATAACCAGTGCGATTGCAAGCCAGCCACGATCACCGAATCCATCATTGGACCAGACACCGGCAGCATAATCCATGATGTAATATAATCCGCCCAAACCGGCGATCATACTGCCTACACAAGTGGCCACATATTTGTATTTTGTGACATTAATTCCCACAGCATCCGCTGTAGCAGGATTTTCGCCAACCGCACGCAGATGGAATCCTACTCTGGTATGCTTTAACATATATTCTGTAAAAAATGCGATCAGAATCGCCGCATATGCCAGAAATCCATAGGACAGAAAAACCTTCCCAAACCATCCTGTCGCATCGGCAAATGGAAGCTTACGATTAAAACATGCACTTGTTGCCGATAAAGCAATCGACGGAACATCACTTCCGGTAAGTTTGATCAAAGATCCGCCAAAAAAGTTTCCGAACCCAACACCGAATGTTGTCATGGCAAGTCCTGTTACATTCTGATCGGCCCGCAAGGTTACCGTCAAAAAGCAATACAGTAATCCCATAAGGCAAGAGCCCAAAAGGCAGCAGAATAACGGAATCAATACGCCAAGAACCGGATTGATCTGTGCAGGATCTGCCAGAGAATGCTCATAGAAAAAGGCACCCATAACGCCGGTGATTGCTCCTACATACATTACACCCGGAATACCCAGATTCAGGTTGCCGGATTTTTCTGTCAATGTTTCCCCTGTACTGCCGCACAAAAGCGGAATACTTTGCATGACCGCACGCGGAATAAATGCTACCAAATCAAACATCGGCTCGAACCTCCTTATCCTTCGGATTCATTCCTTCCTGCTCCGCATTCTGCTGTACCGCAGTCATCGGTACCGAATCCTGTTTTTCCTTTTTAGAATTGTTTCGTTCTATTCTTTCATCTGCTTTGGACGCCCAGCTGATCTTATACGTAATAAAGAATTCGCTGCCGATTATAAAGAAAATAATAATGCCCGTCAGAATATCCCCGAATGCATGATTCAATCCAAATTTTGTAGAAATTTCACTTGCTCCACGATCCATAAACACAAGAAGAAAACTTGTAAAAATCATTTTGATTGGATTAAACTTTCCAAGCCATGCAACCATAACACCGGTAAATCCTCGTCCATTGCCAATCGTTGTCGTAACCGTATGATCCGTACCGGCCACCAGAAGAAATCCGGCCAGTCCGCAGATCGCACCGGAAATCAGCAACGTGCGGATAATGACATGTTCTACATTTATACCGACATATCTCGCAGTACGCTCACTCTCACCCACAACGCTGATTTCATATCCCTGCTTGCTGTAATTCAAATATACATACATAAGAGCTGTCACTGCTGCAACAATTAGAATATTAAGAAGATACTTGCTGCCGATTTGCGGCAGCCATCCCAACTGTGTCGATTGATTAATGATACCGATTTTGCCGGATCCCTTCGGAACCTCCCAATGAATGACATAGTACGCCACAAGCTGCGTTGCAACATAGTTCATCATCAAGGTAAATAAGGTTTCATTGGTTCCCCACTTTGCCTTGAAAAAAGCCGGGATCAATGCCCAAACCGCACCGGCCAATATACTCATCACCAGCATTACCGGAATCAGCACAGCATGCGGTAATGCCTCACTAAGCTTAATCATACATGCAGCCGACGCAAGACACCCCACAAGAAGCTGTCCTTCTCCGCCTACATTCCAAAAGCGCATACGAAACGCCGGCGCCAGTGCAAGGGCCACGCAAAGCAGGATGGCCAGATTCTGAAACAGAATCCAGCATTTTCTGCTTGTACCAAAACTGCCTAAAACCAAGGACTTAAAAACTTCAATCGGATTGTCACCGGTCAGTCCCATTGTCACAAATGCAGAAACCAGCAACGCAAGAATGATGGCTACTGTCCGAATCGCCAGCACTTCCATCTTTGGAATATACTCTCGTTTCACAATATGAAATTTTAATTCTCTTTTATTCATGCGTTACCTCCGAATCCGTTCCTTCTGACCGCTCTCCACTGTATGGACGATTTGGATCCAGCAGTTTACCGGTTTCAATATTTTGCCCCATCATCAAAAGACCTACATCATTTTTTGAAATCTTCCGCGCATCAACCGCTCCCATAAGTTTGCCGTCTGCCAAAACAAGAATACGGTCGCAAAGAGCTAGCAAAGTATCCAGATCTTCTCCGACATACACTACCGATACTCCTTTTTGCTTTTGCTTTTCAAGAAGTTCATAAATAGTATAGGAAGAATTGATATCCAAACCGCGAACCGCATATGCCGTCAAAAGTACTTTCGGTGTAGACGAAATCTCACGTCCTACCAGAACCTTCTGTACATTTCCGCCTGACAAATGCCGTACCGGTGTTTCAAGATTCGGAGTTACCACTCCCAGTTCACGCACAACTTTGGCAGCAAGGGATTTCGGCCCTTTACGTTCTGCAAAAAACAGACCGCCTTTTCGGAAAGAACGAAGCATCATATTTTCGGCCAGATCCATGTTGCCGACCAGTCCCATGCCCAAACGGTCCTCTGGCACGAATGATAATGTTACACCGAGATTTTCAATTTCCAATGGATTTTTTCCTATAAGTTCCGATTCCTGTTCACCATCCAGGAAACGAACCGAACCCTGCTCCACCTTCTGTAGCCCGCTGATTGCTTCCAGCAATTCCTTCTGGCCTGATCCGGAGATTCCGGCAATGCCCAGAATTTCATTGCTGAATGCCGTAAAAGAAATATCATTCAGCTTCGTAACGCCTTCTTCCGATCGAACCGTAAGACCCTGTACTCGAATTCTAGGCTGCGGATCCTTCGGAACCGTCCGATTCACATGAAGTTCAAACTGATGCCCCACCATCTGATTCGTCATTTCCTGAATGCTTACATCTGCAGTATTTAAAGAAGAAATAAATTTTCCGGAACGCATTACCACAACCCGATCCGAGATTTCTTTTACCTCATTGAGTTTATGCGTAATGATAATTATTGCCTTTCCGTCTTTCTTCATATTCCGAAGAATCCGGAACAGTTTTTCTGTCTCCTGCGGTGTCAATACCGCTGTTGGCTCATCCAAAATCAAAAAATCTGCCTGACGATACAACACCTTTACAATCTCTACCGTCTGCTTTTGTGATACAGACATCGTATAGATTTTCTGATTAAGATTCAGTTCAAACCCATAGCGGTCGCATATTTCCTGTATTTTTGCTGCCGCCTTTTTCAGGTCAAACTTTCCCGGTTCATTCAACCCCAGCACAATATTCTCCGTAGCCGTCATGACATCGACAAGCTTAAAGTGCTGGTGGATCATGCCGATTCCCAGGGCCAATGCATCCTTCGGCGACTGAATGGTCGCCTTTTTTCCATTTACATAGATTTCACCGAAATCCGGAAAGTATATCCCGGAGAGCATATTCATAAGCGTAGTCTTTCCGGAACCATTCTCCCCCAGCAGCGCAAGTATCTCGCCTTTATGAATTTCAAAAGAAATATGGTCATTTGCCACTACATTTCCAAAGGTTTTGGTAATGTTCCGGAATTCAACAGCAGCATTCATCTTTTTCACCTTTATACCTAAATCATGTTTCATTCATGTTGCAGAAACATATTTTTCCCATTTTATAAATGATTTTATAACTTCCAATAAAACAGAAAGGGCAGTGCAGGCTATATGCTGCACTGTCCTTTTCGAACCCGTAAAACGGGTTCCGTATTTTTTTAGCCGAAATTGGTATCAAGAAGAGTAATACCATCGATCTGCAGATCGAAATAAGGTGCAGAACGGTATTCTGACTCATGGAAATAGCCATCTGAAATAGCCTCAGTATCTTTTTCATACTGTGGATCGGTATCAACATCTGCCTTATAAGAATCGAGCTTCTTGCCATCTACGGTAAAAGTCGAAGTATCAAAAACATGAAGCTTGCCGGCTTCGAGCTCTGCCTTAACGCTGTCCAGCTTTGCTTGTGTACCCTCTGCTGCAACCTTCGTATTCACATCTGTAAGAAGGATGGAATTTGTGCTCAGAGTACCTGTCCAGTCCTTATCAAAGCTCTTACCCTCTGCGCATGCCTTAATACTTTCTTCAAAATAAGGTGCCCAGTTGATTCTGGAAGAAACAAGGAAAGTATTTGGAGCTACGCTCTCTGTTGAACCATTGTATGAAACGTTCGGAACACCTGCGGCTTCACAGGCAGTAGGTGCACCCATAGAATCTGCATGCTGTGAAATAAGAACGCAATGATCATTGATCAGCTTATTTGCGGCTTCCTTCTCGGCCGTCTCATCATACCAGGAACCGGTAAAGGTTACTTCCATGGTTGCGGACGGACACTCGGAACGGGCGCCAAGGAAAAATGAAGTATAGCCGGAAATAACCTCTGCATAGGTATATGCGCCTACATAGCCGATTTTTGCTCCATCCTCCGTGATCTTACCGTCCTTAATCATTTCATTCAGCTTCATGCCAGCTGCCACACCGGCGAGATAACGGCCCTCATAAATCGAAGCAAAGGCATTCTGATAATTCTTGAGTCCCTCCGTATGTGCCTTGGTACCGGTTGCATGGGCAAATGTCACATCCGGAAACTCTTTTGCAGCCTGAATCATGAAATCCTCATGACCAAAAGAATCTGCAAATACGTATTTGCATCCACTGTCTGCAAGTTCTGCAGCAGTATCATAGCATTCCTGACCTTCCGGAACATTGGTCTTAAATACAACGTTTTCGCTAGGAATCCCCAAATTTTCCGTAGCTTCCTTGGCTGCATTAATGAAATTCAGGTCATATGTTGAATTTTCATCATGTAAGAAAATAAACCCAACTTTCATGTCCTTCATGCTTGCATCTGCTGTTCCCGCAGCTGCACTTTCATTTGATGCTGCCGCCGTTACATTGCTTGCGGTTTTTGAACCGCCACAAGCCACAAGTGATGCGAGCATTACAGCAGTCATTGCAATGGATACCAATCTTCTCATACTTTTCCTCTTCTTTCTTAGAACGCAGGTTCCTTCACAGAAACAAAAAAATGGCTATCCGAGAACACCATATTCTGATGTCAAAGATAGCCAGTTACTTGTATTTCATAGCCATTATAGCGATTGCAATTTCAAAAGTCGATATCGATTATTTAAAAATGTCAAATAAACTACAATTTTAATTTGTATACTAATGACTAAATTGTTTTTTATAAGCTATGTTCACGGAAGGTAATGCCGCCATCATCTGTCATGGTCTCCACAATGGCAATAGAGCATACATCATAGCCTTGATCCCGAAGATATTTTCCGCCATCCTGAAAGCCCTTTTCAATGGCAATAGCAATGCCGGAAACCTTGGCTCCGGCCTGCTCACAAATTTCCAGAAGCCCCTGTGTTGCTTTTCCGTTCGCGAGAAAATCATCCACGATCAAAACATTATCTTCCGGTCCCAGGAATTTTCTTGACATAATGACATTGGAATCGGTGCCATGGGTATAACTGTGAACGGTTGTCTGATAAACTCCGCCATCAATGTTTTTGCTCATGGATTTCTTAGCAAAGACAACCGGAACATGAAAATGCATACCGGCAAGACAGGCAATAGCGATACCGGACGCTTCTATCGTGATGATCTTGTTGATTCCTCTATCCTTAAAATGCTGATAAAATGTCTCTCCGATCTGATCCAAAAGTGCAATATCCAGCTGATGATTCAAGAAATTGTCGACCTTTAAAATCGCCCCCGGCCGTACCTGACCATCATTCATGATTTTTTCCTCTAAAAAATTCATTTGCCCCTACCTTTCACACACATCATGGTTTTCTGTTTACAATGTTGACGCTCCCTCCCGTGTCAGCACTAAGACTCATTATAGCATCATTTTAAAGAATACCTCATAGAAATCGCTTTCATTCTATGATAAATTATTCAAGCATTCGAAAGAATCAGACTACTGGAAATAATTATCCCAGCGCTACATCCAGCGCCATCATAACGGTAAATCCGGCGGCGAACATGAGAACTCCAACGTTCGAATGTTCGCCGCTGCTCATTTCCGGAATCAGTTCTTCTACAACAACATATATCATGGCACCGGCAGCAAAACTCAAAAAATACGGCATCCACGGCACCAGCGCTTCCGCCGCTAAGATTGTAAGAATACAGCCGACCGGTTCAACTGCTCCCGACAAAACGCCTCCTATAAAGGCCTTCCACTTGCTTTCTCCTTCTGCACGTAACGGCAAGGAAATAATCGCCCCTTCCGGAAAATTCTGAATGGCGATTCCCAATGCCATGGCCAGAGCTCCACCCTCAGTGATCTGCCCGGAGCCGGATAATACGCCGGCAATCACCACCCCTACCGCCATGCCTTCCGGTATGTTATGAAGCGTTACTGCAAGTACCATCATCGTTGTACGGGCAAAACTGCTTTTCGGTCCTTCTGCTTTTTCTGCATACATGTGTAAATGCGGAATAATATGATCGAGCAACAGCAGAAATAAGGTTCCTGCCCAAAATCCGATCACCGCGGGAAGAAACGCAAGATTCCGATACTCTGCACTTTGTTCCATCGCCGGCACAAGAAGGCTCCATATGGAAGCCGCAACCATAACACCGGCAGCAAAACCGTTTAATGCTTTTTGAACCAGCATATTCAGTTCTTTTTTCATAAAGAACACCGACATAGCTCCCAGAGCTGTCCCCAAAAACGGAATTAAAATTCCCTCTAAAATCATCGTAAATACTCCTTCTATATAAACCTCTTGAAAATTCAGTCATTCGACTGTATTATGTATCTTGTTCGGTTAGCCTTATATATATCACGTTAGACGTGTCAAATCAAATATTTCAAAGTTTTTCGCCAGAAAGGAAATCATTTCATGCATTTTAATATACCAATCAACCATTCCGACATTATTGTCTTATGTGCCCTGGCCGTTCTTTTCCTGCTCGGCATTCGTGTCGTGATCAGTTTTTTCCGGAGTCCAAAACCTGTAAAAGCCTTTTCCGACGAAAACCGCATATTAAAAAGCGGCACCAGAATCACGATTACGATCGATGGCATGATGTGCGGTATGTGTGAAATTCATATTAAAGATGCCATTCGAAAGGCCCTGCCGGAATCCAAAAATCTTACAGCGGATCATACGCACGGAACCGCAAGCTTCACCCTCTCACAGACTTTAAGTCAGAAAAAGCTTGAAGAAATACTCCATGCAAACATGGACGCACAAGGCTATCGTCTGCTTGCTGTAACAATCGGAAAACGAACCGGTCTATAAATGGACAGCGGATTCAATCAGAATGATTGAATCCGCTGTTTTAAGGTTCCTTTAAATCTTTGAATATGCCGTTTTTACATTTAGTCCATCTATATTACCGAGTTTTCCGGTCATGGCACTGATCACATCCGACGGCGCATCTACCGCTACAGAAATCAACGAAACATTTCTCTCCCGATAAGGGATTCCCATTCGTCCGATAATGTACTCTCCGTATTCATGCAAAGTCTGATTCATCTGTGCTGTACATGACATATCTTCCACCACAATCGCGATCATGGCAATTCTGCTTTCTGTTTCCATATTAATCCCTCTTTTTCTACAATTCTGTACTTCTCATCCTTTAAAACAAAACCCGTACCCATCCGTGTGCAATGTACTGCTGAACACGAATAACTCTCCATCATCATATCGATTTCCCGGTTCGTTTTCAAGCTATATCCCTGCGTTCACCGAAGTGCCCCGTTCCCGGCACCGAACCTTACCATCTCAATTTCCGGAATCCAAGCGGTATTTCCGAACAAAATCCTCCATCGGTACCGGCGGTGAAAAATAATACCCCTGCAGGTAATCACACCCCTGCCGGTGAAGTTCTTCTGCCATATGCCGTTCCTCTACTCCCTCCGCAGTAACACTGGCTCCGATATTCTGCGCAAGATTAATACAAAGCGGCAACATAGGATCCGGGGTTCTGAAATATTCCCAAACCAGACTCATATCGATCTTCACATTGATCAGCGGCAATTTCCGAATCCGTTCCATATTAGAATATCCTGTGCCGTAATCATCCAGAACAAACGAAAATCCCATTTTCCTCATTTCATGAATACATTCATTCATGGAATCCGAGTCTACGTTCTGCTGCTCCGTGATTTCCAGATGTATTCCTTCCGGTGGAATATGATATTCATTCACGATCGCCGAAAACTGCATTGGAAGATCACTGTCCATACACTGAATCGGTGAAAGATTCACATTGATCCATTGTAATCCCAACTGCTCACGGTATTCTGCAAAAAAAGCACAGGTTTTTCGAAAAATCTGCTCTCCCAAAGTAATGATACTTCCGTTTTTCTCTGCAATCTGGATAAAATCACTCGGCATGATCAATCCCAATTCCGTATCCATGATACGCGCCAATGCCTCCGCCCCCACAAGCGTATAGGTTCCCGCATCAACAATCGGCTGCAGATATACTTCAACCCGGTTTTCGGAAATGGCATTTTCAATTGCCCGTTTCACCGCCAGCCTGTGCATCCATTCCTGCCTTCTGCTTTCATCCAGAACCAGACATTCGCTTTTTCTCAGATTATCGACTCTACGGAAAGCGTCCTGCAGACAATCTATAAACTGTGCAACATGCTGAAATCGAGTATGACTGTTTTCTGTCACAAACCCCACTTGCAAAAAAAGATTCGCATTCTCGGCTTTCCATGGATTCTGAAACCGATCCCGGATTGCCTCATACACTTTTTCAACATCCTCACCGTCCTGCATTCCGATAACAAACTGTCCGCCGCGGAGATAATAGATTGTATATTTCGGAAATGTTTCTTTTAAATATGCTGCTATCGAAACAATACCGGCATCCATCTGCCGTCCACCATACAATTCCCGGTTCTCCACATAATTTTTGATCACAAAGCCGAGCATCTGCCGCATCCCGCCTGTCGCAATCAACTCATTCATGATCGTCTCCAAAGCAGTCCGGCTAAACAGCCCTGTCTTTTTATCAATAAAATGCCCCGGATTTTCAAAGTTCAGAAAAACCACAAAAATAGCGAGAAGGCAGAACATATTCATAATGACGACCTTCGGCATAAGATATCGTATAACAAGTCCCAGAAGAAGCAGTAAATTATAAATCAGTACTGTAACAAAATCGAACTTGGACATGGCTCTGCCAAACCGGAACAAAAGAACAATCGAAAGAAGGATACAATACAGAAACTGGATATAAAGAACATTGTAAAATGGCCCGCTGTGATATCCTTCCTGATCTACGGAAAACATGGTCTGCTTCCATGGACTCAGAACGGCAATCGCCACAGACAAAAGCAACAATCCTACAGCAATTCCACAGCTCCATTTCATCTTTTCAAAACGAAGCTCCAGAACACTCACCGTCATCCGGTAGAAAAAATAGCTCCGGAGCATAAAGCATACGAAAAACAGCGTATTCGCCACATAGAGAGCCGGTATACTGTAGCTGTCATGATACACATCCATTATAGTTGAAACATAGTCAAAAAACATCGTGGCAACATCCGCGGCAAGGAGCCACGAAAACGTTCTGTTCACCCGTGTTTTCAGCTTTGGTCTGACTGCATAATATATCAACAGAATAAGTAAAATCAAAAAGGTCGGAATGGTATATTCTATGTTCCACATATGTTTTACGCTTTCCAAATAAGATATGCATTAACTCTTCTTTGATTATACTACAAATTCCCGTTTTCTTGTATCAACTAAAGAGCAATCCCCGCCTCCCTCTTGCCTATTCGCTGAACCACTCCATGCCGGATGCGTTTCCGCAGCCTACAAGAACAGAGGCAGCCTATCAAAAAAGCAGGAACCTTAAAACATTTTAAGGTTCCTGCTTGATTTAACAATTTAAAACGTCTATGCATTACATATAGGAATATTAGATATTCCTTCTGGTTTTGCTTTACAGCGTTTCTTTTCCCTTTTATACTGAAAGAAGATTGTGTCCGAGAACCGGAACCGATTCTTTCCGGTGACGCGCGATCCGGGAAAAACAAAGATTTCCCGACAACCGAAAGGAACTATTGAAACAATGAAACCATTTCTGACAAGCATCATGAACCGACGTACTATAGAACGATTTCTTCTGCTCATCCTTGGCAACAGCATTGCCGCTTTTGGCGTAGCTGTATTCATTCTCCCTTCTGGATTTATCGTAAGCGGTGCAACCGGAATCGGGCGCTTCGTCAGCTTTCTTCTGCATGGTATGGTTCCTATTACCGTTTCTATTTTTGTGATTAATGTCCTGCTTTTTGTCCTTGCATGGTTTGCCATGGGCTGGCATCTGGCCGG
>AUXO010961491.1_pt1 | contig 10580 bp, 9 predicted proteins | sample 768731 | NCBI WGS metagenome assembly AUXO01 (sample SAMN02715735, study PRJNA202380) | gut metagenome | biome: sheep rumen | host: Ovis aries | place: New Zealand: Palmerston North
ATTCTGTATTTTCCATTTCTGAAACAGATTCTAATGTTTTCTCATTGCATGATGAAAAAATAAACATCAGCAGAAAAACAGATATTAGTTTTGATTTCATAAAAAATTCACCTCTGTCAAATATACGTCTGACAGAGGTGTTTTTATGGGAATATCAGAGATTAATTTCATGAATCCAGCCTTTAGGGGCTTCCAGTCTGCCCATCTGAATACCAGTTAATGTATCATACAGTTTCTGGATCGTATCGCCCATTTTTTCCATACCGGATGGGAAATAGATTTCTTCATCATGATTTACAATCTTTCCTACCGGAGAAATAACGGCTGCTGTTCCGCAGAGACCACATTCAGCAAAATCTTTTACTTCATCAAAGAATACTTCACGCTCCTGCACTTCCAGACCAAGATAATGCTCAGCAACATATACTAAAGAGCGTCTTGTGATAGATGGCAGAATGCTATTTGATTTCGGTGTTACGATTTTTCCATCTTTGGTGACAAACAGGAAATTTGCACCGCCAGTTTCTTCTACTTTGGTATGGGTAGCAGGATCAAGGAACATATTTTCATCAAACCCCTGTCTGTGTGCATCCATCAGAGTATGAAGAGACATCGCATAATTCAGACCAGCCTTGATATTACCTGTGCCATGAGGTGCGGCTCTGTCGAGATCACTGACACGGATCGTAATGGGTTTCGCACCGCCCTTGAAATAAGGGCCTACCGGAGTGCAGAACAATCTGAACTGATATTCTGTAGCAGGTTTTACACCGATTACAGCATTAATTCCGAACATGAACGGTCTTAAATACAGAGTCGCTCCGCTTCCATAGGGGGGAACATAATCCGCATTGGCTTTGACAACCTGTTCTACAGCATCAATAAATCTATCTTTGGGGAATACAGGCATTTCGAGACGTTCAGCAGAAGATAACAGGCGTTCAGCATTGAGATCGGGGCGGAATGTCACGATTTTCCCATCTTTTGTAGTATAAGCTTTCAGGCCTTCAAATACTGTCTGCGCATACTGGAGCACACAAGCGCATTCACTCATAGTGATAGTAGCGTCTTCTGTGAGAGCACCTGCATCCCATGCGCCATTTTTATAATTAGACACATAACGCTTTTCTGTGGGCATATAGCCAAAGCCTAAATTGCCCCAGTCAATATTTTTCTTTTCCATGATAAAAAATCCTTCTTTCATGTAAATAAAAATTTATATACGTTCTGTAATCAGCGTACCCATTTCAGAGCATTTTACCTGCTTACAGCCGTCTGACATAATATCTCCGGTGCGGAAACCATCTTGTAATACTTTCTTGACAGCATTTTCAATTGCATCTGCTTCTGTCTGCAAATCAAGAGAATATCTCAGAAGCATAGAAGCGGATAAGATTGCCGCAATCGGATTTGCAATATCTTTCCCGGCAATATCGGGAGCAGAGCCGCCGCTTGGCTCATAAAGGCCGAATTTTGTTTCATTGAGACTAGCTGACGGGAGCATACCAAGAGAACCCGTTACCATAGCGGCCTCATCAGAGAGAATATCACCAAACATATTTTCTGTTACCATAACATCGAACTGTGCAGGATTTTTTACAATCTGCATAGCAGTACTGTCAACGAGGGCATGTTCTAGGGTGACTTCTGGATAATTCTGAGCTACTTCATTAACAACTTTTCTCCATAATCTAGAAGAATCGAGAACATTTGCTTTATCCACGCTTGTGACTTTTTTTCTGCGTTTCATGGCAACCTCAAATGCTTTGACGGCAATCCGGCGGATTTCATTTTCATTATAGCTGAGAGTATCAACCGCTGTCATTACGCCATTGACTTCTTCTGTTCTGCGTTCGCCGAAATACAGGCCGCCGGTGAGTTCTCGCATGATTAGCATATCAAAGCCCTGACTGCTGATATCTTCTCTGAGCGTACATGCGCCACGGAGTTCCGGATACAGAACACAGGGTCTTAAATTAGCAAATAATCCCAGAGATTTACGGAGTTTTAATAATCCCGCTTCCGGACGGCGATCGGGTGGGAGCTGATACCAGGGGGATGTTGTTGTATTTCCGCCAATTGAACCCATTAAGACAGCATCACTATTTTTACATGCCTGGATGGTTTCATCTGTGAGCGGAACGCCATTGACATCAATCGAACAGCCGCCCATTAATAACTGTGTATACTGGAACACATGGCCATATTTTACAGCGATCTGATCCAATACTTTCATAGCCTGAGAAACAATTTCTGAGCCGATGCCATCGCCTTTGATGACACCAATATGATATTTCATTATGATCACGCCTTTCAAAAATCTGTATTTATTATACTACTTCTTAGAGAAAATGTCAATCTTTTTTTGACATAATTTTAATTTTGAAACCAGATTTAATTTTTTTCTGAATTTTCTTGAAATTATCACAGAACTGTGCTATAATAAATTTACTGTCCTATGAAAGGAGGATTCAGGCATGAGGCATTATGTTACCGTATATTTGCAATGGCTGGAAGAGCTTTTATCTTCTCCGGAACAGCTGGAAAAGATAGATATTTCAGCACTTCGAAAAGAGATTCTTGTGCAGATCGGTTTCATTCAGCATGAGAGAGCTGTGCATTTTCAGGTAGTTATTTTAGTAGGGCTGGCATTTTTCCTGACAATGGGCTTTTGTCTGTATTTTCATACAATAGGGCTGATACTTCTGAGTGTGCTTTTACTGGGGTTATTTGCGCCATATATCTGGCATTATTATTTTCTGGAAAATTCTATACAGAAAATTTATATTCTCTATAACCGTGTGGCTGCTCTGGAAGATCAGATAGATTATCCCAACAGGGATAAAATGGGACAATTTTAATTCATGAAAGGAATGATCATCATGGCAAAAGATCAGCAGACACCCGAACAGCCGGAAGATTATAAAGGCATTTTGGGCGATTATGATGAATCTGCACAGCCGGAACAATCAGAAGATCCTGCTCCGCCTAAGAAAAATAATACACTGAAAATAGCCGGGATTGGGGCGGCTTCGGTTGCGCTTCTAATGTGCCTTGGCTTCGTTGGTGTTGATATCTGGAAAAAATCAGAATCGCAGCAAGATCCGCCTGTTACATCAGAAGAAACACAGATCACACAAGAAGAAAATCAGGAAAATCAGGAAACACAGAATATGAATACTACAACAGACAGCAGTATTGCACTCAGTACAGAAAATATTGTCATCTCTCCGGCTGTGATGGAATGCTTTTACAGAGATTATCTTTCACAGTATGGTTCTGCTTTAAGCTATTACGACGTGGATGCTTCCGCTTCTCTGAAAGATCAGATGCTCCCGGAAGATGCAGGGGAATCAATGTCCTGGTTTGATTATTTTATGACACAGACACAAGTTTCTGCTTCTCAGGTACTCGTGATTAATGAAGCCGCCAAGGCCGCTGGCCATACGCTCACAGAAGAAGAAAACAAAGTCATAGATGAAGATCTAGCCTCACGAGATCTTTCCGGCTATAGCGAATCTGTAACAAAAGACGACCTTCGGAAAATGATTGAAATGCGGGCTATCGCTTCTTCTTATTTTGAAAATGTGCTGAATAATTTAAATATTACAGATGCAGACTGTGAAGAGTATTATCAGAAAAATAAAAATTCATTCGATACTTGCGGATTAATTGGATTTACTATTTCTTATGATGATCCGGATGCAACTGCGCCTACAGATGAAGACGGAGAAACCCTGCCGACAGAAGAACCCGGCATGACGCAGGAACAGGCAAAAGCATTTGCAGATGCACTTGAAAATGCCACTTCTGCGGAAGATTTCAAAAATCAGATCTGTGATATTCTCCGGGAATATGAAGGATATACAGAAGAACAGATTGCTAATATTGATCCGTCTATTTCAACAGACAGTTTCCCCTATTCAGAAGGCAATGAGCTCGCAGAATGGGCATTTTCAGCCAATGTCAATGATAAAAAAATGATAGAAGGCACAAATAACTATTCTGTTTATTATCTCACACGTGCCGCCAGCCGGGATGATACAGAAACAGTTAATGTCCGTCATATTCTGTTTTCAATTTCTAATCATACAGAAGAACTTGCGGAAGATGCCGACGAAGATGCTGTTGCTGCCGCAGAAGAAAAGGCTTTAGCAGAATGCTGGAAACTCGCCCAAGATACCCTTGCTCAATGGGAAGCTGGTGAAAAAACAGAAGATAGCTTTGCAGAGCTTGCCAGTCAACTGACAGAAGATCCCGGCTCACAGACAACAGGCGGCTTGTATGAAAATGTCTATGTCGGCCAGATGGTGACAGCCTTCAATGACTGGTGCTTTGATGCTTCCCGTCAGCCCGGAGATACTGGCCTTGTTGAAACAAATTATGGCGTTCATGTGATGTATTTTTCCGGCTCTGGTGATCCCGTTTGGAAATCTTCCGCCCATCAGGCACTCCAATCAGAACGCATGAATGCCTGGTATGATGAACAGGAAGCACTTTGGACAATCACAGTCAATGAAGAAGCTATTTCTAATATTCCGGGGTAATCTGCATGACTAAACAAGAGCGTACAAATAAAGCTATAGAAATTCTGAAATATCATTATCCTGATGCACAATGTGCCCTGACATATAAAGCACCTTATCAGCTCATGATTGCGGTGATCCTGTCCGCACAGTGTACGGATGCCCGTGTTAATCTTGTTACACCCGGATTATTTCAGCAGTTTCCAAGCATGCAGGCGTTTGCAGATGCAGATCTGTCTGAATTGGAACAAGCTATCAAAACATGCGGATTTTATCATAATAAAGCCAAAAATATCAAAAAGGCCTGTCAGCGGCTTCTGACGGTTTATCATGGCATTCTGCCTGATACCATGCAGGAATTGCTGACACTCCCCGGAGTCGGGAGAAAAACAGCTAATTTATTATTAGGCGATGTTTATCATCAGCCAGCCGTTGTGACAGATACGCATTTTATTCGCATTACCGGAAGGCTTGGCCTGACACAAGAGACAGAACCTAAAAAAGTAGAGACAGATCTCCGGGCATTGCTTCCTCCAGAAGAATCTTCTGATTTTTGTCATAGAATTGTCTTGTTCGGCCGGGAAACCTGTCAGGCAAGAAAACCGAAATGTCATGCCTGTCCAATGGCAGATTTTTGCCCTTCCCAGTCAGTTTTTTTAGAAAAATCATGACAGGCTATTGACAAATACAAGCAAATAGGATAAAATAAATATATCAATACAAAAAAGGCGGTATGATCAGATGGGTATTTTAACAGCCATTTTCGGCTCTTATAGTGAAAAAGAACTGAAACGGATCAAACCAATCAAGGATCAAGTTCTTGCATTGGAAGAAGAATATAAAAAGCTCAGTGATGCAGAGCTAAAAGAAAAAACAGTAGAATTCAAACAGAGAATTGCTGATGGTACAGATACGCTGGATACACTCCTTCCGGAGTCTCTGGCGGCTGTCCGGGAAGCTGGGGCACGTGTCCTCGGCAAACGTGCTTTTGAAGTACAGATTATTGGTGCAATTGTCCTGCATCAGGGACGTATTGCAGAAATGAAAACCGGTGAAGGAAAAACACTTGTGGCATGTCTTGCGGCTTATGCAAACGCCCTCAGCGGAAAAGGTGTGCATGTCGTTACTGTTAATGATTATTTAGCTAAGACACAGTCAGAAGAAATGGGAAAAGTACACAGATTCCTCGGTCTGACAGTTGGATGTATCCTGCATGATCTGAATAATGCACAGCGCAGAGCAGCTTATGCTTGTGATATTACTTATGGAACAAATAATGAATTTGGCTTTGACTATCTTCGTGATAACATGGTTACGCATAAAAAAGATATGGTGCAAAGAGAACTAAATTTTGCAGTTGTCGATGAAGTTGACTCTATTCTGATCGATGAAGCAAGAACACCATTGATTATTTCCGGACAGGGTGATAAATCCACTGACATGTATATCAAAGCAGATAAATTTGTCAAAACGTTAACACCCATTACATTCGTAGAATTGGATGATAAAGTAGATCAAGAAGAAATGAGCGAAGGCGCAGACTATATTATTGACGAAAAAGCCAAAACGGCAACCATCACAAAACAGGGCGTTGAAAAAGCAGAAAAATATTTTCATGTGGATAATTTAATGGCACAGGAAAATTTGACACTCCTGCATCATATTAATCAGTCATTAAAAGCCATCGGCATTATGAAAAAAGATACAGATTATATTGTCGAAGATGATGAAGTTATCATTGTTGATGAATTTACCGGCCGTAAGATGCTGGGGCGGCGATTTAATGACGGTCTGCATCAGGCCATTGAAGCAAAAGAGGGTGTCAAAGTTCAGAGAGAATCCAAAACACTTGCAACAATTACATTTCAGAATTATTTCCGGTTATATGCCAAGCTTTCCGGTATGACTGGTACAGCCATGACAGAAGAAGATGAATTTAGAGAAATCTATAAACTGGATGTTATTGCAATTCCTACAAATCGCCCTGTACAGCGTATTGATCACCCAGATCAGGTATATCGCTCAGAAAAAGGTAAATTCTTGTCTATTATTGAACAGATCGTAGAATGCAATAAAAAAGGGCAGCCTGTCCTTGTTGGTACGGTTTCAATTGAAAAATCAGAATTATTATCTGCTCTGCTCAAACAGCGTGGCATCAAGCATGAAGTGCTGAATGCTAAATATCATGCCAAAGAAGCCGAAATTGTTGCCCAGGCCGGAAAACTCGGAGCTGTGACAATCGCCACCAATATGGCCGGACGTGGTACAGATATTATTCTTGGCGGTAATGCTGAATTTACTGCTCGTGCAGAACTCCGCAAGCTTCAGAAGGAAACCGGTGAGCCGCTTTATGATGAAGCTGTCATCAATGAAGCAATCGGCTTTGCAGATACGGATAATCCCGAAATTCTGGAAGCCCGTGAAGTATATCGAAAGCTCTATGATAAATATGACAAGCAGGTGAAAGAGGCTGCTGTTGCTGTCCGGGAAGCCGGCGGATTGTTCATTATTGGTACAGAACGCCATGAATCACGCCGTATTGATAATCAGCTTCGTGGACGTGCCGGCCGTCAGGGTGATCCCGGTGAAAGCCGTTTCTTCTTGTCTGTCGAGGATGATCTCATGAGAATCTTCGCCGGGGATAGAATGGAGGGTGTTATGCGCAATCTGAATGTAGAGGAAACTATGCCCGTAGAAAGTAAGCTACTTACAAAAATTATTGAATCCTCTCAGAAAAAAGTGGAAGGCCGCAATTTCAGCATCAGAAAAAATACTCTGAATTATGATGATGTCATGAATGCACAGCGTGAAATTATTTATAAACAACGTGCTCAGGTGCTCGATGGAGAAGATTTGCATGAATCTATTCTCAAGATGATGGAAGAACTTGTTACCAGCATCGCCGCTCAGTATCTCGCTGAGGAAGATGTTCAGGATACTTGGAATCTTGTCGGCCTGAAAGATTATTTCTATGGCTGGCTTCTGGAAGATGGAGAACTTGTTTTCTCAGAAGAAGAACTCCCACAGCAGACCAGAACCAGTATCACAGAATTTTTAATTCAAAAAATTAAGTCAAAATATGCCGAAAAAGAACAGACTTATGGTGAAAAAACAATCCGTGAATTGGAACGTGTTGTCATGCTCCGTGTGGTAGATACTAAATGGATGGCTCATATTGATGATATGCAGGAATTAAAGCGTGGTATCAGCCTGAGAAGCTACGGCCAGAAAAATCCTGTTGTAGAATATCGCTATGAAGGTTTTGACATGTTTGACGCAATGATAGAAAGCATTCGGGAGGATACTGTTCGGATGCTGATTACAATTCAGATTCAGCAAGCCCCTCCGCCACGTCAGCAGGTTCTGCGCCCTGATGCTCCCAATGCAGGAAGCCCCGGCGTAAAAAATAATAGAAATGCTTAATTCCAGATCAGCCCCTCCGGGGGCTGATTTCTCAAAGAAGGTGAAATTTTGGAGTATCTGAATTTTGCAGAATTCTATGATATTCTGACTAAAAATGTTGCTTATCCGGCACGTGCCAGAAAACTGCATACACTGATCCAGAAATATCTCCGAACGGAAACAGATGGCAGATTATTACTTGATTTAGCCTGTGGGAGTGGATCTCTCAGCGAAGAAATGGCAAAATTAAATTATGATGTGATCGGCGTAGATGCTTCTCCGGCTATGCTCAATCAGGCCATGCAGAAAAAATTAAAAAGCAATCTGCCGATTCAGTATCTTTGTCAGGATATGAAACAGCTGGATATGTTCGGAACAATTGATGTAACTGTCTGCATGCTGGATAGTCTCAATCATCTGGAGAATCTTGACGAAATACAGCAGGTTTTTGACAGGGTTTCCCTATTTGCACAGCCTGGCGGCCTGTTTCTTTTTGATATGAATACACTTTACAAGCATCATGAAATCCTGAAAAATAAAATTTTTCTTTATGATACAGAACAGGTCTTTTGTACTTGGGAAAATCATCTGCATGGGGATACTGTTGAAATGCAGCTGACATTTTTCGCTCATGATGATGAACAGGATTGTTATTATCGTTCAGATGAATTTATTAAAGAAACTGCATATGATAATTCTTTGATTGAGAATGCAATCCGGAAAGCAGGGCTTGTATTGCTCGCCGAGTTTGATGCTGATGCTGATCTTGATGCACCAGAGCAATTTTCTCTTGTTTCAGATAAAACAGAACGGATTTTATTTGTCACACAGAAACCATAAGGAGACATATATGAATTCAAAAAAATTATCTTTGATATTGATTTTCGGCTTTTTGTTTCTGACCGCTTGCGGAAGCAATCCACAATTAGAAAACAGCTCTGTTGAATCTGTCACGGAAGCAGTAACAGAGCCTAATAGAACACCAGAAACAGAACCTGTCACCATCGCAGAATCAGAAATCCGTTCGGAAACTGCAATTTCTGATTTTTCTACCGTTGAAGGTTTTATTACAAATGATCCCAAATATTCCACTGACACACATCGTTATCAGATCTATATTCAGAAGGTCATGCTGACTGATCCGGACGGTGATCAGAAAACGGAAATCGTAGTCTGCGCCAAAACTAAAAATCTTCAAAAAGATCAGTTTAAATATGCTACGATTGCCGCCGTTGAAAGCTTCTATGACTGCTTCATGAATGATAATATTCTTCAGGGAGCTAAAAAAACATGGTTTGATGGTGTGAATGAATATGCCGCAGAAGATATTATTTCTGCCTGTCTGGATCAATATTATGAAATCTATGGGGATCAGGAAATGCAAATGTATCAGAAATATACCCTTGCTAATACGTTTGAGGACTGAAAGGAATTAAATTTTATGAGTATTATTAAAAGAGCCATCTCCGCAGATGGCTGTGTGGTGGCTTCTGCCATTGATGCCACTGATATGATCAATCAGATGGAAAAATTTCATCATCCGTCTGCTGTTGTGACTGCCGCCCTGGGACGGCTTGCCGTGGCCGCTTCCCTTATGGGATATGGTCAGAAAAATGAAGATGATAAATTAACTCTCCGCATTGATGGAGATGGTCAGATTGGCAGCATGATCGCCGTATCTGATAGCCATGGAAATGTAAAATGCTGTGCAGATCAGTATATTGTAGAAATCCCTCTCAATGCAAAAGGAAAGCTTGATGTTGGCGGAGCTGTCGGAAACGGAACACTTTCCGTGATCAAGGATTTAGGCCTGAAAGAGCCGTATGTTGGAACAATCCCATTAATATCCGGTGAAATCGCCGAGGATATTGCTAATTATTATGCATCCAGTGAACAGATTCCTACTGTGCTGAGTCTTGGTGTTCTGGTTGCACCGGATCTCACTGTGAAACATGCTGGCGGTTTTCTGATTCAGCTTCTGCCATTTGCCGGAGAGGAATGTATCCCGACACTGGAAAAAAATGTTGCTGAAATGCCAAGCATTACACAGATGCTTGAAAATGGCATGTCTGCTGAAAAAATTGCTCTGAATTGTCTTGCGGGACTTGATCCCAATCTGCTGGATGAAGCAGAAGCAAATTATGAATGCGATTGCAGTCGGGAACGCACGGCCAAAGTATTAATCAGTTTGGGCAGGCAAGAATTGCAGAAACTTGCTGATACACAGGAAAGCATTGAAGTTTGCTGTCATTTCTGTGACCAGAAATATCAGTTTTCCCCTCAGGAAATTTTAGCCATGATAAAAAATTAAAAAAAGAACACACTTTCTGTTCTGCTTTTGCAGATGGAAAGTGTGTTTTCTTAATTTAATCTAATTCAAATGCACCAGTATATAACTGATAATAATGTCCTTTCAGTGCAATCAGTTCATCATGATTGCCTTTTTCAATAACTTTTCCATGATCTAATACCATAATCAAATCTGAATTCCGGACAGTAGAAAGTCTATGTGCAATGACGAAAACCGTTCGGCCATGCATCAGCTTATCCATACCAGCGGAAACAATGGCTTCTGTACGAGTATCAATAGAAGAAGTGGCTTCATCCAAAATCATAACAGGAGGATCAGCAACGGCCGCCCTTGCGATTGCG
>AUXO012644117.1_pt1 | contig 10580 bp, 6 predicted proteins | sample 768731 | NCBI WGS metagenome assembly AUXO01 (sample SAMN02715735, study PRJNA202380) | gut metagenome | biome: sheep rumen | host: Ovis aries | place: New Zealand: Palmerston North
TTTAAACTAATGCCAACTTGTGGTTCAACAAATTGATTCCAAGCAAAGAATGCGCCGCCATATAGAGCGCCTACAAAAATAACAAAAGTAACAACTAAGGTGATAAAACAATTTAAACAGCAACGATTATTGCTCTTGTTTCTTCTCCTTTGTCTTTTTCTTCTATTCTTATAATAAGTGCCACTTTTTGCACTTGAAGAATATCTATCTCTCTTATTATTTTTACCCATATATTCTCCTTTGTTGTATTTTTAATTATATACGCGTGTGAATAAAAAGTCCATAAGGGCAAAACTCGGCTTTAACAAATATGGGCAAATTCAGTAAAGAATTTACCCTATATTTTACAAATAAACTTAAACTATTAATAAAAACAAAGGCCTACATCTTCTAAACAGCAGAAACTTTTATCCACTTCTATTCTAGAACAACTGAACCTTTCCAAGCAAAAACTCTACTAAACTTGCATGCAGTATTCCGTCTTCATCATAGAAACTTGTTAGAATGTCATTTCTAATAACAACTCTCTTAAAGAAATCTCCAGTTAATCTAAATGAATCTAATTCCGAATTAACTTTATCGGTTTTATTCATTTGAAAAGCAGATTGGATATATATTCTCTTATCAAAACTGTTTACAACAAAATCTATTTCTTTTTGTTTTTTGTTTCCATTTTTTCTATCTTCAACAACTCCAATATCTACAGAATATCCTAATCTTATCAATTCGTTATAAACAATGTTTTCCATAATGTGACCTGGATCGTTTTGTCTAAAATTTAAACGCACATTTCGCAAGCCAATATCTGTATAGTAATATTTATTTGGAAAATCAAAATATGCTTTTCCTTTTATGTCATATCTTTTTGCTTCTGAGATTAAAAACGCATTCTCTAATTGGTATAGATATCTGCTTATCAGCCCATCATCAATTTTTTCGCACGCCTTAACATTGATAGAATTTGCAATATTTGAAGAATTAGTTAATGAACTTATTTGTGCAGCTAAATAATCTAATAACTTTTCCAATACATCCTCTCTTTTGATATTTCCGTGCTCAACCAAATCCTTAATGTATATCTCATTGTATAAATCTGACAAATACTTTCTTTTTTCGTCTAAGTCAGTTAAAGATAATAGCCCTGGCATACCGCCATATTGCATGTATTCCTCCAGAACATCTCTTGCGTTTCCTTGTTTAAAAGAATAATATTCCGCAAAAGACAAAGGAAAAACATGTATTTGACTTGATCTTCCACGAAATTCAGTAGCTATATCGTTAGAAAGCATTTTTGAATTCGAACCTGTAACATAGCAATCTAGATTCGAATACGATTTTAATTCATTTAACATATCATAGATAGACACTTTAATTCCACTCTCAGGGTCCTCAACGATTGTCGTCAATTGAACTTCATCTATAAATAAAAAATATTTATCTTTTGCGTTGTTGTTAATAATTTCTTCCACTGTGTCACATAACACTATTGGATTTCTATATTTTAAGTATTTTCTTTGATCCAATTCAAACCTAATGATATTATCTTCCTTAACACCTTGCTCTAATAAGTATTTGTAGAATAAATCAAATAGCAATGTAGACTTTCCACATCTTCTAAGTCCAGTAATAACTTTAATATTACCATCCCACATTTTACTAATAATTTGATTTAGATAATAACTTCTTTCAATCATAACGCTCATCTCCATGCGAAATTTAGGACAAATATGTCTCAACTTTCGCATACATTATAATATAGGTAGCCTTATTTGTCAAATACGCTATGCGAAATTTAGGACAAAAACGTCCCAACTTTCGCACAGCATAGACTAAATATTATATGTTTTTTTGTTCCTTGTTTTATGGCAAATCTAAAGTACAACTTTACTTTAGCCAAAAATCATTCTTGCTAAATCATTTGATAATCAACACATATTACGATTTTTTGTGAAATACAAAAAAATAGAGTTGCCCAAATCCTTGAACAACTCTATATCGCGGCTTTTTTATTAACTATTATTTATTAATTGCTTTTGTTGTATCAATAACAGCTTTAATACGTCTAATACCTGCTGATGAAGATTGTTCTTTAACAATCTTGAATTCTCCAAGTTGGCCTGTATGAGCAGCATGAGGTCCACCACAGATTTCTTTATCATAAGAACCAATTGTATAAACCTTAACTACATCACCATACTTAGAACCGAATACACCTTCAGCACCAGCATTTCTTGCTTCTTCTACTGACATTTCTTCGCAAACTACTGGAATATCTTCTTTAATAGCCTTATTAACATTTTCTTCAATTAATTTCTTTTCTTCTTCTGTTAAAGGTCTATCTAAGTTAAAGTCGAATCTTAATCTTTCTGCAGTAATATTACTACCCTTTTGGTGAATATCCTTACTTACTATCTTTTGTAATGAACCTAATAATAAGTGAGTTGCTGTATGTAAGAATGTTGTTTGTTCAGAAGTATCTGCAAGACCACCCTTAAATTTTTGTTCAGCACCGGCTTGAGATAACTTTTGGTGAGCTTCTTCAGCAGCCTTATATCCTTCAAGATCTACTGTAAATCCTTTTTCTTTACAAATCTCTTGAGTCATTTCGATTGGAAAACCGAATGTATCATATAATCTAAATGCTGTCTTACCATTTAAAACACCATCTTTCATGAACTTTAATACTTTTTCAAGTTCCTTAATACCATTCTCTAGAGCTTTAGCGAACTTTTCCTCTTCGTTAGCAAGTTCTTTTAGAACTTTTTCTTCGTTATAAGCAAGTTCTGGATAGTAAGCTTTATACTTATCTATGAACATCTTAGAGATAACCGTAAGTTGTTTAGAATCAAGATTAATTTGCTTTGCAAATCTAACTGCACGTCTTATTAATCTTCTTAAGATATAACCTTGGTCAACATTTGATGGAACAATACCTTTTTCATCGCCCATCATAAATGTAGCTGTTCTAATATGGTCAGCAATAATTCTTATTGCTCTTGTATCTTCTTCCTTTACACCATATGGAGTTCCAGAAAGTTCTGAAATCTTGGCAATGATATCGCTGTATAAATCTGTTTCATAAACTGACTTATATCCATTAATCATACAAATAGTTCTCTCAAGACCCATACCTGTATCTACGTTCTTTTGAGTTAATTGTTCGAACTTGCCATCTGCAGTTCTATTGAATTCCATAAATACGTTATTCCAAATTTCAACCCACTTTTCTGGATCATTACCTGGATTGCTGTTTTCACAAGATGGTGCTTTACCATTATCTACGAAAATTTCTGTATCAGAACCACATGGGCCTGTAGGACCAGCATACCACCAGTTGTTTTCTTTTGGTAAATAGCAAATGTTTTTAATACCTAAATCTGCCCATGTTTGTGCAGCAAATGTATCTTTAGCACAATCTTCATCACCAGCGAATACTGTAACTGCTAACTTATCTACAGGAATTTCTAATACTTCTGTTAAGAACTTAAATGAGAAGGTAATAGATTCCTTCTTGAAATAGTCACCTAGTGACCAGTTACCTAACATTTCAAAGAATGTACAGTGAGTAGCATCACCTACTTCATCAATATCACCAGTTCTTACGCACTTTTGTACGTCTGTTAATCTACGTCCACCTGGGTGCTTTTGTCCAAGTAAGTATGGAACTAGTGGGTGCATACCAGCAGTTGTGAATAAAACTGATGGATCGTTTTCTGGAATTAGAGAAGCTGAAGGGATAATCTTATGTCCATTAGCTTCGAAAAACTTTAAGTATTTTTCTCTTAATTCATATGATTTTAATTCTTTCATATAAAATTCTCCTTGGGAGTTAAAATTCTAGATAATTATAATATTCGCGTATAAATAAGGCAAGTAAATAAAAAGAGTAGCAAAAAGTCCCTGGGCTATTCCCAAGGACTTTTTAACAATATTTACATTATTTTTTCTTTATTCAGATCTTAAAGCTTCAACTGGATCACGCTTTGCAGCAATTCTTGATGGGATTACACCAGCTATTAATGTTAAGAACATAGATAGCGCAACCATAGCAAGAGCAACAAGTGGATTTAGTGAACATAAATTCAATACCATTCCCGCTTTCCAATTAATTATTAAATTAATTGGTAAACTTAGAATATATGTAATTATTACACCTATTAAACCTGCTATAAAACCAATGATTAAAGTCTCTGCATTGAATACTCTTGATACGTCCATCTTTCTAGCACCTAACGCTCTTAAGATACCAATTTCCTTTGTTCTTTCTACAACTGATACATAAGTAATAATACCAATCATGAATGAAGAAACAACAAGCGATACACTAGAGAATGCAGCAAGCGCAATAGTAATAATTCTAATCATTTGAGATAAAGTCGAAGCAATAATTGCTGCCATATCATTGTATTGAACATCCTCACTATCATTATGTTCATTATTCCATTTATCTAGCCATCTTATAATTCCGTCTTTAGAATCAAAATCTTTTGGATAGATATAAATAGCTACTGGATTTTTTGAACCACCTAAAACTTCTAAGGCAGATTCTTGATCAGTAACTGAAACGCCGCCACCAAACATAGAACCAATAGAATCTGAAGCAGATCCTGGGAATCCATCTAGTGAATATAAGACATATTGGTTTTCACTATTTCTTTGAGCTTCAACGATTTCAGAGTTATAGTTTTTATCTAATAGATATTCAACAAGTTCTTGTGTATAACCAACACCACTTTGCATTGTTGCATAAGAAACTGTAGATTTCTTTCTAAATACACCAACAAATCTTAATTCTACATTTTCTTTTGAGCCTGTATATAACTCAGTTGCGTCATTTTCTTCAAATAAAACGCTGCCGCTTGTTGAAATATCATTGTAATATTCATTATTAGCATAAGCCTTTAGTGGATTTGTATTAACTATATTAAGTAACTCCTCAAATGTATAAGATTCTCCTATTTGAACATCAACACCAAGAGCAGCAAGAGTAAAGTCTCCGATTTTATTACTTTCATCAACAATAAGAATTAAATCACTCTTGCCCTTTGGATATTCACCATATAGGCAATCATATTGTGATGTAATAAATGCCTCATCACCAGTGATTTCATTAAATGAAATCATAGATGTCATGCCTATAATATTTTGGTATTCTCCGTCATCTCCGTTATAAATCATAGAGCCATACGCAGGATTAAGTCTTGAGACTATTGTCTTAAAGTTTTTAAAATATCTAACATTAGGCTTACCTACGATATTTAATTTCATATTGTATTTATAGAAAATACTTCCATATAAACTCTTATCCATTTTATTTAAGTGGTCTACATAATCTGAACTTAAAGTATTATTTTGAATAATACTCATCATATCTAAAAGTTTATCTACCGTATTTGCAGGTTCAACCTTTCCTGTTGTTGGATACTTATTAGAATCATCTGAAGAAGAATCCTCTCCCATTGATCCTTGAGAGAACATATTCATAACAGATGTATAATCTACGCTAGTTTTCTCAATAGTAATAGGATATCCAGCAAGCATATCTTGCTCCATATTCTTTACGTACGAACTAAAACCATTAGATATTGCAAGTACTAAAGAAAGACCAATAATACCAATAGAACCAGCAACAGCAGTTAAAATAGTTCTTGCCTTCTTTGTCATTAAGTTTGTGAAAGAAAGCTTTAGAGCTGTTAAGAAATTCATAGAGGTCTTTGCTAATTTCTTTTTCTTATCTCTATTTATTCTTCTTAAATCTTTCTTAGTTAATTGCTCACTTGTATTTAGATTTTGTGTAGATGTTTCCACTTTTTCTACACTTTCATTCACATCAAATGGGTTAGAATCTGATACAACTTCGCCGTCAGATAATCTAACAATTCTTGTTGAATATTGCTCTGCAAGTTCTGGGTTATGAGTAACCATGATAACTAATCTGTCTTTAGCAATATCTTTTAGAATCTCCATGATTTGAACTGAAGTTGCTGAATCTAGAGCACCTGTTGGTTCATCTGCAAGAATAATATTTGGATTATTAATTAAAGCTCTTGCAATAGAAACTCTTTGCATTTGACCGCCAGATAATTGATTAGGTCTTTTCTTAACTTGATCTTTTAATCCTACTGCTTCTAAGGCTTTTAATGCCCTTTCTTTTCTTTCAGCAGCAGATACGCCAGATAAAGTCAAAGACATCTCTACGTTAGATAGAATGTCTATATGGTTAATTAGATTATAACTTTGGAAAATAAAACCGATACGAACATTTCTGTAAGCATCCCAGTCAACATCCTGGAATTTCTTTGTAGAAATGCCATCAATTATTAAGTCACCAGATGTATATCTATCTAGTCCACCAACAATGTTAAGCATTGTTGTTTTTCCGCAACCAGATTGACCTAAAATAGAAACAAACTCATTGTCTCTAAAGTTTAAGCTCACGCCTTTTAGCGCATGAACAACATTGTCTTTCTCTCCGTAATCTTTTACTATTTCTTTTAATTGCAACATAATACACTAATCGTCCCTAAATGTTAGTTTGCTTACATTTTATATTTTTCGCAATTTGGTGTCAATATATCTATTGTTAAATAATTCACAATTTGCAAAAATTGTAGGTTTTTAGGCGATTTTTTATGTTATAATTAAGTTACAAAAAATTAATGGGGGTTTTAATTAATTATGGCAAAGAAAAGTAAAGCTTATCTTGGTTTAGACTATATCGTTAGTTTAATCCTTGCAATCATTCCAGTAACATCACTAATTTTCGGTATCCTACAAAGAATTAAAGATGGCTGTATCGTCGCAGCAATTATTCGTATCTTTATTGGATGGAACATATGGTGGATTCTAGATTTAATCTGCATGATTCTAAAGAAAGATATCTTTAGAGTTTTAGACATCTAGTATACTAAACAATAATGAAAACGGCCTAAGATTTTTCTTAGGTCATTTTTATTTGTTAAACATACCAGTGAAAACTAGCATTAACTAGCGAAAACCTATACTTCGGATTGCTTTAGCCAATGTCTCTTTACATATTTTTCAAGCAAATCAAGATTTTTTGAATTATATAGGGGAGCTATGCTGATTAAAGTTTGAAAATCCAATTCTTCAAACAAGTCTTCATTTATACGCAAATCGTCAAAAAGTAGATATTCAATATCCTTTCGATTATCTACTGGAGAGATTGTATATAAAGTATCGCATATTGCCTTTTCTTTGCTTGCTATTAAAAAACTATATTCATTGTCTCCATAATCTACAATCCCTACACCAAACGCCTTACAAGGAATATCTTTATAATAGTATGATCCAAATTGATTATTAAACTTCTTTGTCTTATTCTTTAATGCTGTGGCGCTCATTATCAAATTAACTCTCTCTGGTATCAATCCATAAAATGCTAATGCTGCCTGAAAAGAAATATATGACGGACCGTAAATAGCAGAAGCTAGTTTCCATGGATCTACCCTTCTGTTAGTTTCATACAATCCTCTTTTTACTTTATATATTTTCCCCTCTTTTTCTAATCTAGCTATTTTCATTTTTGCATTAGAATAGTTTGAATATTCGAGTAACAATTCAGCGTATGTTTTTATCATATTTCCTCCACTAAGTATCATATTACTATGCTTTCTGGAGGAAATCAAGCATTTTTAAGTTTTTCGCTATAAACAAAAACTGCCCTAAGCATAAACTTAGAGCAGTAATTAATCTCTATCTATTATTTATTATTCGTCGAATTTTTCTGGATCGTTTGCATCAATTCTTGTCTTAGCCAAGAAGAAGAACGCTACGCATCCTGTAGATGTATGAGAGCCAATAACTGGACCAATATCTGAGATAACAGAATCGATACCATATTTTTCTTTAACAAGATCTGCAACAAATTGTGCATCCTCTATACATCCAGCATTAGTAATAAATACTTTATCTATTTGCTCAACTGGAAGCATTCTATCTTCCATCTTATCTACAAGAGCTTTTAATGCTTTCTTTCTTGAGATAACTTTACCGATTGGAACTAATTTACCAATTGGGTTTACATATAGAACTGGCATAATCTTTAATACGCTACCGATTAAAGCAGATACTGATGAGCATCTTCCTAATCTTGCTAAGTGTCTTAAATCTGTGCATGTGAAATATGAAGCGATGTGGTGCTTTAAGTCTTCGCCATATGCAACAAGTTCTTCGAATGTAGCACCCTCATCTCTCTTCTTTAATAATTCGTAACAATGAAGAGCTTCACCACCAGAAGCTGTTGTTGAATCGATTACAGCAAGCTTTCTTGAAGGATATTTCTTTTGTAATTCTCTAACTACACTTTCTCCTCCATTGTATTCGCCTGAAATTTGAGAAGATACAGCGTCAAAGATAATGTCATATCCTTTTTCTAAAAGTGCTGTCATCTTTTGTTCCATATAATATGTTGGAGTCATAGATGTTCTTGTAACAGCACCGGCTTTAACTCTTCTATAGAATTCATCGATTGGTAACTTTGTTTCAACATTGTCATAGTTATCCTCATCAAGAGAATATGCTAATGGCATAATATCAAAATCTTTAAATTGTGATTGTAATTGTGCTGGAAAATCAGCAGTAGTGTCTGTAAAAATAAAAATAGACATAAAATTGTTCTCCTTTTATGTCCCCGCATTTAACATTGTATTATAATAGCACCATCTTGTAAAGAAAAATAACTAAGATAATACTTCTTGTGTTCCATCGCCATTTTCACTAGCTCTTCTCTCTTCAAGTTCAGCTAACGCTTTTGCTCTCTTATCACCTACAAAATCGTAGAATAACATAGGAACCACACAAAGCAACATTGAAGCCGCTGGTAATAAAGATATTAGTATTAGAATCCAATTCTTAACAGAAGCTGATTGCTCAACGTTTTCTACATAACCTGTAATCATTAAAATCATGGGAATTGAACCTGCAGATATTGCATTACCTACTTTAGCAATAAATGTAGACATAGAAGATGTCATACCCTCAAGTCTAACTCCTTCTTTCCATTCAAGATAATCTACACATTCACCGACAATTGATGTAACTACAATATTGAATATTCCAAGAGGCAGTCCGCTTAAGAATAAGAATAATAATGCCCAATAGAAATTATATCCTGTGGCTATTTCTACGAAATAGAACGCTGTCATAATAGCGGCAGCTCCAATACCAGAAGCAATAATGATAATCTTATATGAGAACTTCTTAACAAGCCATGGAGCCATTATCATTGTTGGGAACATACCTATTCCTATTAATGCATAGCCTATAACTTGTGAGAAATTATTTATAAACGAAGAATCAGATATAAATACATAGCTTGCTGCATATGTATAAGCAGCTTGAATTAAATATCTTCCAAATCCTAAGAAACCGCAAAGAACAACTAAAAGTAATATCTTATTCTTACAAATAAGTTTAATTTGCTTTCCGGCAGACATCTTGTCATATTTAACACTAGTGTGTGGTATTTCATAACTATAATGGTAAACCATAGAAAATGGAATTGCTGAAAGCAATATAATACCTACAGCGCCCCAGAATATACCATATTGTAATCCTAATAAATCTTTAGATATTAATAATGAAACAATTATAGTTGGTAATGCACCACCCAAACTATTTAACAATTTAGCAGCAGAGAACAATTTGTCTCTTTGTGTGCCATCATTAGATAACGCAAGTGGTAATCCCCAGAATGGAACATCAACAACTGAATATGAAATACCCCACACAACATAAACGACACCACAAACAATGCATCGCCATGCCATTGGTTTAATTCCGAAATCTACGAATAGTAATAAAGATAATAAAGAAACAATAAATGGCATATATTCTAGATAAGGTCTCATCTTGCCATGTTTTGTATGAGTTTTATCTACAATAACGCCAATAACCGGATCCGCAACAGCATTTAACAGCTTTGCAAACCACATTAAACCTGTAACGAAAGCTAGTTCAAGACCAACAACGTCGGTATAATATCTTAGTAGCCAAGAAGACACCATAGCATAAATGGCACCTTGCCCTGCGGCAGCAAAAATATATACTTTCTTAGTATTAGGTCTGATTCTACTATCCATAAGTCCACATTATAATGCAATTTATTATCTATGTCTAGTATGTGCGATAGCTACCTCCCAGCCCATCAATAAATCACATCGTCTTTGTTTTTCCATTGTTCCGCTAAATATTTTAGCAGGTTCTTGATTTTGTAGTTCGGAAATACTCTTCCAATATCCTACATTTAATCCCGCTAGATATGCAGCACCTAGCGCAGTTGTTTCTACTATTTTTGGTCTTACAACCTTAGTATCTAATAAGTCTGCTTGGAATTGCATTAATACATCAGATCTTGAAGCACCGCCATCGACACTTAAAGAAATAATGTCTGTTTTTGTATCATGCTCCATGGCATGAATAACATCAAATACTTGATATGCAATACTCTCTAGAGCAGCTCTTACAAAATGTTCTCTTTTTGTTCCTCTTGTTAAGCCAACAACGGTTCCTCTTGCTTTAGAATCCCAGTGAGGAGCGCCAAGTCCAACGAACGCAGG
>AUXO011316232.1_pt1 | contig 10578 bp, 6 predicted proteins | sample 768731 | NCBI WGS metagenome assembly AUXO01 (sample SAMN02715735, study PRJNA202380) | gut metagenome | biome: sheep rumen | host: Ovis aries | place: New Zealand: Palmerston North
CCCTTTTTTTATAGTATAATCATGAGTAGGGTGAAGAGTATGTACTTAAAAGAAATCGTCACAAGTGGTTTTAAATCATTTGCCGATAAATTAGAAATAAAATTAGATGGTCGTACCACTTGTATTGTAGGACCAAATGGATCTGGGAAAAGTAATGTAGTAGATGCTGTTCGCTGGGTATTAGGAGAACAATCTATCAAATCTCTTCGTGGAGAAGGTTCTATGGCCGATGTTATATTCTCAGGATCAAAAACTAGAAATCCATTGAATGTAGCTAGCGTAGAATTGATTTTTGATAATAATGATCACTATTTAAATATTCCCTATACGGAAATATCCATAAAAAGGAGAGCCTATCGTAGTGGAGAAAATGAATATTATTTAAACAATGAAAAATGTCGACTAAAAGATATCACTAATTTATTAATGGATACTGGTATGGGAAAAGAATCTTTCAATATTATTTCCCAAGGAGAAGTCGATAAAATACTAAGTAATTCGGCTTATGACCGAAGAACGATTTTTGAAGAAGCATCCGGTATTTTAAAATATAAGAAAAGAAAAGAAGAAGCTCTTCGAAAATTAGATAGAACACATAATAACCTAGATCGTGTAAACGATATTATTACCGAGTTAGAGATGCAAGTAGGTCCCTTAAAAGAACAAAGTATAAAAGCCAAAGAATACTTAGAAAACAAAAAAGGACTCGATACGTATGAAGTTGCTTTATTAGCTTATGATATTGAAAATATCCATCAAAGTTTAGAAAACAACAAACGTCGAAAAGAAAAAATAGAAAATGAAATGGTAACGATTTCCAATCGTACCAGTAAAACCGATGCCAAGTATTTAGAAGACAGTAATAAACTAGCCAAACTAGAAGAAGAAAAAAATGAATTACAACGAAAACTAGTATTAGTAACGGAAGCCAAAGAAAAGATTGATGGAGAAAGAAATTTATTAAAAGAACGTAGTAAAACAACCAAAGAAGAAAATGAATTAAAAGAAGAAATACGTACCTTAGTAAATGAAAAAGAAAAGTTAACAGGACAGATTAAAATACTAGAAGAAGAAACGAAAACCATTGATAAAAAAGTCAGTGAAAAAGATGCTTCTATTATGGATGTGGAAAGAGAAATTCAAAATATAAAATTAAAGAAGAATATCTTAAACAATGATTATTCCACTCATAATCAAGAGTATATTTCCACTAGACATCAAATCGATAATTTAAAAATAGAAATCGATCAAAATGGAGATATGCCAAATAGTGTACGAAAAGTATTAAGAAACACTTCCTTAACGGGAATTCATAATACAATTGGAAATATTTTAAGTACCGAAGAAAAATATATAAAGGCCTTAAACACTGCCATTGCTTCCAATAAAAACTTCATTATTACCAAAGATGAAGATTCAGCCAAAAGAGCCATTAATTACTTAAAAGATAATCACTTTGGAAGAGCTACTTTCTTTCCAATGGATGTAATTAAAGAGCGCTATGTAGATGCTGAAACCCTTAATATTTTAAAGAATAGTACCGACTATTTAGGAGTATTATCCGATTTAGTAACCTACAATCGAGATTATGACTCTATTATTAAAAACCAATTAGGAATTGTCGTAGTCGTAACCGATATTGATGCCGCAACTCGTCTATCTCATATGACAAAAGCAAAATACAAAATGGTAACTTTAGAGGGAGACGTTGTAAATGTAGGAGGATCTCTATCAGGAGGATCTACTTATAATGGAAAAAGCACCATTCTTTTAAAACAAGAAGTAATGAATTTAGAAGAAAAAGCCAAACTTCTAAAACAAGAACAAGAAGAAATCGAAAGAGAAATATTAGCGTTAAATGAAGAAAATAATAAAGTAGAGGAACGTCTATTTGAAATATCCAAAGAACGAGTAACTTTAAAAGAACAACAAGAAGCTAAGAAACAAGAATATAGAGCTCTTCAAGAACGTCTAGCAGGCATTCAAAAAGAATATGAATCTCTTGATTTAATTCATCACAATTCTATCAGTCAAAAAGAAGAAGAATTAATCAAAGAATATCATGAAAAAACAACGGAAAAAGAACAAATTGAAAAGAAATTAAATAGTTTACTAAAAGACATCAGTGAATTAAAAACAACCATAGAGAGAAATCAAGCCGATGAGAAATTAGAACGAAGTAACTTACATAACTTAGAAAAAGAAGCCAAAGATTTGGAAATTTCTATCAATCGTTTTGAAGTGAAACTAGAAAATATGTTAGAAACACTAAATACAGAATATGAATTAACGTATGAAAGAGCAAGAGATGAATACGTCTTAGATATTGAACCAGAAGAAGCTCGTAAGAAAGTAAATGTATATCGTGCGAATATCAAAAGAATTGGAATGGTTAATTTAGATGCCATTGAAGAATATGAAAAAGTAAACACAAGATATGAATTCTTAACCAATCAAAGAGAAGACTTACTTCATGCTGAAGAAACTCTATTAGAAATTATGAATGAGATGGATGCGGTTATGAAAGAAGAATTCCAAACAACCTTTGAACAAATTCAAAAAGAATTCCAAAAAGTGTTCAAAGAATTATTTAATGGAGGACATGCAGATCTAAAACTAACCAATCCAGAAGATTTACTAACAACAGGAGTCGATATCATCGCATCCCCTCCAGGAAAAAAACTAACCACTATTTCTTTACTAAGTGGAGGAGAAAAAACCTTAACGGCAATCAGTTTATTATTTGCTATTTTAAATGTTAGAACCGTACCATTCTGTATCTTTGATGAAGTAGAAGCGGCTCTAGATGAAGCCAATGTAGCAGGATTTGGAGAATACTTAAATCATTATAAAGACAAAACTCAATTCTTAATCATTACCCATAAAAAGAAAACCATGGAATATGCCAATACTTTATATGGTATAACGATGCAAGAATCTGGTGTATCAAAATTAGTCAGTGTACGATTAGAAAATCATGAAGAAGTATTGTAAAAAATACTTCTTTTTTTACGTCAACTGGTTATATGAATTCTACAGATGATTTTACAAAAGACATAAAAAAAGACTAGATGCCTCGCATCTGGTCTTTTCCTTTGAATGGATTTTTGGGATCAATATGATCCGTAAATAATATACCATTTAAATGATCTAATTCATGTTGAAAACAAATAGCTAAATCTTCTCTTGCACGAACATGAATTTTTCTACCTTCCATATCATAAGCTTCAAAAGTAACCCTAGCATATCTTGGAACAATTCCTTCCACTGGTCGATTAACCGATAAGCATCCTTCTCCTTCTTCTACATAAATCTGTTCTACAGAATTACTAATCATCTTAGGATTAATTAAAATATAAGTTTCAAATTCTTTTTCCTCATCTTCTGGATTACTAAGTTCATAGACAACTACAAAGAATCTTTTAGCAACTCCCAATTGAATAGCCGAAAGTCCCATACCAGGACGTAAATTATATTTTTCAGATAACTCATCGATTTGACTATCATGAAGATACTCAATCATAGTATCAATTAATTCTTTATCTTTTTGGGTTAATGGAAATTCTACTTCCTTACTAACGGTATGAAGTCTTTTATCTTTTTCATCTAAGATATCTTTTGTTTTTAACACTAGTACCACCTCAACAAACATATTTTAACAAAAAAAATAGATTTTGAAAAGAAAAATCTATTTCTTATATACATAACTCATTCTTTTACAATACTCACGTATTTTATTTTTTATTTGATATTGAATAGAAAGAAGTCTTTTGATACTACCACTAGAACATTCCACTTCATCCAGTTCATCCAATAAATCGGCTAGGTATTCAAATTCCTCTTTCCCCATAACAGAATCATAATGTTGCCAAATAGGAGAAAGATTTCCTTCTACTAGATTTTCTTCTACTAACGTTCGAAATTTAGGAACTTCCCATAAAGGACGGAATAGTTTGACAATTCGGTCATAGCCAAAATCTTTTCCTAAATTCTTTTTAGAACAATGATCCAAATAATCTTGTACTTCTTGATCCGGATAGATTCCATCAAAGGCTAGAATGGAATGCATCATTTCGGTCGTTTGAACCGTGTTAATTGCTTCTTCTAAAATACTATAACCATCTAACTCGGAAACGGTATCTCTTTCTGGATAATACTCATAAATAGTAACATGAATTCCACTACGCACGGAACAAGTTTCCGTGTCTCCTTCTTGTTTGATTTCATAGGCGTTGATACGACTCTTCATTAAATGATTCATTTCATGAACAAAAATATTTAGTAATACTTCATAACGGCATAGACTACTAAGTATTAGAGTAGGTTGATCAATGGATTCTTGAAAATGTTGATTCTCAATCGTGAAGAATTTACCCGGAGAAGAAACTCCAAAAGTAGCTTGAGAACTACCTTCTATTTTTTCTTCTTCTTCCGCAAAATCAGCAAAATCTAACTGATATTTTTTGACGATGGTAAGCATAGATTCTGGTTCAATAATAAGACGTAATTCTAAAAATAAAGAACGTATTAACTCTTCATAGGTAGGATATTGATTCAGTAACGCAAAAACACCTAATACCAACATAGGATAATAGGGATAATCCGTTGAAAAACGTTCTAAAACAATCTGTTTGGCTTTTAAATAATTTTCTTCCATCGAACCACCTAGGAAGTATTATACCGAAAAAGAGTGTAAAAAAAAAGAACAAAGTTCTTTTTCTAATTAGACCATCTAGTTCCAATAACAATAACTAATAAAATGAATAAGACTAAGACAACAGCATAATTGGAATTATGAGTAGGATAGTAATAAGTTTGATTAGGATAGCAAGAATTACATCCACCATAGTAGTACATAAAACCCCTCCTTTGCAAATCTACTATAACGTATGTTACTTTACAATTTTTGTGCATTTTAAAGTGTATTCTTTTGGGAATTAGAGAAGATTTGTGCTATAGTTAGTATAGAAAGGAGAATTCTATGAGAAAGATTCTAAAATATATGGACAAACCATTATTTTTTGCATCCATGATATTATTTATCTTAGGTCTTATCATGGTTTTTTCCGCAAGTAATGTTACGGCTTATATGTCTCATGCTGTAAGTCCCTACAATTACTTTTTAAAACAAGCTGCCTTTTTGTTAATAGGCTTCATCTTATTCTTTTTTATTCTAAAATTTAATACGAAATCCTATGGAGTTTTTTCTTGGGGATTATTGTTACTGTCGATTGCTAGTTTAGTGTTAGTTTTGTTTATTGGAGCAGCCAAAAATAAAGCAATCAGTTGGTTTGATTTAGGACCGATTAGTATTCAACCCAGTGAATTTGCTAAAGTAATTACCGTTGTCTTTCTAGCCAATTATTATGATACCGGTAAAGATCGTTTGTCTTCTTGGGGAAAAACCTTATTTCCAATTGCGGTTTGTGCCTTAGTAGCTGGATTAATCTTTATTCAACCAGACCTTGGAACAACGATTATTTATGTAGCTATTGTAGGCTTAATCTTTTTAGTAGAACCCATTCAAAAAGAAATAAAGTTTAAAACTATTTTCATTAGTTGTGGATTATTGTTTTTAGCAGTAATGGTCTTACTAGGAACTGGAAAAGGACTACTTCTAGAAAGACAAATGGAACGTTTTGATTATTCCAATCCATGCGACAAAATATTAGAAAATGGTAGTCAAGTATGTAACTGTTATATTGCGATTAACAATGGTGGATTAACAGGAGTAGGGTTAGGAAATTCTACCCAAAAGTATTTATATTTACCTGAACCATATACGGATTTTATCTTTGCAATTATAGTAGAAGAATTAGGAGTTATTACCGGAGTATTTATTATTCTAATGTATATCTTTATTCTATTCCGAATCCTCTTAATTGGTCGTAAAAGTCCCAATAATAGAGGAGCGGTATTATGTTATGGAATAGCCGTATATATATTCTTACATATTGCGATTAACTTACTAGGTATTATGGGATTAATGCCTCTAACAGGAGTTCCTCTACCATTTATGAGTTATGGAGGAAGTTTTACCATCTGTTTAATCGCAGCACTTGCAATTGTACAACGAGTAAGTGTAGAAAACGGTCTTCTTCAAGAAAAGAAAAAATAGGACATTCTAAGGAATGTCCTTTCATTTGCTTTTTTAAAGGAGTTATGTTATAGTAATGCTGTTTTAACCGAAAGGAAGAATCGAAAATGAGTTCTCATGACCTGAAAGAATTAAAAAGCATTATTGAATCGGAAATCAGTAAAAGTTCAATTGTTTTTATCACAGGACATACTAGTCCAGATTTTGATTCCATCGGAGCTTGTATTGGACTTCAAGTATTAACGGATGCTCTTGGCAAAAAATCTTATATTATTGTAGATGATGAGGAATCAAAAATAGAACCAGGTGTCAAAAAAATAATTGATGAAAATCGAGAAAAATTTCATATCATCACCAATAAAGAATTTAAAGAACTATATAATCCAAAAGCTACTTTGATTGTTGCCGATGTTAATAAAGATTATATGATTTCCGTAAAAGATTATTTAGATGCATTTCGTAGAATCATAGTAATTGATCATCATGCGGAAGATGAAAATACGATTCAAACTCCTTATCGATTTATCAATCTAGAAACATCCAGTGCTTGTGAACTAGTGGCTAGACTATTAACTAGCTTTCATATAAAATATTCCGCGAATGTTGCCAATTATTTGCTAGCTGGTATTTCCTTAGATACCAAACGCTTTAAACATAATACAACATCCAAAACACACGATGTTGCCGAAAAGTTAATAGATAATGGAGCGGACATTGACTATGTGAATAATCTATTTTTAGAAGAGTTTGAAAGTTATTGTCGAATTAGTAACTTAATTATCAATGGAACGATTATTAAAAAATATAGTGAGTCTTTAGCTCCAATTCAAGTATCCTTTACTTTAAATCGCAATAATCCTAGACAAATCTATTTAAAAGAAGATTATGCCAAAGCAGCCGATCGAATGATGAAGTTTAAAGGATTAGATGCAGCCTTTGCTCTTGGATTTGTCGATGAAGACACCATCCATATTTCTGCTCGTGGTGGAAAAAAAGTAAATGTTGGTAAAATTATGCAAGAAATGCAAGGTGGCGGAAATGCTCAAAGTGCAGGAGGAAGAATTAAATCTCAAGATATCTTTGCAGTAGAGCAAGAATTAATGGATAAAGTATCTCTTGGATTCTCAGAAGAAGAAGATATCATAGAAGAGCCTCCTATTATAAAATTAAAACAGATTAAACCGAAATCAATTTTTAAAAAAGATTAGAAAAGTCTCAAAACTTTTCTTTTTTTTTCGAATAATACAAAAGAGGTGATAAGATGACATTTCAATACCGTTATCGAAAGCAAATACGTTTAGGACTCATTCTACTAATTCTAGGAATTGGAATCATTTCCACCATTTTGTATTACAAACCAAATTCTACCAAAAAGAAAAAAACAAAAGAAAAAGAAGTAGTAGTTGAAAAAATAGAAGAACAAACAAAAGAAGAAATACTCTTAAAAGTAGATATAAAAGGACAAATATCCTTCCCAGGGATCTATTCATTACCAAAAGATTCTAGGGTTGTAGATGTCATCGAAAAAGCAGGTGGATTAACCGAATGGGCAGATACTTCGGTCATTAATTTAAGTAAAAAGATAGAGGATGAAATGGTGATTATTATCTACAGTCGGGAAGAAGTAGAAAACTTTCAAAAAACGAAAGAGATAGAAGCAATCGTTCAAGAAAGATGCCAACAAGCAAATGAAAATGAGTTGCAAAATGATGCTTGTATTTCGTCCAATAATAATTCATCCGGTAAAATTTCCCTTAATACTGCCACGATAGAAGAATTAAAAACGTTACCAGGAATAGGGGAATCAAAAGCAAAAGATATTATCCACTATCGGGAAGCAAATGGTCCATTTCAATCCATTGAAGAGTTAAAAAATGTTCCTGGAATAGGAGAATCCCTTTTTGCTAACATTAAGGAAAATATTACTGTGTAATGCTTTATATTATGCATTGCTTCTTTTTTCTTTGCTGGCAGTAGGATATATCATTCTACATCCAAAGACATCCAATTATACAGAGAATTCCTCTTCCTTTACGGGAAGAGTGATTCAAATAAAAGAAAAAAAAGGAAAAGAATATTACTATGTGAAAAATAAGGAAATTGTCATCGCAACTTCTAGTAATACAACTTCTATTCAATTAGGAGACAAAGTTAAAATCAAAGGAAGATTTCAAAAACCAAACTCCACCAATGATCCTATTCTTTGGGATTATCAAGACTATTTAAATCATCAAAATATATTTTATTTTCTTCAGATAGATTCCATCGAAGTACTATCCAAAAATCATAATCTTTACTATAGCATCAAACAAATATTAATCAATCGAATGCACCATAATCCTTATCTACATGCATTTCTCTTAGGGGATAAGTTTTATTTATCCAGTGAAATCAAAAGAGCTTATCAAGAAATAGGAATTAGTCATTTATTCGCGATAAGCGGAATGCATATTTCTCTTTTAACAAGTTTATTTCAAAAACTAGGAAAAAAAAGAAAACAATCCGATCAGACGATTTTTATAGAAACAATGATATTGTTGCTCCTATATTTATCGCTAGTAGGACTTTCTCCCTCTATGCTTCGAGGAATCCTCTTTTATGGTTGTTTTACTTTGAATAATTTATATTATTTTTACATTCCCAAGCACAATATTTGTATCTTAGTATTAGCAATATCTCTTCTTTTAAAGCCTTCTTCTATTTATGAAGTTGGTTTTTATTACTCTCATTTTATTAGTTTTTCCCTGGTGATGTGTTCATCCAAGTTAAAAGCAAACACCAAACTGGGAAGTCTATTAAAAACATCTACCTTATCTTTTTTAGTAAGTTGCCCAATAACTCTTTATGAGTTCTATCAATGGAATTTACTAAGTATTCTTTTTAATCTTTTCTTTGTCCCATTTGTAAGTATCATTATCTTTCCGATGAGTTTTTTAGTCTTGTTTTATCCACCATTAGAAATTCCTTATAATGGGCTCATTCAAATACTAGAAAAAATATCTTTTCTGGCGTCTAATCTATCACTTGGAAAAATGATTTTTAAAAAAGTTACAATATTTTTATATATCTTATATTTTGTTCTTCTATTATTATGGTTAATAAAAAAACAAAAAAGCTTCTTAATAATCTTAATTCTACTATTAGGAATTCATTACAGTATTCCATATTTTAAAGACACGATAGAAGGAAAAATATTGGATGTGAATCAAGGAGATTCTATCTATTTAAGAATTCATAATAAAAATATTCTAATCGATACGGGAGGAGAAGATACTTCGGGAACCATATTTTATAATCGATTATCACCATACTTAAAAGCGGAGGGAGTATCAAAGATTCATACACTCATCTTAACTCATGGGGACTTTGATCATATGGGAGAAGCGATTAATTTAGTTAATAATTTTAGAGTTGAAAAAGTTATATTTAATTGTGGAGAATATAATGATTTAGAAAAAGAATTAATAAAAGTGTTAGATAAAAAGAAAATAAAATATTATTCATGTATCAAAGAATTAAACGTTGATAAGAATAAATTATATTTTTTACAAACGAAAGTTTATGATAATGAAAATGATAATAGTAATGTGATTTATACAGAACTTAATGGATATAAATTTATGTATATGGGAGATGCATCAAATACTACAGAACACGAAATATTAAATGAATATAATTTACCGGATATAGATGTTTTAAAAGTAGGGCATCATGGGAGTAAAACGAGTAGTAGTAAAGAGTTTATTAATGAGATTAATCCTAAATACTCGATTATTAGTGTAGGTAAGAATAATAGATATGGTCATCCCAATAAAGAAGCATTAGATAATTTAAAAGAATCAAAAATATATAGAACAGATGAGGATGGTAGTATTATGTTTAAGATAAAGAATAATAAATTAAAGATTGAGACTTGTAGCCCATAGAAAGGAAGATAATAAGATGAATGAAATAAAAGAATATACAGAAAAAGTATTCGAAGATATAAAACATATAGATGAAAATAAAAATGAATATTGGTTAGCAAGAGAATTGATGCCGTTACTTGAATATGCTGAATGGCGTAAATTTAAGGGAGTAATTAATAAAGGAATTATTAATTGTAAAAATAGTAATTATAATGCTTTGGACCATTTTGTCGGCGCCGACAAAATGGTAAGTATTGGTTCCCAAACAGCAAGAAATATACAGGATTATAAACTTACAAGATATGCTTGTTATTTAATTGTACTTAACTGTGATCCTAGAAAGAAAATAATTTCCTTAGCCAAAACTTATTTTGCTATACAAACTAGAAAACAAGAATTATCTGAATTAGAATATAATAATCTAACGGAAGATGAAAAACGTTTATATAGAAGAAATCAAGCAAGAAAAGGGAATTATAATTTAAATAAAACTGCAGTTAATAGTGGAGTAAAAGATTTAGCAAGATTTCATAATGCAGGATACAAGGGACTTTATAATGGTGAAACAGCAGA
>AUXO011719820.1_pt1 | contig 10578 bp, 9 predicted proteins | sample 768731 | NCBI WGS metagenome assembly AUXO01 (sample SAMN02715735, study PRJNA202380) | gut metagenome | biome: sheep rumen | host: Ovis aries | place: New Zealand: Palmerston North
AGGAAGAGTGCCCAGTCCTGCCGCTTGGCCAGTAGTGGCATGTAGAATTTGCGCCCCAGCCGCTGGATGTCGTAGACGGCGGTGAGACAGCCTATCTTGTTGTCGTGCTTGAGCATCCTCAGACTGATTTCCCTGGGCGAGATGCTGATGCCTGTCTCCCGTCCGCCGGCATCGCAGATGATATAGGAGCTGCTGCTCAGGGCGCAGCCTTTGGCCTCCATCAGTGCTATCTGCCGCTCCAGCTTCTGCGGCATCCATCGGTCGTCGCTGTCGCAGAAGGCGATGTAGCGCCCTGTGGCCCGCCTGATGGCGTTGTTGCGCGTGGCTGCAGGACCATGATGCCCCTGCAGGAACTCCACCTTGACGCGGCTGTCCTTCCGGGCGTATTCCCGTAGCGTCTCTATCGTGAGTTGCTCGGTGGAGCCGTCGTCCGAAATGAGCAGTTCCAGATCCCTGTATGTCTGGCAGAGGATGCTGCCAATGCTTTCGGCGAGGTATTCCCCGCCGTTATATGTTGCCATGATAACTGATACCATGTCTTTGCCCATAATGCCTCTCTCTCTTAATTTCGGCTGCAAAGGTAATGTATTTTGGTGGAATAGTTGCAGGTTTTACTAAAAAATTGTATTTTTGCAGCCAATAAGCTTTTATTATTTGATTGCGAACATGAACAAACGTCTGTAGGCTTTAATAATAGGTATTAAGGATGTGGCTTATGGCCTGAAAGTTGTATTTACAGTATTGTCGGAACGGAATGTTTCCAGTCGACACCCGCCCGATGTCTATAACCTTAATTTTGGGTTCGTAAATTATTTGAATATGATGTTGTCTGCATGTCTCTGCCAGATAGATTTCTTCACCATAAAGGAAGATAGGGTAGTTGATGATGCCACACTGCGAGAAAAACAATTTGGTAAGAATGATAAAACTGCCATGACCTGCATAGATGGGCCCGGAAGGAATGCTCTCAATATTTTTATACACGTGGAGTAGTTTTTGCTTCATGCGAAGCATCCATGGGTATTTGAACAGCAATCGTAAGATTCTCATTTTTGTAAGCGAGTATCGCACTACCGCTTGTGGGTTGAAATCGAATCCCAATGACTTGGAATATATCTCAGGCGCAATCCATCCAACCGTCTCGTCAGGCTTCCAGGTGCAAAGGTTGGTAAAGAATGTGCCGTCCAGCAGTACGTCAACATTGCTGATGATGGTGTAGTCGTATTCCAGCGGACTCATCAGGCGCATCAGGTAATGGACAGCTCCGAAATATCCCTTGTTCTCGCCCGTGGGCAGTACTCTGAGCGAGAAATGCCGTGGCTCATAGCTTACAGGAACACATGGAACGGTGTTGTCGGCAACAAATACAGACAGCGTCAGAGGTTCTTGGGATTTCTCTACAGCCCGGTCTATGGACAGAAGATATTTCTCCAGGCTGTCATAGGAGTGGTAGTTCACACAGTAGATGGCTATATGCTTCACGGTTATTGTTTCACGGTTCACGGTTATATTAAATCATCCTTTTACGCAACCACATGCCGAAGAAGCGGTCGTAGACGATGAAACCTCCTTTGTACTGATAGATAAACTGACTGTCGGAAAGGCTCTCCAAAGCCAATTTGACGCTGCTCAGTGCAGGCAGACTATATTTTGACATGAAAACCTGCGACATGGGATACTTCACCTGTTGTTCGCAGGCTATGGCTGTCAATAGTGCGGCTTGATTGATGGTCAGTGAGGAGTAGTAATTCTCAAAAGCTACCTCTTCCTCATCTATCAGCTCCTGAATGGCTTCGTCGATTTCCTGATTTGATATCTCCTCCGTTGAGTTGCTATAGATACGGTTAAGAATTGCCTGGACATACCAGGTCTGCCCATCCACTTTGTCATACAGATATTGAAAGGCCTCTTGAGGTAGTGACTGACTGCGTTTCTTGAAGAATGAATCTGCAAATTGGTAGTAGGGGCCTTTATCAATCTCCTTGATAGCAACAACCTGCGCACCTTGATATAATGGCCGCTCTGGCGACAAGAAAATGTCGGACATCATGTGCTGTTGGCTACCGGCAAAGATGAAATAGACATTTGGGACAAATTGTATGAACGAGCGAAGCAGCGCTTCGGTGTCAGTTCCTGTGTATTTGGTTATTTGCTGGAACTCGTCGATGGCGATATAGCATCTCTTCTCCGACTGCTTAAGATATTCGAAAATCCGCTGAAGCGAATGTTCCTCTTCATTCTTGGAGATGTCGAGTGAAAAGGATGGCATACCCGACGTGGCATCAATCGTCATTGTAGGTCGGAAGGCGCTAAAAAAGCTCTGTACTTTCTTGAAAGCGGCCTGAGTGGGGGTGTCAAGCCTTCCCAAGATGTTTCGGGCCAGCAGTTGTATAAACTGCTCAAGTGTCTTGGTTGCCAATATGTCGATGTAGATGCAACAGATGTCAGGCTGTTGCGCTTTTATCTGCGAAAACACATGATAGATGAGCCCTGTCTTGCCAATACGGCGTGGGGCTATCAGTGCTATATTGCGCTCGTTGGCCAGTCCTTTGATGATCTTGTCGGTTTCCTTCTCCCTGTCACAGAAATACTTAGCACCTTTGTATCCATAGATGACGAACGGATTATTCAGCTCTTTCATAATCGAGACTTCATGTTTTATGCTTCATGTTTTATGAAGTGCAAAGATAGGCATTATTTGTCAAACAAGCAAGGGATAGGTGCTTAATTTATGAATTATTAGTAATGTTATCCCCGTCGTTATAGGTCGCATGATAACTGATACCATGTTTTGACCATAATGCCTCTCTCTTCAATTTTGACTGCAAATATGGACTGAAGATATTTCTCCAGGCTGTCATACGAGTGGTAGTTCACGCAGTAGATGGCTATAGGCTTCATTATATTTTTTAATAATTAATTGATAGTAAGACATCATTTATAACTTCAAGATAGGTGTATCCACCATGTTCATCTGGTTCGAGCATTGTACCTTCTGCCCATTCATTCCATGCGTTAACAAAGATATAATTCGTTTTGTAAACAGTTCTTGTTTGTTGAATTTTGGCTTTGAAATAATCATAAAACTCTTGTCTGGTGGGCGGTAAAACAATGGTACTGGCAAGATTCCGGCGTGGCGTGTTGTCCCATCCCATAAACACTCCACCATAGGTACCGACAGGAGATACTTTTCTTACAGAATTTCTTGCTACTTCAGAAAAGGGGAACGGTTTGTTGTATGGGATGTTAAGGTGGAATATATGGTCTGTTAGGTCCAGAAATCTTCTCCGTAGACGTTTGTAATTAAGTACAATGCAAGATTGCTGCATATTTGTGCGAATCGGTTCAAATTCTACCCTGTTTTTAAATGGGAGTGGTCTGGGATCACATTTTCCGTTTCTTAATGTTTCTACAAAATGAATGCCATTAAAACCTGCTTCTTGGGCAAAAGAGTTCCAGTAGTTCATCATTTCTTCAGCACATGGTATACTGGAAGATTTATAAATCAAGAACATGGGACAGTTGTCTTCTTTGATGTATCTGGTGTCCATGAAAAAAGGCAAGAGATAATTGAAATGCTTTTTCCAGTCATCCTTGTTCCCATATTTCTGTGGCATTAAGATCTGATGCTCCTTCCCATCCCAGGTTCTGGCCCATGGCTCGTTGGCCCATGAGAAACAAAAGTGAGAGTTGATGTCTTTATATTTTAAGAGGAGCTCAGCCGGTTTTTCTAACAATAATTTGCCATTAAACCAGTAGTGATAAATGCAAAACCCATATACATTATATTTTTTTGCTAAATCAGCCTGCCAGCGTAGCGTCTCTGGATTGCTCAGATCGTAATAATTATGGTTTAGAGGTATGCGAGGTTGAATATGCTCTTTGAAAAGAGGTTTGGCAGTTTTAACGTTCTCCCAGTCGGTAAACCCCTTCCCCCACCACAAGTCATTTTCTGGTATAGTGTGGAATTGAGGCAGGTAAAATGCTATTACTTTTGTTGTCATATAGTCGTTGGCGTTATTCTACAGTGAATATCTCATTTGTCAGTGCTTGCAAGTCTTTCTGCTGTATTCGTTCTATCTCTGCATATCGCCGTGCAATCTGTTCTTTCCTGCAGTTTCGGTCGTTGAGGACAGTCTTGATGGCACGATACATGTCGGCAGGGTAAAGGGGGGAGAAATATATTCCGGCATCGCCTAGTATCTCTGGAATGCTTGTGACATTGGACACCACGCAGGGGATACCATGGCGCATAGCCTCGACTGGTGGGTAGCCAAATCCCTCGAAAAATGACCCGAAGACAAGTGCGTATGCATGTTGAAGGGCATACTCTAAGTCAGAGTCAGACAAAAAAGGTATGTCAATGTGCTGTGGATGGATGGAATGACCGTACCGTGTGGTCAATAGATAGATGTCAGGATAATCAATCAGTAGGCGCTTGAAAACCTTGATTAGTGTATTGGCATTCTTGAGCCGGCGGTTGGCTGCCAGCATCAGCAGGTATGGCTTGTGTTCTTCGATGAGATTCTTTAGTTCTTTATCGTTGATCTCAGGCTGCATCGTAATCTTCCTGCTTGGTGAGTAACAGATGTGTATGTCCTTGTTTGCCAGATTGGGGAAATAGTATAACAGTGCGTTGCGAGTATATTCTGATACTGTAAAGGCAATCGTATTAGGTGCCGAATAAAGAGGCATGATGCGTCTGTAGATAGCTTTTTGCTGTCGGCTGAAACGACCGCTGAGCGCATTGATTATTCGCTTGGTCCAATGCCACTTGCTTTCTGCTGTCTTGTCGTGAATGACAAGCTCAATGTGATTGTCTTCTCGCTCGATATCCCATAAGTCATGTATGACCATGACCACTTTGCAGTGGATATCATCAAGCGAATAATTAGCATAGTATTGGCCAATGGATATGAAGAAAGTGTTGATTGCACGGCTTGCTATATGCTGGCTTAGAGGGGTCGTAGCCAAGTCAAGCAGTTGTATACAGTTTTCGTTTGCATACTCTTGGTAGTTGTATTGTTTGCCAATAGGTTCCGTTGAGTCGTAAATAGCAAAAAGAGTGTCGTTGGGAGTGCTTTTCCGGCAAATCTCATCGCATACCGCCTTGGTAAAACTGGCAGCTCCTCCTATACCTCCGTAACGCTGTAATGGTATGAAATCTAAGAGTATATTCATAGTCTATAGCCAGTTTAAACCTGTTTTCTTTTCAGTCTTTCTTGATTGCATGATGCTACGAGTATGACCGATGATCCAACACATCTCACCTGTAAATGATCCCACACGATACTGATGAGCATGAAGGTCTATAGTATAACAGCGTAGGAGAATCTTGAACCACCGCCACAGCGTCTTGATGACCCCTTGGTTGATATTACATGCTTCAAGAATAAGTTCACGCCGCAGACGGTTATGATTGTATGCATTCATATTACCTTGTAGTTTCCGGTCATGATACATGAAGGTGTCTGGGATGAGCAATGTCTTGACACCGTGATAAACCATGCGATGATAGTAGTTGTTGTCCTCGTTGTAATGGAAGAACAAAGGGTTGAAACCTCCTATCTTTTTGACGAGGCTGATGGGCATTAACCAGCAGGCAGCACAGATCTCGCCAGACTCATAACATGGGGCTAACTGATGACGGATCAGTAGGTCGTCGTTCATAAGGTTAGTTGATGACTTTAACGAACAGCGGAACATCTCGTCAATGCGTGTCCCGTCACCATTGAGGTGTAATGGGGAGAGTAGCGATTCGTCATCGCTGACAGCCAGCATCTTCTCGAGAGCATCAGGTGCAAGGGCTGCGTCCTGATTGAGCAGTAGCACATAGTCTGCAGAGTGTGCTAAGGCATAATTCAGGCCTACATTATTTGCCTGGCCGAATCCAAGATTCTTGTCTTGTGGCAACCAGATGGCATCAGGGTATGTTGCAGGTATGTAATCTCTCGTGCCATCAGTAGAACCGTTGTCTATTATAATGGTAGTTGTAGCCACACTGCTGGTAGCTAAACTCTTCATGCATCGATCTATCCAATGGCGATGTAGGGCGTTGAATGTCACTATTATCGAATAAATTATCATGATATTTCTTTTCTGAAAATGATAAATTTGTATTTGTCAGACAGATAAAACAGAACAGCTAAAATAACCATGAAAGTATAGGTGTAGCTCATCAGTCTATAATAAAAGATGCCAAAGACAGGAATTATCGACAAGACAAAAAACATCAGAAGTTCTCCTGCTGTCAATTCCTTCCTATGGGGCCATTTGAAGATGATTATAGCTATCAGAAAGAATGCAACTAACCAGAGTGTCATCCCAACAGGGGTAAGGTCGAGCATGATATCTCCGATGTATGTGGCAAACACACTCATGAAAAAACCTTGTTGGCCTGAGCGGACAGATCTTCGGTAGTCGTCATTGTCAATTTTGAAAACGTAGTGGGAAATAAGTGGAAATTCTCTTTCAGCTGTAACATAGTCAGAATTTGCCTTTTCCCAAAAGAAGCAAAAATTCAGATATCCTTGACCTGCATATTGGAGTGCGCTGGTGGCTGCTCCTCCATCTCTTTTACTGAAACGCGCATCCGAGACAGCCACAAAATACACAGTGGCTGCCAAGGCAATAGGAATGGATATGACTTTCAACAAGGTTCTTACTTTTCTCGACAAATGCGGACGGAACAGTATAAGGCATGTTATAAACATCATTCCATAAAATACAACCTCAGTTCTGTCAGCACTCTGAATACCTGCTAACGGCATGCTTAAAGAGGCAAAGAATAATAGTAGGGCGAACCACCTCGGACGTTCTCCGAAGCATAAGTAATAAAAGAAAAGAGGGATGGCAAGTAATGTGGATGTGTTGAAATAGTAAAGGAATCTGAAAATATAAGGCATGCTCTCTGCCTTGACTTGGGCAGGTGATTCGATTCCTTCGTAGTGGTCTGATCTTACTGTGGACAAATCTCCTGACAGAATTTCTAACGTGGAGTCGGCAACTAGGTATAAATTGAGTAAAGAAATAAGAATGAGAAAACAGCTGAGAGCATCAAGTATCAAAGGGTTGTTTGTGTAGATGCATCTCAGATCATTCTTGTAAATCATTGAAAATGGAAGCATTCCGATGGTAAGGAGTACACAATACAAAATTGTGGGGACGACATTCAACTCTAGGTCGAAGGTGTCAAACAGAATTCCTCCCTCATCCAAAAGGTCATTGGCTACGATAACGATTGACAGAAATGATGTGAGTGTATATAGTCCTGACATATATACACATACATCAACCCCCTGGTGTTTCTTCCACCAGTAGTATGTTAGTAGGCTGAAATATATAAATGGAACAAGGATCATGGTCTGCAGAATAATTGTTTGATGAGGGTTAAGTCTCTCCATCCCATGCATAATGTTTTTGTTTGGAAAACAAAAAGGTGGCGGTAGGCAGGAACCAGGGCATCGGCCAAATAACCGGCTGCAACATTGGTGACGATGGATACAAATGCAGCTGCCATAATGCCATAGCGTGGCAAAAGGAGGTAATTGAGGAGAATGCAGACAATACATCCGAAGCTATCGCGAAGAATGGCATAACGCTGTAAACCCTCTATGACCAGCATTGATCCTGCCGTGTTTGACAGTGCCACACTGGCTGCTTTGAATGCCATAACTTGGAGTACAGATACAGCGAGGATGTATGCAGGGCCGTAAGTGTAACGCACGAGCCAATACGCCAGCATGGAAACTATGGCAGCGGCTAACAGCGACAGCCAAAACGAGATGTTCATAAATTGCTGGGCCTTGGCCTGATATTCTGCGATGCTGCGTTCGCGAGTTCTTACAAGTATTGGAGCGATGGTTTGGGCTAAGATCATAGGCAGGAATACCAGCACTTCTGTAAATTTTGATGCCACAGAAAAAAATCCGACTGCACTCTTGTCTATCATGTTTCCTATCATGACTTGGTCAATTCGCTGATATATGATAACTGCAGCATTGGTCAGTAGTAGAGGGAAAGACTCTTTGAGCAGATATTTTGCATAGACACGATCGAAACGCCATTCTTGTAATGATCCTATCTTTACATGATAAGCCACGATATAGCCTGTGCCTAATAGCATGAAGTCAACCATGTAGGCTGTGATAAACCAAGTAAGGTCGGCATTCAGGAAGAGAAGCGCCAATTTGATAATAATACTTATGACGGTTCGGCTTATTTCTGCCTTGACAACATATTCGTTCTGGACAATAGCTGTGAAATAGTTGCGTATGACGATTAGTGAATTAAGAACAATGACTAATGAATATATAGCAACCAAAAGTGTTGTATAGCTGTCAGCCTCCATCATCCAGGAGGTGAAGATTGCTAAGATGATAAAACAACTTCCAAAAAACAACTTCAGGAAGAATGCCGTACCAATGATTGTCATGAATGGTTTTTGTCCACGTGCTTCTTCTCGGATTTCTATGGCATCAAGGCCAAAGAGCGCAAATGTTTGAAACAAGAAAACGTAGCTGATAACATAGTTCATCAGGCCGTATTGCTCTGGTCCCAAATAACGTGCGACTATTACACCTACCAATAGTCCGCTTAACAGATTAACAACCTTTCCCAATACTGCCCAAAACATATTTCGCACTATCGCTTCTTTTGTCTCAGAAAGGTGAAGGTATTTGAATGTATCTGATAGAATAGACATTACGGATAGGATTAGTTAGAAACTAAAATGGAGGTCTTTTCTTACTAAATAGAATGTTGTTCCGATGAATGCCAGAAAGACCATTCCAATGACAAACAGCATACGTTTGGGACCTGTAGGCTTGACGGGAACAGCTGCTCCCTGAATAGTGGTAAAAGCAGGAGTGCGCTCTTGTACCTTTGCCTTTGCAGCCTGAAGCTGAGCACTCAGTGTACTGTAGGTGTTGTACTTTAGCTGCATGTCGTTCTCCATGTCCTGAAGCTTCAGTTCGACACTTCGCATGGATACTTTTGTGTTTGCGTCCGACATGCTGCCGTAAACTTGGCGTGTTTTTTCGTAGTCGCGCTTGGCATCCTGTGCTAACTGCTTATAATACTCATAGTCGGTGCGCGCCTTATTTGTACGATATTCTGTGATAAAGTCTTGAAGGCGGGCTCTTATGGAGTCAGAGATGATTTTACAAATTAGCGCATCTTGTGCTTTGGTGTTAATGGTTATTTCACCAGTCTTCTTGTCAATGCTCAACTTGATATTATTCCGAATGGCCTCAGCAATGTCATTATCATCTTTTGAAAGCTGATATGGATCAAACTTGCCGTCACCTGTACCTGTTCCATCATTTTTGTTCTTTAACAAGTTTTTTATCCAAGTAAATGGTATAAACCAAATAGTTTGCTTTTGGTGTTTCTTCAAATATTCATAGTAGGTGGTGTTTATATTGCCATCCAGACTCTTTACCCTAATATTGAACATACTAGTGACAAAGCCATTGTCTTCCATCAGGTCGGGATAGAGTAGGGGAGTGATAGCATCAGTGGTCTGCATCTCACTCAGGTCAAAACCGAAACTGGCAGCGATAGAGCCTAGTGTCCCCCCGGATAATGGATTTTCCATCTCCGGTGCCAACATAGCTTGGGTGTCGTAGGTTCTAGGCACACCTAATATATAAACGCTCGACAGCACGAAAGTGATGGGCAGGACCTTATAGAACAGATGGCGGTTGTCCCATATCTTCTTAGCGACGAGGCGTAGGTCGATAACCTCTGGATTGTTTTTCTTGTATTCTTCCATAGTCGTGCTTATTTTGTCAGGTTGGCGATAGTGGCTATCATCGTGCCGAGCGAGGCGGCGCTGGTGCCCAGGCTCATCCACTGCTGGAGGCCCCAGGCTTGGCGCTGGCGCTTGGTGGGCACCACGATCTGGCAACCAGGACGGGGCTTGTGCCTGCGGTCGGCACGGACCACCATGCCGTTCATATAGATGATGATGGTCTTGCTCTTCTTGGCGGTCGAGGTGGTGCCGCCAGCCAGGGCGATATAGTAGTTGGCATCCTCGCCCTCCTTGAAGCGCACGGTGTTGGGATAGAGCACCTCGCCGTTGATCTTCACCGTGCCGTCGTAGCGTGGCACTACGATGCGGTCGCCCTCACGGAGCACGGGGTCGTCGTCGGAGCCGGGATGCTGTAGGGCCTTTTCAAGCTCGATGCCCACGGGATAGTTGGCATTGGTCAGCAGTTTCCTCACGTCGATGGAGTCCTTGCCGGAGTTGCGCTGGGCTGTGCGGAGCACCGTTTCCATCATCTCGCGCTCCTCCTGGGTCATCCGTCGCAGCAGCTTGGTGCCTTCGGGATAGGCACGGCTGGTGAGGCCGCCTGCCTGGCGGATGATCTCGCTCAGGCGCTGGCCTTTGTTGGAGAGGGCGTAGGTGCCTTCAAACTGCACCTCTCCCTCGATGCTGACGTTCTGTTGCGCGTAGTAGTTGGGCGAGCGGCGCACGTAGACTTCATCGTAGGGCATCAGCGTGAAGTCTTCCTGCCCGCTGATGGTGAAGTCGGGATTGAGCCTGAGGCTGAAGGTCTGGGCAATCTCGTCGCC
>AUXO012849122.1_pt1 | contig 10578 bp, 19 predicted proteins | sample 768731 | NCBI WGS metagenome assembly AUXO01 (sample SAMN02715735, study PRJNA202380) | gut metagenome | biome: sheep rumen | host: Ovis aries | place: New Zealand: Palmerston North
TAGTTGTCGTTACATGGTCTAGACGTTAAAAAGGCTATGACGCCAATCAGTGAGTGATTGAGGCAAGAAGCGTAGCGACTTCTTACAGAGTAGCCATATACTCTATAGGTGAAAAACGGGAAGGCAGGGAAATAGATTAGTAGTCCCGGTCAGTTTTTAGGGTCGCTCCCTAAACTGAAAGGAAGCGGCATCATCAACCGCTCTCGTCACACAGCGTAGCCTACTCAGTTGCGGCTGAGTTATCAAACCGCATATACCCGGGTGTAGTGTAGCGGAAACATATGTGCTTTGGGAGCATAGGTTGAAGGTTCGACTCCTTCTACTCGGACTCATTAATTTAATTTGTAAAAAAGAAAACTCTCCCGGTACGTTTTATTGGAGGATATAATGCAAGAAGACTACATTTATAGAGTAATTACCTTTGTAGAAGTTCCTAAAGAAACTGATTTAGTACCACCAGAACACGATACAAACGCGCATTATTTGGAAAAAACTGATGCAATTCAATGTGTATTAGAAAATTGGGGCGATATTTATGAAGCAGGCGGCTATCCTGCCGCAATGGTAATTGAAACGTCTTTTGGTCTCTACCCTTATTGCCCAAACAGATGGTATTTTGAGTGGGAAGGAGATTGGACTAGCGGGAAATATGTAGAAAAGCCTGAACCTAAATCCTTGGAGCACTGGAATATATGAAATTATATACATCCTATTGGGCGCAAGTGCGCGCCTTCCCTAAAAATCTGGTAGGATTAAATACTACCGTCTGGCCGCCCAAGTGGAGAAAGTTAGGTCAAGATAATCGTGGTATATGGGTAATTAATTGCCCTCCATTAGTGCCAGGTCATAATTGTGATGGACTTTGTAATGGCAAATGTAATCCAAAGCATCCTCAAGATTGTGAATTTTTAAAGCAATATACAAAGCAACTTGAAGCCATTAACTTTGATGCCTTTGCACACAAACTACAAAAACTTCACGATATTATTTCAGAAGATGCCAAAGAAGATATCGACTTCGCTTTCATCTTCTTTGAAAAATATGATAATCCCTGTAGTGAGCGATGGGTGGTACAAGAATGGTTAAAAAATCATAATGTAAAAGTTGAAGAATGGAATCAATAATTTGACTTTTTTCTGAAAATTCATTATAATATTATTGTAAGGAGGAGCAAAAGAGAATGATGTGGTATCTGTACTATGATGAACATCCTGAACTATTGGACACAACTGTTAGCACTAATTTTCTACGGGCGCGCAAAAGGGCGCGAACTGCTCCTCTAACCATCCACAAGATTAATGTTATGATTGATACCATTAATTATTTAGTGGATGAAGACCAATCCTTTTTCCTGGATTTACCTGTGGGACATCAAGACACTCGAGATATTCTTGATTACATTAATCACAATCACATTCGTGTCGAACAAATCATGCTACATTGAGAGGAGAAAAACATATGACTTTCTACTACGAAGATACTTATCCGGATGATGATAGGGTCTGGGGTGAAGATGATGAAGAATATGGATATGATTATGATTATGACCCCAGGTATGAAGATGATGATTACGTGAAAAACGTAATTGATAGAGGCTCATACAGCAATTACTTTTAATATATATTGATATGTACGATAAAACGAGCCTCGTATTATAAAGGCCCAGACAGCAATTAATTGGGCGAATGAAATGCTTATTATTTCTTAACAGGGCCTTGTTTTTAACACAAACGAAGGTGATAGCTATGAGACCAACGGCAGAAAAGAGACATAACGATTGGATTAAAGCTATTAGGAAGCGTAATATTGACAGACAATACCAAAATGGAAGCGTTTATGACAGGGACTATTACGATAATTTACACGAATATAGCAAGAATAAGATACATTGCTCCTGCGGTATGTGTGCAAGATGGAACAAAACTAACAATAAAGGGAAACATCGAGCTATTTCTGGTAATTATGCACCTTCAAAGAATTGGAGTCCAAATGACCAGCGGAAACGTGAAAGTATGGACTCACAATTAGAAGAATATGAAACTGAGGAGGAATGAAAATTCCTCCTCTTTTTTTATTTGACTTTTTATAAAAATTGCATTATAATATTAATGTACCAAAGAGAGGAGATAGAAAAAATGCTGCCGAGGATTTTCATTACCGTTGAAAGGTGGAAGAAGAATGCAGAATATGGTGTGTGGGTTAGTACGCAAGGTCGCGTTAAACTAATCAAAAACAAGGAAATTCTTACTCCTCGAGTAAATTCAAGTGGATATTGGCTAGTTTTTACTGATAAAGGGCCAGAGTTTGTGCATCGACTTGTGGCATATACCTGGCTTGGCGGGAAACGCAATAGCAAATACAATGTCGATCATATTGATAATAACAAAAGAAATAATTCTATCCGCAATCTGCGCTGGATTGAGCGCGAATTAAATACAGAGTATTCTCGATACGTGAGTAGCGGGAAGACTGATGTAATTGATTCGATTGAGAAAACAGAGGACGGTATCGCAGACCTAAGTCGCGCACACACGCACGCTGATCGCGCAAAGATCCTACGACAGCTAGTTGATAGTGGAGATGCTATTCTATGGGCGAATACCACACCAATTACTAAAATAGAAGACCTGCCCTCTGTAATTGGCAAATTAGATTGTGATATGGATGTTTGTCTAAGTCGCATCGTCAGTTCTATGAATCTTCACAAGGATTATCGTGGTTACACTTGGAAAATTGAACCGAAAGGAGCATAATATGAAAGTCTTTTATTTCACAGATGTACATGGGCAGCTTGATCTATTTCATGCTATGCTCAATTGGTGCGCGTGCCAAGATTCAGAGTATCATCTGATTTATGGCGGCGATGCCGCAGATCGTGGCGAATATGGTTATCAAATTATGAAAGAACTGCTTAATAATCCACGTGTAACCTATCTTTATGGAAATCATGAAGATCTATTTGTGAAGGCAGCAGACGCAATCATTGGTAAGTATGCTATGTCAGATGAGTCTTATGCTTATCTACATAGAATCACTACCGAACAGCAAGCAAAATCCCTGATTCAAGAAATGTTTGCTTTTGATGTCCTGCTTCACCTCAATAATGGCGGTTACGCGACCTTGCGCGACTGGCTTATGGATGGTGCGGATGAAGATTTTGTTGAGCAGATTCGTAATCTACCCGTAACTTATAGTCTAGATAATATTGATTTTTGTCACGCAGGTGGTACATGGAATACATTTCATGATGCGCAGACACAGCATATTAGCAGCGCAATTCATACGTGTATCTGGGATAGAGACATGATCGCAATTGGTTGGAAGACTGACCGTATTTGCGTACATGGGCATACTCCGACTACATACCTACCTGCTGCTATTTATGGCAGAGATAAGAGCCTCGCGCGCATTCATCCTTGCGCCTGGCACGATCTAATGGGAGCGCGCGATAAGAAAGGCGGAATGAAGATTGATATGGATAGTGGTATGTTTGCTACTGGTAGAAGTTATCTACTTGATGTGCAAACTTTAACGGCAATTGGATTCAGACGCCTTCCTGATAATACTATTCAAGAAGACTTTGAACGTTATCAATTTTAATAAGACTTGTCCAAGTCTTAAGGCGACCAAAAAATAAAGGAGAAAATGATAATGGATAACATTCTATTTAACGCTATGAAGCAGGATACTAATTACACTCTAACCGAGAATGGTGGTATTACTCATAAGACTACTATGAGTGCCATCCTCGATCTTTTTGCTATGGGCGCGGCGCTACGTAATCGAGATGAACAAGATGTCATTGATATGTTTATTAAGGCATACAATGAGAATGCTGATCTAGCTATGAAGATGCTTTTCTATATCCGTGACGTGCGCGGCAACGGCGGTCAGGGCGAACGGCGCTTTTTCCGTGTTATTATTAAGTACATGGCTAACCATTTCGCTTATCGGGAATCTATTCGTAAGAATCTGCAATATATTCCTTTCTATGGCCGTTGGGATGACCTATACGCACTGGTAGATACTGCCCTAGAGCCTGAAATGTTTGCTTTTATGCGACAGCAGTTTATGGTAGATATGATGAGCGATACACCTTCTCTACTTGCAAAGTGGATGAAGAGTGAAAATGCAACTTCGGCTCAAACTCGCGCGCTTGGTAATCTTACTCGGCAGGCTATGGAACTAAATCATAGCGAGTATCGTAAGGCTCTTGCTATGCTGCGTAGTAAGATTCGTATTGTAGAAACTCTAATGTCACAAGGTAAGTGGGATGAAATCCAGTTCGATAAGATTCCTTCTAAGGCTGGGCTTCTTTATCGATACGCTTTCGCTAAGCACGACTATGACCGTTATTTAGCTTTCGTAAAGAGCAAGGAATCTAAGGTACATGCTGGCACACTCTATCCTTATGAAGTTGTCCATCAGGCTCTTAGTAAGTGGAACATCTCAGATATTGATCGCCTTGCTGTAAATAAGTATTGGGATAATCTAACTGATTATTTCAATGGAGCAACTCTAAATGCTCTGTGTATGATTGATACTTCCGGTTCTATGTACGGCACGCCGCTAGAAGTAGCCATTTCTCTGGGACTATACTGCGCAGAGAGGAACCAAGGCCCTTGGAAGAATCATTTTATTACTTTTAGTTCGCGGCCCAACCTCTGTGAAATTCGTGGTAGTGATTTTGTAGATAAGGTTTGGGATATTGAAAAGCATTGCATCGTAGATAATACCAATATTCAGGCTGCATTCGAACTAGTTCTAAATACTTGCAAGCAGCATCATCTGTCGCAAGAGGCTCTGCCGCAGAATCTTATTGTCATTAGCGATATGGAGTTCGATGCAGCAACTGTGGATCTACGATCCGACCGTGCAGAAACCGTCCTAGAAGCGATGGCGCGTAAATTCCACGAGGCAGGCTATCAAATGCCTAAGCTAATCTTCTGGAATGTAGATAGTCGTCAGAACAACATTCCTATGATTGGTGATGGGTATGTTAGCTATGTTAGTGGCTTCTCCCCTACAATTTTCACCTCTATCCTCACCGGTAAAACTGGCTACGATCTTATGCTCGAGGCTATCGACCAGGAGCGATATGCACAAATTCGGGCATAAAAATTTGGATGTCATTTTATTGACATCCTTTTTATTTTTTGCTATAATATAAGTGAAAAGGAGGAAGAAAATATGAAGCTCTACTTTGAGAATAGTCGTGGTGAGTGGCGTCCCATTGGTGACTGCGTTAATGAACAGGAGGCTGCCAAGGTAATTATGGATTTCCTTGATGAGCGACACTATAAGAGTTATTACACTCGCACTTGGGATTCTGATGGCTATCGTCATTATGACGTTGGTAGTTGGACAGAGTTCTTTCATTGGGAGCTTCCTATTGGAGAGATGAATAATGAGTAATGAATATGAAGGTTGGCTAATGGATGAGGCACAAGCAGTGCTATTAGAGATATGTCCGACAATACGCCATATAGACTTCTGCGCGAAACTAAGCAAAAATGTTTATTGTGCAATATGCTCGGATTATTTTGGTAACCTATCTGTCTTCTCAATTAAGTTAATTGATGGAGATTGGCACATTAGGCGTGTTCGAATTTAAGAAAGGGTGAAATAAATGCTGGATGCACAGGGCAATAGACAGTTAGTATATGTAGTAAAAGTAGATGGCATCGAGCCTATCCCTGGCTATGATCGAGTTGAACACGCGGTAGTAGGTGGCTGGAGAGTAATTGTACAGAAGGGTCAGTTTCACGTTGGCGATCCCGCTATCTATTTTGAAATTGATTCTCGTGTTCCATCTGATAAGGAATGCTTCTCTTTCCTTGCAAAACGAGACTATAAGATTAAGACCCTCAAGATGTGCCGTACTATTTCTCAGGGCTTGCTAATGCACGCCCAGGATTTTGGCTGGCGCGCAAACCTTGCGGAGGGTATTATCTATGATGATAAAGGCATTGGTCATGATTCTGTCGGTGAGTCTAGATTCCTAACAAAGCAACTTGGCGTTACTTATGCTGATGATGAAGATAATCAGCGCAAGGTCATACCAGTAGATAAGTATAAGAAGATGGCAAGTCGTCATCCGAAGATTTTCTCGAAGCCCATTGTGCGGCGACTGATGAAGACCTCTCTCGGCCGTAACATTCTATATTTAATTTTTGGGAACAGAAAGAACAAAAAGAATGAGTGGCCTTCCCATATTGCAAAGAAGACTGATGTGGAAAGAATCCAGAATTGTATTTGGTTACTACAGGACAAGCATCCCTTTGTTGCAACTGAAAAAATTGATGGTTCGAGTTTTTCTGCTATGGCCGAGCGGAAACCTTTTGGTAAAATTCAATACTATGTATGTTCGCGTAATGTAGTTTTTAACGAGCCAGAAGCTAAATGCTTCTATGACACTAATATTTATTATGAAGCGTGGCAGAAATACAATCTAAAAGATATCATTACCAGAATTTTACACGATTATCATCTACCAAATATCGCTATTCAGGCGGAAATTTACGGTGATAAGGTGCAGTCTCGTGACTATTCTATGGGAACCAATGAGCGGAAAATGGCTGTATTCCATATTGTCTCTAATGGGGTAAAATTCCCTATGGAAAAAACAGCGGAAATTTGTGAGAAATATGGACTACCCCACGTACCAATTCTTGATGCTAACTACATTTTCCCTGATACTATTGAAGAACTACAAGAGTATGTGGAAAGTGAAGGTTCCAAGGTTGATGGGCTCCCTCGTGAAGGTATTGTATTCTATGACAAAGCTACTGGCCAACAGTATGTAAAATTCGTTTCTCCTAATTTCCTTATGAAGTATCATGGTGGTTAATATGAAGACACTTTATAATGCGCTTAATTGTATTTGTTTTATAGCTGCGAGTTGGGTTGTACATACAATACTACTCCCCAATCCATTACAGTCAGCATATTTTTGGATTCTATTTGTTCTAATACTTGCAATACGACTTCTCTCTTATATAGAAGGATATACGGAGGCCCGTGATGACAAACGCACAAAAAATTGAAGCTATTCGTGCGCGGCAACGCTTACTTATGAATCGTGGCCCGCATAATAGCAAGATTGTAGCTAAGCTAGAACGACAGATTCGTCGGCTCAGTCAGGAGGAATAACCTCCTGATTTTTTATTTGACTTCTATAAAAATTTTTAGTATAATATAAATGAAGAAAGGGAAAGGAGCCGATGACGATGGCAGTTGCGAAGTCTTATGAGAACTTTGAAATTAAGGGAGAACCCTTCTCTGAGAATGGCAAAATGTATGTAATTGTTTCACATCCGTGCCCTCGTTGCGGCGGTAGCGGTAACTATTCCTATAATCCTATGAACGGTAGCACTTGTTTCCGTTGTAATGGCCGCGGACGCGAAGATAAAAAGGTGCGTTGGTATAGCGAAGCGCAGCGTGCTACGATGGACCATGCAGCCGCAAAGCGGGCGATTGTGCAGGAAGAGAAGAAGGAAGTAAATCGAATTAAGTTTGCGGCGAGAAATGCATTTGGCTTCGGTGAGCAGGGATTTATTACTGTCTTTAAGGGAGACCAGAATGTACTGAATGATTGGGCGCACGAGACTAATCCTTGCCGTGCTCGATACAACACCATCTTTGGTTGGTTTTGCCCCGCGCGCCTGCCTATTGAAAATTTGCCCGAGGGTATCCAGCCGATTCGGGTGGATTGGAATGATGTGCGGGATGAGTCTGACTCTGAGAATCTTATGATGCGTGATAGCGAAGAAGTGGCTAAGTACATTAAACGGCTTACTACTGATGCTAGCACAAGTACCTATCAAGGCGAAATTGGTACTTGGATTGAACGAGAAATTACTGTGATGAAGAATGCTGCAGTGGAAAATCGCTTCGGCGGCGCGCACATTCACATTATGCACGATAACGACGGTAATGAATATGTGTGGAGTACTGGATCGAAAAATATCGCTGAAGGCACTAAGATGAAAATGAAGATGAAGGTCAAAGACCATAATGAGCGCGAAGGCGTGTGCCAGACTATTGTGTATTACTGTAAGGAGCTTGTATGATTAAGGTATATTTAGAAGATGAGAGCGGGCATTGGGAGCTATTAAAAGAATTTACTAGAGAGATACAGGCGGCTAGCTATATCAATAAATTTCTAGATGATAGAAATATGAAGTACCGTGTTGTAGTGAAGGAACGAGATGAACAATATGTTCATTATTCAATTATTCCCTATAATATTGTCTTTCATTTAAAGTTAGACGATTATGAGGATGATTTTAAGACACGCCTCAACATTGTAGTACAAAATATCTTTGACTTCTATTTAGATCATATTGATTATATCGATTTTCAAGAGGCGCGATGGAAAATTGTCGGAACGGACAAACTCGCGCAAGATAAAGAACAAATTGTTTATTATTATTTAACATCGGACTCATATGTTTTGGGGTCCTAATATTATTAATCCGCTGAAAAGCGGATATTTTTTTTGTTTATGGGGGTGAGGGAATGGCGTGGAATTAGTATTTATACCCATTAAACCCAGGACATTTATATGATTGGAGAACTAAAGAACCAACTTGGGAAGACTGGCGAAGTGCTGGAGCAGAAGTGGCTCGATATGATGCACAATTATCATAGCCTCCACAAGGAGAAAATATTAGTAATCGTATTATGAAAGGTCTAGCATTTTTAGATGCTGCAATTTCTGTAGAGCGATCTAAAGAAATATAGTTTATGGGATTATTAGCGCAAAAAATTGATGATTCATTTGATGATGAACAGCGTAAGACGTTACATAACGCATTAGCTGGTCAAGACTGGCGTAAATTTTTGAGCGCTCTACAAATTTTAATGAATCCAAATACCACAAGTTAGGATTTAGATAATTTGCAGAGAATATTAACAGGCACAGATCAAGAAGACGCCGATTTTGCTAAAGCTCAAAGAGAATTAACAAATCTTGCGCAGCAGCGCCCAAATTTCCGATTTAACGGCGGAAGCAGATCTATGGTCTTAAAGAGGCAAGAAAATCAATTAATGCAATTAAAAGAGCCTCTTTTGAATATATTAATGTCTAAATTAAATAATAATGAATTAGTGGGTATTGATATTGCTGCACTTGTAAAAGATTTAATTTATGATATATATTTAGTACAATTATAGCATGAACGTAATACGCAACTAACTACTAATTTACGAGCTGCTACAGAAGAAGTAATGAAAGATTTTCACAAGCTTTTATCCCCTTATGAGTAGCAAATTAATATTCTTCAAAAACGTATTGATATGCTTAAGGCAGAGCGAGACGCGCTATCACGGCGTAGTAAAGATAATGATATTATTATTTTAAGGCAAAATTTAAATAATACAATCAATGATCTTAATAACCAACTGAACGAAATAAAAAGCACTTAGGCACGACTACAAAAATTAACTATTGATACCTCACAAGATGAGGCATCTTTAAGAAATCAGCTATCTATAATTATCGAACAGGCTATCCAAAAAGTTCAAGTTGAAGTTCAATCTAATAAACCGAACTTTTTTGCAGAAATTGAAAGCGCGCTAGTCCTTCAACTGCAAGGGGCTTTAGCAAAGAATGTCGGCGGTGGTATCCAAGCAAAACCAGACAATGTAGCTACTATTGTAATTAATGGAGATATCAATACAGATGCTGCTTAGGCATAGCTAATTGATGATTATATTGGTAGAAAAGCAGGCGTTTTGTATACAGATGGCGCGCGTATGGCTTCAGAAAATACCTCAAGCTATTATCAGAGTAGAGCAACTCAAATTCGCACGAGTATCGAAAAGTACAGGGAACGCACGTAGGCAAAGGCTAAAGAATTATCAGATTGGTTTGTTATTGAAGATAGTACAAAAGGATATAAAGGCTCTCGTTATGAAGGCACTTTTCGTGCCGGATCTATCGGCCCAAATCTAAAAGATGTTTTAAGTAAAGTACAAAATATTACTAATCTTATCGCTCAGGAGCAAGAATCTGCTTTTTCTAATAACCTAAATTGGGTTCTGGCTAATAGCATTTCTCCTCTCATTGCTTCACCCATCTAGTCAAAGTTATTCTAGTATATCACTATGTTTGCAGCATTCTTTTTGTTTGATGATCAAGTTCTTATTTGGGAAGATGCAATAAAAAAAATGTATGAACAAAATATATCTGAAAATAATAGATTACATTTATTTTCATTGGATGAAGGCTATTATCCTTTATCTTTTTTATTAACAGCCGTAAAAGCACAGACGGAAAAGTTTTTAAATGCTGAACAAAAAATAGCAAATGGTGATTTGGCATCGCATGGTATTACCTTAGATTTACAGGATAATGGGCGAGGGCCAACATCTTATTTTCTTCATTATGATATGGCAGAATATACCAGTCATCTCAAATTTGAAACTCATTTTTTAAATAATATTTCTCAAATTGTAAATGAATTAGGCTTTTTATAATAAGGAGGTGATCCCAATGCCCATCGAAGAAGTATTTACTTGGATTATACAAAATCTTATTCCCATCCTATGTATCGGTTCTGTATTAATCCAAAT
>AUXO017565479.1_pt1 | contig 10578 bp, 10 predicted proteins | sample 768731 | NCBI WGS metagenome assembly AUXO01 (sample SAMN02715735, study PRJNA202380) | gut metagenome | biome: sheep rumen | host: Ovis aries | place: New Zealand: Palmerston North
ATAAATTTGCATTAGCTGATACAGGTATGATGATTAATGGTTACTTACTTTCTAATTTAATTGAAGAAGCAGAAATTGAAGATATTAGTCAATTACCTGAAAAGAAACAACAAGCTATTAAACTTGTTAATAATACAAATTTTAACTTGGAATGTTGTTGTATTGAGAATGATGAATCTAATAAAGTAGAAATTTGTGATTTCAATACATGTTATACTCATCATCATATTTTTGTTGCAAATAATACATTTGATGCACCAACATCATTAAAAAACATTATCGATAAGCAAGTAAATGAAGATTCAGGTGTAGTTGATAGATATTCTGTTAATTTATATGAATCAATAAAAGATAATTATGACATTATTGATTCAAAAGTTAAAGAAAAAGATGAAATAATCAATGAGGCTGAAGAAGCAATAAAAACTTTAAATAGCATTGAAACTGCCCTCATAATTTTAAATGCAGTTACATTAACATTTATTGTGATAACTGTTGTTTCATTATATTTTGTACAAAAATATTGTTGAAAAGAGACTTCTCCTAGTTGACAATATGTCAAAAAACAATACGCATCAAAATCAATGAATACTAAAGCAATTGCAATAGCTATTGCATTAAGTTTAGTTATTATCATTAGCTCCACTCTTTGATATGTTTTAGATATAAATAGTGATGTAAAAGATGTTGAAGGTTTATTAGAAAAAGTTGGTTCAAATGGTAATTGTAATCTTTTAGTAAATTTGAGAAATGATCAAGAATCTCTTAAATCTTATGAAAATTTCACTAATTTAAGTGATGTAGAAAAGAAAAGACTTAAAATATACTACCAAGCAGGTTTCTTGGAGGCAACTGATGATGATCAATTACAAAATGATTCATATGAATATTTAGTTAATGTTAATAAAATAGAAGAAATGAAAGAAATTATTTCTTCTGACATCATCAAATCAATTTGTTTAATTACTGTTATTGGTTTATTAACTTTTACTTGAACTTTATTGGCTATATTTTCCGGAGTAAATGCCATATGCAGTTATATAAATTTTGTTAATGATTATAAGATTACAAGTTACGAAAATAGCTTTTTTAAGAATTTATGTAGGGGTATATCTGAATTATTATTCATTAATCATGGTAGATTCTAAATCGTTTAATGTTGTAATTTGTAATTAATTAGTTAATAGAAATAAATTAAAAAAAATACACCTTAAAGGTGTATTTTTTAATATTAATGATTTATGAATTAAAAACAAATTTAATGATGATGATAATATTTTAGTAATATTATTATCATTAGTTTTTATTATTTTTTGCATTTTTTCAATATCAATTTCCAAAATATATAGTATATTTATAAATAGTTGTATCCTTAATACAACCATATTACACAGGTTTAAAATCATTTTTATGATACCTAGTTAGTAAATGAGTCATTAATAAAGGAGGTTAAATAATGTTTGCAATTATTGAAATTGGCGGTAAGCAATATAAAGTTGCAATTAAAGATGAAATCTATGTTGAAAAAATTGATAAAAAAGTAGGTGAAATTATTAAAATTGATAAGGTTTTAATGGTTGATGATAAAATTGGTACACCATATTTACCTAATGCATTTGTTGAATGTGAAATAGCAAAACAAGGTAAACAAAAAAAATTAACTATTATTCATCACATCAGTCAAAAGCATCATACAAGAAAATATGGGCATAGACAACCATATACTAAGTTAATTGTTAAATCAATTAAATTTTAATATGATCATTGTTTATTTTGCTAAAGATAAATTAACATTAACTAATCATGCAGGTAATACTAAATTAGCTAAGTTAGTTTGCTGTGGAGCAAGTGCAATTGTTCAATGCGCTATTAGCTGATTTAAAAAAACTGATATTAAATTAACAAAGAATGATAAAATACCATTGCTATCAATAGAGTTAATTAATAGATCTATTAATAATCAAAATTTATTAAATTTAATTTTTAAGCAACTCTTAGCATTAAAAAAACAATATTCAAGATATATTACAATAAAGAAGGGAAAAAGATAATATGAAATTTATAAATAATAAAATTGATTTGCAATTTTTTGCAAGTAAAAAAGGTGTAGGTTCAACAAAGAATGGTAGAGATTCTCGTCCTAAGTTTTTAGGTGCTAAGATTTGTGATGGTCAATTTGCTAAAGCTGGACAAATTATTTATCGACAAAGAGGTAATAGAATTTATCCTGGTAAACATGTGGGTCAAGGTAAGGATCATACATTATTCGCAAAGATTGATGGTATTGTTAAATATTCTGATTTTAAAAATAATAAAACCAAAGTTGAAATTTTGACTAAATAATTTATTAATTAACTTTGTTTATTCTTTTTTTAGAAATTATTTTATATAAGAATCAAACTAAGAAAAATATAGTTCCGATAATTGCGAAAAAAATAATTGCATCTCTTCTATTTTTTGTTTTTTTTATTTCTCTAATATTTTCATCATTTGCAATAGAATTGTTATAAAAATTTTCAATATTTGATGCTCTTATATAATTGTTAATAATTGAATATACATGGTTTATAAAAGTAAAGCTAAATATAACTAATGCAAATATAAGTACAATAACATATGAATATTTACCATCTTTAAATACTCCTATAAAATCACCAAATTTATAATGAATATCATTTAAATTTTTATCAAACATAATTACAATTGCATCAACTAAAATGGTTAATAGGGTAATTATGTATAAAAATGCACTACACCAATTTGTATCAATATATTGAGTTTTATAGTTTGTATAAGCTTTTTGAACATTATTAGATAAAACTTTATCATCCCTAAAATTGATACACATCGCTTCAGATTTAAAATTATGATATTTATTACAACTAATAATTAATTTACCTAAACAAAGTGAAAATGGTAATACTAATAAAATTAATATCCAGCTATTTATATTAGGTGCTCAAATTGTTACAGATAAAGAAATTAATGTAATACTTAAAACTATAAACAATGAAAAAATAACTAAATACATTATTGAAGATAATTTGCTATGCCTTAATTCAGATAAATAAAATTTAGGAATGTAATTGTAATATGGATTTACTCGTTGAATTTTATTAAGTTTTTTATGTTCAACATTATCATCATTAAATTTTTCATCTAATATTTGATTATTACGTGCATAATTCATAATAACATTACCATTATTTGCATTGAATGAATCAACATTAACTATTCTTGTTTTTAAATTATCTCTCATATCACAGAATATTATAGGGAGAAAATGTTAATTGGAATATTTATTTTTGTTATTTATATATAAATAAAAAATAATAAAATTATTTAGATTTTGCTTCAATTTTTATTTCTTCTATAATTTTTTTAATATTAGAAATATGTCTAATAACAACAATATAAGAACTTATTGTTAACAGCATAAAAATACCAACAAAAAGATAAATGTTAGCTGTATATGAATCATTAATAATGAACCATAAAGAATTATTGTATAGTCCATTACCAAACAAATATTGTAAATTAATTTCTCTAATAAAAGTAAAGGATGGAGTAAATAAAACAGTACATATTGAACCGATTGATACTTTTTTGAAAATTAAAAAAACTGTTAGTCAAATAATAATTAAAATTACTGCCAAAAATGGATTAATAGCAGCAATTACACCAACAGTACAGCTCATTCCCTTTCCACCAATTGACATTAATGTTTTTTGTTTTTTAAATCCATATCTAATTAAATTGAATAAATAAGTTATGGGGAAACAATGGCCAATAATAGCGCAAATACCAGCAAGATATACCATTGTATATAATTCATGACCTTTTGGAAATCATTTATTTATAGTAAATAGATAAATTGTTCATGCAATAATGACTGCTAAATAAGCTTTAATAGCATCTAAAAGCATTACAATCAAACCAATAGTTTTACCCATTGCACGTAATGAGTTTGTTGCACCAATATTCCCACTTCCAATTGAACGTAAATTTGTTTTTTGTAATTTAGCAATAATTGATCCAAATAAAATATTACCACAACTATAACCAATTATGCAAAAAGTAAAAGTTGTAAGGATAGTGAATAAAACTAACATTATTTATTTTCCTCAATCATTTTAATACGTTTGAGATGTTTACCACCTAAAAAAGTTGTATTTATAAAATTATTGATAATTTTGATATTATTGTTTATAGTATTAAATCTAGCACTTAATGTAATAACATTACAATTATTATGTTCTTTAGCTAAACTAGCCATAAGTGGATTAATAATGTTTGTAGCTCTAATTCCTTTAAATTTATTAGCAGCAATATTCATACCAAAACCTGTACCACATATTAGTATTCCCATATTATTTTTGTTTTTTAGAACTGCATTGCAAACTTTTTTAGCATAAATAGGATAATCTGTTGATTCTTCATTATTGCTTCCCAAATCAATAAAGTTGTATTTATTTTTTAATAATTTAATAATTGACATCTTCATTTTATATCCAGCATGATCATTACCAATATAGATCTTTTGCTTTATATTTTTTAATTCATTCATAATTTTTTTTATACTAATTGCCCCTTCTCTAATTATTTGATTTGTATCTAAATCAATTATTGTTGATGGTTTATTTGACAATTGTTTGCCTGGAACAATAATAAAATTTTTATAATGTTTAAATTCATTAATAGCTTCTTGTGTGTTTTTTATTGGTGATTTTCCTGAGATATTAGCACTAGATGAATAAATTGGACCAGTATGAGAAATTATTTTTAATAATTTTTTATGATTTGGGATTCGATATGAGATTTTATTTTTAATAATTGTTAATCCACCTGGCCAAAATTTTTTAAGAAAATTTTTTTCATTAATACTTAATGAATCAATTTGGTTAATATTTGTGACAAATGTTACAAGTTTTTTGTTTTTTGGTCTTTTCTTAATTTGATAAATTGTAGATGGAGATAATGAAATAACACCAATAACTGTGTCAGTTTCAATTATTGCTGCTAATTTATGATTTTTTTTTAATTTGTTTGCTATCTCTATGTAATTGCTAAATAATAGTTCTTCCATTAAATAATTAATTCTTCTTTTCTTGAGCTTCAGGATTATTTGGTTTAGGTAAATTTAATTTAATATGGAAACGATGAATTAATTCATTATTAATTTTTTCATTAAAAATTATCATTCTAATGGCATCGAATTTTTCTTTATCATTAATGTAATCTCTAATAGATAAATTAGTTTTTTTATAGTAGATATCAAGAGCATTTTTAACTTCTTGGTCAGTTACTTCAATATCTCATAATTCACCTAATTTAGAAAAAACTAAATCATGTTTAATAGATGAATTTGTCAAATTGTTAATAAAGTTAACATCATTAATTTGTTTTAAAAGATTTTCATTTTTATTTTGATTATATGCTTTTTGCATATTAGCAATAATTCTTGTTTTATAATCTTCTATGTCTTTATTATCAATTTCAAATTCAAATGAATTTGTAATAATATCTTGAAGAATTACATTGATTGAATTATCTTTAACAACAAGATTAAAAACTTGTTTATCTAAATCTTCTTTAGTAGGATTTTTTAATATTTCTTTTAATTTTTGTTGATGCATTTCCAAAGTATTTTTATCTGCATAAAGTTTATTAATTTCATAGATTTTTGTGTAATCTAATTTTTTTAACATTTTTATTTTTGAATTTAATTTATTCATTTGTTTTTCCCTTCAAAAAATAATAAGTTGTATATTATTATATATTAGCTCAATAATAAAAACTATTTCAAAAAGTTTGCAAAAGGATTCTTGCCTTTTTTAAGATCATTACCAATATTTTCCATTTGCTCCTTAAATTTTTTTCAGTCATTTATTAATTTATTAAATTCTTCTGGTTTTCTACCAGAACCTTTTATTACACGTTCGCGACGTGATGGATACTTTTTAAAAAGATTCGGATTTTTTCTTTCTTTTGCAGTCATCGAGTTCATTAAAATTGTTCAAATTTTAATTTTCTCTTCAACTAATTCAATATTAGATTCTTGAATTTGTCTAATATTAGGTAACATTTTAACTATTGATCCTAAAGAACCAAGTTTTTCAATTTGTTGTGTCATAATTAATAAATCTTCTAAACTCATGTTACCTGCAAACATTCTAGTCAATGATTTTTTAGTAGTTGAAGAATCAACTACTTCACTAGCTTTTTCCGCTAAAGTAATAATATCTCCAAATCCAATAATTCTATTAGCTATTCTCTCTGGATAAAAAACATCTAATGAACCTATTCTTTCACCAGTACCAGTTAATTTGATTGGTAATTTTAGCATATATGAAATAGATAAAATTACACCTGCTCTTGCATCTGAATCAAGTTTTGTTATTACAAAACCAGTTAAATCCAATTTTTTATTGAATTCTTGTGCTACATTAATCATATCTTGTCCAGACATCGCATCAACAACTAATAATATTTCATCAGGATGAGTGATATGTTTAATGTCATCGAGTTCATTCATTAATTCTTCATTTGTTTGTAATCTACCAGCAGTATCAAGAATAATTAAATTATTTCCATTAGTTTTAGCTATTTCTAATGCTTCCATGGCAGTAATATTTGGCTTTTGTGCACCTTTGTCAAAAAAATCTACATCGATTTGTTTAGCTAATGTTCTAAGTTGGTCTATTGCTGCTGGTCGATAAATATCAAGTGCAACTAATAATGGTTTCTTATTTAATTTTGTTTTGGCAAAATTGGCAATTTTAGCAGCTGTAGTTGTTTTACCAGAACCTTGCAAACCTACCATCATTATAATTGATGGTGAACCATCGTATTTAATTGGTACATTATTTGTGCCAAGGATAGTAACTAATTCTTGTTTGATAATGGTTAACATGAACTGTTGACAATCTATTCCATGAGGAATCATTTGTCCTACTGATTTTGTTCTAATATTTTTAATTAGATCTTTAACTACAATTAAATTTACATCGGCATCTAATAAACTAATTCTAATTTGTTTTAAAAGTTCAGTTATATCTTCTTCCTTAATAGTAGAACTATTAAGTTTTTTAGCCATGCTCCTAGCGACAATTGAGGAAATAAATGATTTTATGCCCATAATAGCTATTTCCAATTAATTAAAAAATAATTTTTTTTACCTTTACAAATATAAGAAAATTTATTATTTATTGCTTCTTTTTTATTAATATTAATATTAATATCATCAACTAGTTTATTATTTATATAAATTGATTTACTCATTACTAATTGTCTAGCTTGAGATTTTGAAGTACAGATATTAGATTTAATTAATAAATCTAAAATATTAATAGATTCAGTATCTATATTAGTTGTTGGCATGTCATTCAATACCATTAATAAATCATTAGCATTTAGTTTGCTTAAATCATTAGCAAAAAATAATTTAGAAATTTGTTCACATTTTTCACAAATTCGTTTACCATGAATATCACTTACAATAGATTTTGCAAGTATAGTTTGTGCATAACGAATAGATTTATTTTCATTATGTTTTTCCATAATCTTATCAATTTCATTAATTGATAAAAATGTTAAACTTAATAGAAGCTTTTTAACATCGTTATCTGTTTGATTTATTAAAAATTGATACATTATATATGGAGAAGTGAGCTCTTTATTAAGAAATATTGCACCTTTTTCTGATTTACCAAATTTGGTCCCATCGCTCTTTGTTAATAGATTAAGAGTAATGCCAAATACATTACTTTTATCATTAGTTTTTTTTCTAATAAATTCTATTCCGGTTGTGATATTACCTCATTGATCACTCCCGCCGATTTGTAAAACAACACCATAATCTTTGTATAAGCAATAAAAATCAAAAGCTTGAATTAATGTATAAGAAAATTCAGCATAACTAATACCAACTTCTAATCTTTTAGCAATAATTTCTTTTTCTAATAAATAATTAACATTGATTTCTTTTCCAACTTCTCGCAAAAAATCAAAAATATTCATATTCTTATAAAAATCCATGTTATTGATACAATTAGTACCAACAATTGCTTTTATTTGTTTATTAATTTCATTAATGTTGTTTTGAATAACATTTATTCCCAATAATTTACGTTCAGCTAATTTACCAGATGGGTCACCTATCTGACCAGTTGCACCGCCTACTAGTGGTACAACCTTATAACCTGCATTGGCAAATCTTTTAAGAGTAATTAACATCAAATAATTACCTAAATGCAAAGATTTAAAACTTGGATCAAAACCACAATAAACACCAACATTTTTTGATTTAGAAAAAAGTTTAGCCTTGTCATCATTGGTAATGTTATTTATAACATTACGTGCCTTTAATTCTAAAATAATATCCATATGTTAATAATTTTACTATTATACTAACATATTTATTTTTGTAATATCTTTAACTAAATATAAATACTTTACATTTAAATAGCTAGCAATAAACTAAAACACAAAAATATTGATTTATCTCTTACAAAATAACTTAGCAGCTACTGCTCAGAAAAAGCCAGTAATTCTATGGCCTTGTATGTTCAATTGTGCTTGACCATCATTACCTGCATATTCATTAAATTTTGATCCTAAACCACAAATGACAGTAAATAAAGTAAACATTACAATTAAAAAACCAAGGAGAGAAAACATTATTATCATTAATGTAATATCTCTTTCAATGTTTTCTTGTAATTGTTTTATTTCATTTGTATCACCTAAATAACTATCTCAGTCGCTTTTTATTTCATTACCATTTTTGTCAACATTTGGTTTTAAAAATCCAGTTTCATAATATATTTTGATTTGTTTTGTTTCTTTAAGACTCAAATTATCAAAATTTTGTTTATTTTCAATAATTTGCTTATCTTTTTTTATATTTGTTAAAAGGTTACAATTACCATTTGAACCAACTCTTTTTAAAAATGAGTTGTCTGCATCCACATCATTCACAACTATTAAATTATAAGAAGTAATTACAGCAGCTATCACAAGTATAGCAATTCCAAGATATATTTTAATTGCAGATCTAAGTCTAACTGTATTATGACTAACAAATACAAATACTGATACAATAAACGCAAAAATAGTTGCGGCTACAACTGCTCCAATAATTATCAATATATGATTATATGTTTCTAAAGTATCAAGTACATTCTCAGCATTTTTAATCAATTCATCTTTTGAATTAATTTCTTTGTTAATAAAATCATAATTATTTTTGATGGTGTAATACAATTTATTAGATTTTCGATTAATTACTCCAGATTTTTCATTTATTTGATTATCAACAACTTCTATTAATGATGCTGGTGCAATAAATGAATATTCATCAGTAGTTGAAGTGTGATGAATATAATTTATGTAAAAATTATAAATTTCTATTTTATTATTAGGTTCGTTATTATCAATACAACTGCATTCCAAATTAAAATCAGTGTTTTTAACAAGATTAATAGCTTGTTGTTTTTTGTCTTGTAGTAAATTAGTATCTTCTTCACTATTTGCTTCTTCAATTAAATCAGAAAGTAAGTAGCCATTAATCATCATACCAGTATTTGCTAATGCTTGTTTGTTTAAAGTATCTTTAGCATTATCTTCAACAGTGACTCAGAAATTATCAATTCCATAATCTTCACTATTACTTCATGTAAATTCAAATTCTGAATTATCAAAGTAAGTGTTAAAAATTTGTTGCTCTTCAAATTCTTTAGTTATTGGTAATTCATAATTAATATATTCTCTTTCACCATTACTTTCATTAATATCAAGCACAGAAACACTATCATTTGAATATATTGTTTGATTTTTTAATCCTGCAGAATGAGCAGTGAGTTTAGCAGCATCATTGTTATTAAGATAATTATTTTTTATAAGTGTGTAATCTACATCAATTGAATATTTATTTTCATATGGATCACTATTCATTTGATGTAAAATTGGTATTAATGTGTATCCTGGAATTATATCACTATATAAATCTTTTCGTAATGAATCAGCGCCACCTTTTAATGGACCAACTTTTGATGTAATATCAAAGAGTGCATTAAAATCGTTTAATTCTATTTCTTTATTACCTTCTATGTATTTATCACATAGATTATCCCAATAATAATTCTTATTAAGATTTTCTTCTACACTAATTTGATAATCACTTAAGAAATTTTGTAATTGTTGTTGTGTAATAATTGCATCAAGTTCTTCACAAATATCTGAAAAGCAATTAACCATATTTTTTTGTACGTACTCAATAATAGCAACAACATCAGTTTTACCAATATTTTTAATAGCATCTTCTTTATATTGCTGAAATTTTTCTTGAGCTTGTTGTAGTAATTCTGATGCCTTTTCAGAGGAAATTTTATATTCTTCCATATAAACTAATAATGTACTCAACATTGATGACCCAATTTGTGCTAATTCATCATCCAAATTAATATTTGTTATTCTTGTAAGTTTGATTCCATAGTTGTTATTAGCAAAGTCTTTTAAAGCATTTGTTTTAATTGTGTAGCTTAAAGATTTGTTATCTTTACTAAATAAAGTAGCATG
>AUXO016232430.1_pt1 | contig 10577 bp, 15 predicted proteins | sample 768731 | NCBI WGS metagenome assembly AUXO01 (sample SAMN02715735, study PRJNA202380) | gut metagenome | biome: sheep rumen | host: Ovis aries | place: New Zealand: Palmerston North
ACACGGTGCTGGTTGATACGCTGGTTCGCATCGGTAATCGCAGTATCAAGCAATTCAAGGTTGGTCTGTATGGACTTGAATGGGCCGGTCAGCTTGTTGATAGAGTCAATGTCGTCTTTCAATCCCTTCAACTCGGCCTTTTTTTCGTTGGCAGATTTTAAGGAAATCACTTCCTTTGAAATGAGTTCATAAATTGACTTGTAGCGATTCGTGAGATCTGTCAACGTGCTATCAAGGTTAATCATACCAGCCATCGTTTTAATAGCCGGTTGGACTTTAAGATTGAGTAGCATGGAATCTTCAGGTACGTCAGCTTTCTTGTTGTATTTGTTGATTTCAGCGATCCACTGCTGCAGCTGTACGATGATTTCATTTGCACGAGTTAGCATACCAGGAGGAAGGCTACGGTTGCGCTCATTACTCAATACCGAGTTGGCTTCATTAACCAAGTCATACAGTCCGGTCAAATCTCCAACGTCAAGCGGATCCTTGGTATCTTCACCGATATCAGCAGCGGCATTGCCGGTGGATGTAGTGTAGATACCCTTGGTAGGTGCAGCAGTTTCAGATACATGTGTGGCGATTTCATCGATCTTGTTTGCTGATGTTTGAATCATTTTTAAGGTGTCAATGACAGCGAGCATGCCCTGATAGCACAAGAGATGGGTTGCGGTCGCCGCCTTGTTTGATTCCAACGCTTTGATGTCGGAATTCAAATCATCGACATGACTGGAAACTGCGGCACGATCGTCGTCGGAAACCGCGTTACCCTTGCTTGCATTGAACTGGTCACGAAGTTCTTGAATTTTCTTGTCAAATACGCTCATCTTGCTCTGGATGACGTTCGCTTTATTAGACACAGATGTCTCGATTTCATCCAAGTCTAGCGCATTAATGCGGTCGTTGATATCAACGGTATCATAAAGTGACGCAATATCGCTATTACCGTCTTTAGCCATTTGGCGAACTGCATTGAGTTCTTCGTTTATGCTTGTGCGTGCATCAGAAATGAATGCGTCAGACGGAGAAATTTGTGGAATATTGCCGTTCTTGTAGTCTTCGATTGTCTCGATACACTGGGCGATTCCCGGCAGAGTCATTAAATCCTTTGCTGGGGCGCTTTCTCCGGTGATGGATTCGAACACGTACCTTGCGATGACGGATAGAGGAGTCTTTATGCTTCGAGGCAGACTGTCTACCGATTCGAGGTAGTGGTCAAACATGTGGAACTTTTCATTGATATCCATGTGATATACCGTGTTTGTTTGACTGCAGTTTATCAATTAAATCCAAAAAGTTGAAATGTATATTGGATTTTGCTATATTGTATTACATGGAAACACCACTTGATAGACTTGATCCCATGACTCTGCACGGGTTGATGCGTGCAATGATGTCTGCAATGTATGAAGATGCGATTGACGCAAAGCACTGTGCGATAAACGGTACCGAGTGGGATCCGGAACTCAGTCGAGGCAAGGAACTGGAACGGTCTCTCGTGACATTGTCGCAATGCGTAGAGAAGGCGATGGAACACGGCGAGCTTACTCCGTTCAAGGGTGACTATGTCCAATGGTTGACTGAGCTCGGATTCATTTCTCCGAAACAGAAGGGCGTGAATAATGAGCAAAGACGGTGATTTGATTAAGAAGGAACTTGCAAGGGCAAGCAAGTCTGTAGACAAGATTGCCCAGACCATGACTCATGTAAAGGCATGCAAGGCGACGTATGTACTTGAATCCATGGTTAGGTCTATTGAGGACGGTCTTACCGTCGTGAAACGCATGACTACGTATCACCCGACCAAGAAACTAGCATTGCAGAGGATGTCCGAGCAGTACAAGGAAGTGACGTCGACTACGTTGGAAGGACGTGACGACTTTGTGCGGTACGAATCCGATGACGGATCCGTGGTCGCCATGTTCGAGATTTACAAGCCGTCGGTAGGATAATGGAAAGTAATCAAAAATTTACAGTAGACAACATGCTGTATCAGATGTGCGTGAGCAGTGCATGGCGAGAGGAATTCGACATGCAGACTGCCACATATACTGAATACCATCCTGACGGCACGTTCCGTCTACGCACGTTTGAGACCGTGGATATTCCGATGGATACCGAACTGACGCTGATCGACAAGTTCAAAGCGCTGGAAATGATTCAGAAATATAACGATAATGATGAAATACTCATTTCGGCCATGCACAACCACAATGCGTACGCCACACGTGACTCGGACAAAGGTCTAGTGGTAATTGGTTGGAATGACAGAAGTAGGTGATAATGCCCCAAGAATTGACTAAATCTATAGTATTTGACGAAGTGAATGCCACTCTTAAGCGTGTGAAGATTATCGAGGACAACAGTAACGATCCGGTGGACGTGTTTCTTGCTGCGCAAGTGGAGGCCATATTGACCAACGTGACCCATGACATCAAGTCCACGCTGAACAACCCGGCTCTAGAATCTACCGCCGAGGAGTTCATTAAGGTGGCCAGGGAAAATAAAGACTTGCCAAAGCCGTAGCCGATTGCTATATTGTCAATCAGATAATCAACAAACCTCAAGGAAACCAATATGCTGGAACAACTTAAGAACATCAAGGACAAGTCCATTATCGCACTCGCAGTTGTAGGTGTGGCATCCATCATCCTTACCGTGGTTCGCCTCGTACGCACTCGCCGTATCCAGACGGAAGAAATGGGTCGCCACGTAGAAGAACCGGAAAATCACGACTAAACAGTTTTGTGTGTCCAAAAAGGGCGGCGGTCTTTGACCGCCGTCTTTTTTGTGCTGTAAATTTTAATAAACATGTTCCAAACACAGAAATATTTGCTATATTATGAACGTGGGTGACAAAACTATCATAAAAACCATAGATAATCAGTTGGAAAAGCTTACAAAAAGCATCCAAGAAGGCCAGCCGATGCACATGCGGGACAAGCGTGTGGAACCGGACGACGGCTACGAGAACTATGTGACGATAGTGGAAGCTCAAGTGACTGATGCTATGCTTTTTGAGAAGAAGGCAGCTGTCGATTCTCTTACATCGCTTAAACAATACTTACTGTCCGAGGAACAATGACCGACGAACAAGAATTAATACTGCAATACCAGGACAAACCGTATACTTTACTAAGGGGATTCTTACTATCCAAGAAGTACCGTATCATCAGCAGCGGGTCAGACAGACTCCACAAGCTGAACAAGGTCGTATTTATAGCCCATGACCGGACGAAACACGTCAAGGTGAGCGTATGGCATCTGTGGCTTGATACTGACCAGTACGGTATATGCCATCCCGGCTTAATAACGGACATTGATGTGAAGGATCTCGAACCGAAGGAAGAAGAAAATGTACGGACTAATTGATGACATATGGGAACGGTTTGCCACCGAACTGAACGGTGTTGCTGAAAACCTTTACCTTCCCACAGATACTCCCAATGACAAGCTGCTTCTAATGTTCATCGCATACAAGTGCGATGTTATATCGATTACCGACGACGAGAAACGCTATGTAGACGAAATGATGAACAAGGTCGTCCTTACCGGAAAGATCGAGGGCGAAGTCACTACAGTACTGAACAATCCGGAATTCATGCAGAGGTTCTTCTAATGGTAATGCAGTGTGCTCACTACACGTTCCGGATGCTTGACGGAAGCAAGGTGTATGCCGAGCTTGACCTTTCCGGATACGGCGACAACAAAGACGAGACTATGGACGAGACCATGCTTCGTGCAATGAGCGATCTCCAGTCGCAGCTGAAGGGCAAGGTAGACGACAGCTATCTGGATCACTTGGTGAAGTACGCTGTACCGTTTGTGTCGGATATCGTCCGGCACTTCAAGAAGACTTCAACAAGTTACAGGGCTATCAACTTTCCACATTAACATCAACAATACACCACTAGGACACACATGACACCAACTGCTATTCGTAAACGATTTAGCGACGAATACCGCAATGCGGTCGCTTCCATACCAAACAGAGACGCCGAGATGATCTACGTCAAGTTGGCCAAGAAAGGCGACCGTGCTGCACGGACGACATTAATTTACAAGTACATCCCGTTCTTGTACAAGATGGCGAGCCAGCTCAAGGATTCCGCATACAACTTGACGATTGACGAAATGGTCAACGCAGCCGTGTTCGGATTCAACAAGGCTATCGCATCATTTGACCCTACCATGGGCGTAGCGTTCTACACGTACTATGCACCGAAGGCGCTGAACGAGATGAAGAAGGCCGCCTACGAAAGTCTTCTGGTACACAGGCCTGAAAACCAGCTGAAGTCCAAGAAACCGAATAAGATTTCTGTTTCCATGGTTGATATCGACTTCAAGCCGGAACGTGGTAACTCCATCAGCAGCATGTTGACCACAGATGACTGTACCGACGAACTGACCGTAGACAACGAACGCCAAAAACTTGCTACCGAATTCATGGGCATGTTGGTCAATACCGAACGAGATGTAATGAACAGTCTGTTCATGTGCAGCTGCGAATCACCTACTCTTAGGCAAGTCGGCATGGAAATGAACGTGTCCCACGAACGTGTCAGACAGCTGAAGGAAGCGGCCATCAAACGGATCCGTTCGTCGGAAAGGTATGCCGACATGGTCGCCGAGTCGAAATACTTGGCAAAGGAAGCCGTATGAGGGACACTGACGAACTTCTGTGGCTGATCCGTGACTCGAAGCGACACAAGAGCGACGGTCTCAGCATTTCCGTAAAGCTTGATCCGAACAATCTCGGAAAGCCTTACGAGGTGAATGCTTCCGAGGAAATCAAGGTGGAACCAGTGCATTTCACCATGGATACGGATACGGTCGTCGCACAAGTAAAGTATGCGGCGTACTTGATGTCGCTTGAGCAGCGTATCCGTAATATGAGGGTAAAGTATTTCAACTCGATCGGGTCGGTGTACGGAAAGCTGATGCAGAAGTACTGTGACGACTACGCCGACGCATTCTGTCAAAAGGATCCGCAGATATTTACGATGAAGTCGCTAATGGTGAATATCACAACCTTGGCAAAGGAACTTGCCGCACGTGAGGACAAGGATGAAGCTATATTTGACGCTAAGCGCATCAACAACGAACTTAGAATGATGGAGGACGGTATAGATGGCGACGATGATTAATGCGGACAGCGTGATCCGTCTGTTCGAGAACAACTTGTTTGATTATGATCCGGACCGTCAGCTTATGCTGTACCGGGAATTCACACCCAATATCGAATTCTCGGTGCCTTGGCTAACCAATGACGTATCCAAGACGTATGACTTGGCCAAGGTGCGTGCAATCTTGGGTGAAATGATGAAGAATGTGGCCCATACGCTGGCGGTTAAGGAAAAAATCGACGACAAGGAGTTCATGGCTAACTTGTCGAAGGAATTGACCGATTTCGGTATGCAGTATGTTACCGATACTGACGAATTTGCCTATGAAGAAAACGGAAAGTACTTGTTTGTCGTTGATTTGGAATACTTGGTGTCTCTGCTAGTGATAAACAAGAATGAAACAGTGACGTCAATTTTGACGGGCATGCGTGATGATGCACGAGGAGATCAAGATGGCAAGAAAACCCAAGAAAGTAACTGACGATGAACTGGTTAACGATGTTCTCGAACATGATGAAGATACTATGACCATAGAACTCGAAGAGGAAGATGATGTCGAAGAAACACAAGAACTCACTTTCGGTGACGAGTCCTATCGTAGACTCGGCGAAATCGAAGAGCCAGACGACTGGAACTAGAAATCTGGGCGATACGCTGACTCCGCACAAGTATACCGCTACGTTCGTCCGCAGCGGAACCTTGGGCAAGTACAAGAATGCGCTTATTGTCAACATACGTGACGAGCACGACCATATGCTATGCGATCACCTTTGGGTGAAATGGTGCGGCGCGTTCGTCCGGATGCATGCTGGGGACGTCATGTCGTTCACCGCCACTCCCTACAGGTATATTAAGGGCTACAGCGGAGACAAGCACGTGACGTCGGACTTCTCTGTTGATATCGGACTGAAGGAATTTATCCAAGTCCGTGTCATCGGGCATAACCCAGTAATTGATAAGAAACAGAAAGAAATGCAGAAATAATTAAAAAGGCCGCCCGATGGACGGCCTTTTTCTTGCTTAGGATTTGAATTCGCTATCGGTCGAATTCTTCGTCACGGTCGAAGGTAGCACTGTTAGACGTCTGGTCGTTCATAGAGTTACTGAAAATGGTATCCACGTCAAGGTTGTGATCGGTATATTCCTTACGTGTCTTGGCGGACTTGTCACGACCGAAGAGCTCAATACAAGACTCGATCACACGAGCTGCATCCAGTGCGTAGTTACCGGATTTAACAACTTCGGCTGGCTTGTCGCTAGTTTCCTCAGCGGATTCCTCATTATCAGTTTCTGCAGCTTGTTCCGACGTAGTCTGAGTAGTATTGAGCAGATTCACGATTTTGTCATAGACATTCAGCTTGTTGACTAGCTTTGTATATTTCTCGGTTGGATCTTCTTGCGGCTTGGGGGCTGGATTGCCGGAAATACCAAGAAGTTCTTCTTCCTCGGAAAGTTCAGGTTCCTCGGATTCTTGCTGTTTGGAAGCCAAGTTAGCCACTTGGCTATTGAACTCAGCCTTTTCGTTGGCAAGAGTCTTCTGGGTATCCGGGTCCACCTTCTTTTCCTGTACCAACTTTGCCATGTCGGCGGTCGACATGCCGTTGTTGAGGCGGCTATTGCCAAGGCCATTCAAACAGACTGAAATCGCGAATACCAAATTGTTAATTTCATCTTCGGACAACTGGCTATCTGTAAGGATAGACTTGATCTGTGCGGAAGACAAATTGTTGGCACTTTTCTGTGCAAGCACGTCTAGATTTTTGTCAGCGCCCTTGGCATCCACGCCCTTCAGCGGGAACAATCCCTTGAGGTATGGCATACCCGGCAGAGAAATGTCGGTCTTGATTGACTTTGCGGTAAGCTGGCTTACCTGGCATGTGCTGTCCATGCGGAAATGCTTGCGGACATACATGTAGATACAGTACAGCAAGACATTGTACGATGTGAGCTTTTTCGAATTTTCGGATACGCTTCCAGAAACCAATTCCGGGTTGACCATGATAGTGATGGACTTTTCTTCATCGTTAGGCGTTACCGTAATAGCGGACTTGTTGATCAAGTACGGCTTGGCAGCTTGTACTGCATCGATCGCTTGGTTGATTTCAGCAAGAGTACCGGATACGTTGCTTACGCCAGTCAGTACGAGCGAGCGAGTTGTATTGTCCTCAAGGTTGATACGAGCGCCCTCGATATTGATTTCGGCAAGATTGTCTTTCGGCTGTTCTTCCTTCTTGGTCGGCTTGGCGGTCTTTGTCTTGCCATTGATAGTGGGTTCCTTTTCTTCAGCATTGAGGAATTGGTCGGACACGTAGATGGTCTTGTCGTCTTCACCGGTTGCGCCCGGCTTTGTAAAGAAACTGGGAGCAGTAGTCTTGTTGAAATATTTCAGCCACTTGGCGGCCCTTTCTACGTCCTTCATATAGGAACGAAGCAACTTGGCCATCGTATCATACTTGGCACCGTAGAAGGTTTGCAAGTTCTTCATGAGAGCGTTTGCGGCGTCTGCATCTTGTGGGAAGGTGTTGTAAATCGCTACGATAGTGGGTTTGTAAAGTTTCCATGCATCGTAGTCATTGGTGGACGGATTCGCTATGGTAGCAAGACGGTCGACCGTAGTACTGTCGGTGAATTCGTTGTCGCCGATGTAGCCACGCATGACCTTGTCCTTCGTACCATCTTCTTCCATCAATTTCTTGGCCTTACCAAGTAACGAATCGGCAAACGAGTCAAGTACTTTACGAGGGTTGTTGGCGACCATGTCCTTCGGGGCAATCGTGTCATCGGAAAGATCGGTAGAGTCGCCGATGGTTTCCTCAAAGAGGATGTTGAACATCTTCGTGACAGCTTCCAGATAGATTTTGTTGTCCGCTGTCTGGATTGGCTGGATGGATGATGCAAAAAGATTCATTGGAAAAAGCTCCTAAGCAATTGTATCACAAGTTTATATGATTTTCATGTACAGAAACTGATAAACTCCCTATATAACGGATATGGATGTCACATGTTAAGTAGAAAGACAAAATCATGGTTTATGGCAGCGGTCAACTACATCCTGTCTCTGGACAGCATGCAAAACTTCGACCTTTGGCTGGATCATGTGTCTAGCGATAAAAAGACAGACACGTTGTTCGCCTATCTGAAATTTACCGAACACGGTGTCACTATTGACTGGCACTTGGTTTATAAGGACGGAGTCCTTTACGTGAAGACGGCAACTGGCGATACCATTCCGCTCATGTCCGAAGCAAACGGTACAGATTTCCATATCAGTGAAAGTAACGAGGCTATACTGAAGACCTTGGCAACAAACAGTTTTACGTCGTTGCTGAATATCATTAACCAGATCATGATTTTTTCGCTCTTTGTCGAGGATGAAGGATCAGAAGACTACTACAGGACATATCCTAAATATTCTGATTACATCAGCGGGGATTCCTATGACTTTGATATTCGATTGGTCGTGAACGGCAAGTCGGCAGTCAGCATCAACGATGCTAAGACCGTTCCGGTTTTGATGCAACCGGTCGGCAAGGTATCGAAGTGTACAGTGGACGTAATTGGCCAGAACGACTCCGTCGAGGAACCGCTTTTTCGTATCTGGGTGGCAAACAAGCAGCTTGCGTTTGCCCGATATACCAAAAAACAGACCGACTTGCGTGGCATGCTCGGTTTTAAATTGAGTACGCACGTCAACCATATCAATCTGGACGGAATCGACGGTACCAAGTTGATTTCCGAAATCAACGAAAATGTCAAGAACGACATGACTATCACTGACCAGCTGACGGAAAAGACAAACCTAGACAAACATATACCCAAGATGTACATCTCGTGGAAGGACAATCTACAGGCGAATGGTGTCCAAAACGTGGTAGACGCCAACAGAACGAATAAAATTAACTGGAGTAAGAGCGTAGCCTATGCAGTTGACGACTTGCCGACCGTATATGTAGCTAAAAATTCAGACATCCATGTCGTTGTAGACCATTCGGGCGTTGAGCGTGTGTGCGTAAAGTACACGTCACCCCAATTCGGTACTATCGCAGAGCTCCATTTCAACCCGGACCCTAAGAACATCTTCAATTCAGATACGTTGGACAGCAAGGATAAATCCGGTCAGCATGAAAACATCTTTATCAACTTGATGAATGCCAATGCGAAACTGGTTTACAACACCGGTGACGGCGAGATGGAATCAGTTACGATGCCAATTGTCAACGCATTCAACTTGGTAAGGTCTCTATTGATCCTCTTTAGCGGTATGATGGACGTGAACAATATCGTAAAGTTCAATACGTCGGCATCCGCATACGGAAACGCAATCACTCGTTTTGACCGTGTATCAGTACGTACGAATTATATGGTAGCGATAAGCACTGAGAGTTATGCGGCTCAAGCCACAATGATAGTGTCGTCGGCAACGAACGACAAACGATTGACTGTTCGGTTTGCCGTCAACCCAGGTGCGCCAAAGCTGACCGTAAAGATTCCTATTCCTGGTTATGACAGGGAACTTGAAAGCGTCTATGACATGACGAAGAACCCATCCAAGTCACTGATGAGCGACGCTATGGAGTATGACCGCAATAAGGGTAGTAAGGGCACATTGACTATTGGCGGTTACATTGCTGGTTTCATTCGTTTGGAGTTCAGTCAGAACATGATTGAGGACAAGAGCGGACATATGTTGAATACCAGTGCCAACCAGCAGACAAGGGTTACGAATGCATTGCGTCTACAGACCAAGTCTCCGATCGGCAAGGCTTTGCTTATTGTCCGTAATGCTGTCTTGGATACGTTCTGCAATGCGGTGCCTATTAAGGATGGTGACACAAGTACCTCGATGAAGACTATCCAGTTCATCGGAACCGAGAAGACACCTGGTGTCTGCAAGGGATATGATATCGACGATACATACGGCCATACGTCAAAGAAGGTCGTTCGTAAAACTGCGGACGGCAAGAAGTACGAGGAAAACGTACCGGTCACGTGCTCGTTCTCTATCGCAAACGGCGATGGCGGTAATTTCATCGCTCACTACACTAGAAACAAGGAAACTGGCGAGAATGTTCCTCACGTGTACTGCGAATTTACGCAGTCATATCGTGAAGTGACGCTGACAGAGGATCCGGATACGCACAAACGTGTTCTGGATGATGCTTTCTTGCAGTGGTACTTGATCGACAACTACCAGAGCAACATGCTGTCACAACGAATCTTGGGAAAGATTAACACAAGTACCGACATGGCAGCATATTCTGGTATTTCCGAACGTATCATGAAGTTCTATCCGAAGGCCAATGACGAAACTCATAATGAACAGGTTCAACCGAAAGACCATGACTTCAATTTCGGTGACATGCTGTCCACTGGCACTGTTCCTGAGGAAGACCATTCTGCCCAGTTTGATCCAGAACTCGCCAAGCTCAATCAAGACGAATGGAACCGAGT
>AUXO011085314.1_pt1 | contig 10576 bp, 12 predicted proteins | sample 768731 | NCBI WGS metagenome assembly AUXO01 (sample SAMN02715735, study PRJNA202380) | gut metagenome | biome: sheep rumen | host: Ovis aries | place: New Zealand: Palmerston North
GTGTTGGTTTCAGAGGGGTCCTAGCCTAGAACTCCTTACTTGACAGCTGGCAAGCCGACAACTCAACTGCTAGCAGTTCGCAGCAGGGAACGCCGCCGGCAGGCTTCTTTCTTCTTTCTTTCACCTTCGAGCTCTTCACCTTCTGAGCTTCTTAGCAGAAAATGCGAACGGCTGCGCGGCTACCAAACCCCTGCCAAGCTACCATGGGTAGAGCCCCTAACCTTCTAGCTAGGGGCTCTGCTGCTTCTTATCTGGTGATTATCGAGCTCTGGTTTAGGAGGAAGGAGCGGAGGGTTTCACCTGTTTGGTTGTCTGCAAAGAACATCTTGTCAAGAGTTATGAGTTTGAGTATTGCTGCTTCTTCTGGAGTTTGAGGGCTCTTGAAACTTGTTCTCCAATTGCAGCGTGAGTCAAATTTGTCTGAGTAAATCAAGTCTTCGTCTGGGTACTTCAATGGAGTTGTCTTTGGGAACCAGAATATGAATTCGTCACCGTTGTCGTAAGCATAGATGTTTGCTTGGAGTAAGTCATTGTCAAATTGAAGGAAGAAGACAAAGGCAACATCCTTGTCCAAGAGCTCGCGTGGAGCTTTCGGGTATTCTGCTGTTTCAAAGGAGCCTTCGGTAATCATCTTCAATTTGGGGTTGTCGAAGGCAAAGAATTTATTGACTTCTGACTTTGCTGAAGCATCTGGGCTTCCAGCCCAATGAACAGCTATGGTTGTAGAAGGGTCTGCACCTTGATAAGTCTGAATCTCTCCTGGCTTCATCTGGTTGATGTGCTTCAAGCCCATCTCTCTGAAATATGGACAATATTTGCTAACTGTGTTGCCGAGCATCCAGACACGGAATCTGCCGTCGTCACGCTTAATGCTTGAAATACAGTTGCTGAACAGTGCTAGTTCGTCTACCAGATAACGCTGTCTGGACATGAATTCATCGAACACGATGGTGGTAATATCTTTAGGATAGTTACCGCCCTTGTCGTGTTCCATTTGAGACAAGGCAAAAGCATAGCCGAAAGGCTCTGGTTCTTTAATGCAAGGAATGCCACCTCGCTTTGAGTTACAGATTTCTACATCTTCATCTGTAACCGGGAACCTTGCTAGGAAGTACTGTCTTTGGTACAGCGTAATCATCGAGTATTCACCGTCGGTGATGAAGCTGATAAGGTCAAACTTGTCGAAAGCTCCAAAGAGCGTGTCAAGCTGTCTTGGCTTCAAGTCCATATCCCAACGTCTCAGGTAGGCAAACTTCTCTCCATAGAGTACGTATCGGATTAGACAGATGACGAGTACTGCGAAAGTCTTTCCATTTGAACGCTCACCGAAGACGACATAGTAGAGTGTTTCAAGTGAGAGTAAAGCTGTGGGGTCAAAAAAGCCAGACTTGCCTGACTTTTCTAGCAGGTAGTCTTGGACTTTCTTGTACATCGCCAAGAAAGCCTTTTCATGATAGAAGTTCTGGAGCTCTCGTGCTAGCTTACGCTCTTCCTGCTCCTTTGAGAGCTTGGCAAGCCACTCACCAATTGCGCTAGTTGATTTCTTACTCATTTTGAATTCCTCCGTTTCTTAGGTTCATAGTCTTTCACCTCTACGTCTTCGATAGGCATAAAGCCCATGATTTCAACCCACTGCTGTCCTTCAAACCAATCATTGAGCCAGATATAGTTCTCACTCTTGCTGTCAGCATAATACTCAAGGATTTCGTTTGAAACTGTCCATTCTTTCTCCCAGTCGTATCTGTACCGGAGCTTGACGATGTAATCGGTACAAGGCATGGTCTCGATAATGTCAAAGAATTCATCAAGACACAGGTATGTCTTTTCAGTCATCTTTATCCCTCCTGTCCTTTGATTTCTTTTGCCCAATCAGGGTCGTATTTGTTCAACAGGGTTATAGCTGTATTGATAACGAAGTCAAAGCTATCCATAGAGATACCTTCAAGAGTTATCGTCTTACCTACCGGATAATTGTTTTCATCAGCAATACAATCCGGCATAACGCTCGAGCTTCTTTTCAGCTCTTTAAGCATCATAATACATTCTTGTGCCCTTGTCATAATAATTCCTCCTTAATCTTACGCAGTTTGTAGCATGCTACACGCACACCGTGATAATGTGTGTTTTAGTGTAATTATACCTCACACATTATCACGTGGTATTCGTTAGCGTGCTTTGGGTTTATAATCGGGGTTAAAGACTATATCAGCGTCATATGGTAGCTTTTCTTTGTCATAACCAGACGCTTTCTGTATGACTTTACCGTCGATTGTTTCGTAAGCATAAACTTTGGTTCCCCAAGCTCTGAACTGTTTGATTTCAGCTTCTAGCTTAAAGGTACCCAAGCTGAGTAGCTTACAAGCATCCTCACCGAACATCTGGTCATATCCAAGAGTGTGACATAGTTCAGTGTTTTCGTCACGAACTCTGCGATTGAATTCCTCAACTAGCTTGCGGTTATAGCTATCATCATCACAATAGACAGAATCTGTATCAGAGTAATGCCAGCCACAGCAATTAAGTCCGATTTCGAATACCGCATTCCTAGCGTGAGCCATCGTGAAGATACCCCATTGTGGAGCCATAGCTGCTTCACGCTTTTTCTTCTTTAGAGCGTGTCTGCGTTCACCGAAATCGTCAATCTCGCTAAGCCGTTTAGCATCATAAAGTAGATTGCCAAAGAACCCACCATTCACCAGTACCTTCTGGTTTGCGTAAGCTGCTGTGTCTTTCGGCAGTGATTCCTTCTTAAGAAACTCCTCAGCACAGAGCTTTCTGAACTCTTCGGGAAGGTAATCAAGCTCAAAAGTGTAGAGAATTAGACAGCTGACCGAACTGACACCTGGGTATGTATTATCTAACAGTGTCCGAAGGTCTAGATTGCAAAGAGCGATTTCAACTGTGTGCTCTCCTGTTTCTAGCTTGTTTCCTTGAACGTCATGAAAACAGCGTATCGACGTGAACACAGAGTTGTAGGTTATTCGGTAAATACCGACGCTTCCTTTGTCATTGCTTCTAAGATAGTCTTGCCACCGGTTCGGATTAGCTTGTATCATTTCAGATGAAGCGTGCTTCTTGAATACCAAGCTGCGGATGTAAGCACTGCAGATGTCAAAACCTAGCAAATCCTTGATAATTCCTTCTTCTGGTCTATTATACAGCACGCCACCGTGTACAGCAGACTCTATAATACTCAACTGTTTGATATCGCTTGGAAATACCTGACTAGCTTTTCCTTTAGCCACTTTTGAAACCTTCTTTCTCATGTAATGACTAGGTGAAAGGTAAGGGTACTTTGCTTCCTTGAACTTTTCTCCCCAGTCTCGCATAGCTTTTACTGGATTCTTTCGGACGAATCGTTTCCATTCTCTGAACTCGATGTTACCACACTCAACGATTAAAGAATTTTCTGGCTTTCTCAAATCTGTACGATAATCTAGAAATAGAACTCTGATTAACTCTAAATTATCGACGTAGATAATCAGCCGGTCTGCGTATCGACCATCTACATACTTCAAATCGTAAACTGTGTGTAAATGACCGATGAGTGCTTTGAGTTCCTCGAGTGTCGACCCTTTGAATTCCGTTTCGTCCTTGGTGTTTGTTAGAGTGAAGCCCCCAAACCCAGACTCTGATACTTTGATATCAAGAATAAATAGTTCGTCGACATAGCTAAGCCATTTCTGACCATTGCCGGGGTTGTGCTTGTACTTTCCCACTCTTACTCACCCCATCTTTTAGGTCCCTTCTTCTTGAGTTCTGTGAGTTTCTCTTTCAGCTCTGTAGGAGTGAAAAGTCCTGATCTCCACTCATGTCCGAGCTTCCTTAAACCGTCTCTGATATCCGGTCCTAGAAGAAATGCTCTTTCTTCATCGGTCATACCGGTAGTGTCAATCAGATTAACATCAGAGCCTCTAAGTCTGATACCAAGTGCAGCTTCTTCCTCTTGGTAAAACTGACTGGTAAAGTCCTCGAACTGACGTTCGTAGCTGAAGTGTGCGCGCATCTCTTTGTGAAGATTCTCCATCGATGTATCACCGTCACCGCCGATGTGAGGACTAGCTTGGAACAGAATGTCAGCTCTTACCTTCTCTCTCAACTCAAGGTAGGAAGGAACGGTAGCTTGAATCTGACGCATCAGACCTTCTTTATTCTCTAGAAATGCTTCTGTGGTCATGTTCAGGTTTCCGGTATCCGTGAACCAGACACCGTCAAGGTTAATCAGCGATTTGATATCGCTTCTTTCAACTCCTGCTCTCTCAACCAGCGTCTTAATGCGCTTGTTGATTTTGTTCAGGAACTGTCTTTTCTGTTGATAAGCAGTCTTAGCCATTGATAAGTACCTCACTTTCAGCAACGTCTTTAACCGTTATAACTCTGGATGCTTCTTGCTCTTCAAATTTATCGATTGCATAAAGCATACCAATTTCATCTGGATTCTTGTCTACTAGAAGCTCCTTCAAGAACTTCTGAAAACGCTTGAACCAGAGCATTTCGTCAGCAGTCATTCGTTCCCTCATGTCTTCCAGCTTAGAGTACGGACCCAGAAATGCTTCAAAAGCACTCTTGGACTTCGTAGCTCCAATAAGGAAGTATCTGAACCAGATTTGGAACGGCATGTCTACTCCTCGTTCGTAGTTGTAAAGCCGAGCTTCTTGATAGGTACTGCCAGCAAGCTCCTTAATGGTTTTGTCTGGATTTCCCTGAGCCATTCTCCATCTGTACGATTGACGACCAAGCACTTTAGCTTGGATTGGTGTAAGTTTCATTTTCTCAACCTCCTTAAATTTTTCCTAGCATACGCATCTCGGTTGAAGTCGTACAGGAAGCGGAGATCTCCTCCCTCATCTCTGTAAAAAGCTACCCATTCGTTTTCAGGGATTTTGAGCAGCTCAGCTTCATCTTCTTTGGTTAGGAACTCTTTGGTTTCCTTCAGCTTAGCTGCGACATAATCGCGCTTACTACAGACTAGCTCTTCACACCTTTTCATCGTCTTTACCTCCCCAACTGGTTGTAGGATTAGGAGTGTCCACGACGGTGACTTCCTGTTCTTCAAGTCTCTTGTACAGAGCGTAGTAGTTGTCTTGAAGAACTTTAAGCTGCTTGGACATATAAGCAATCTGAGCACCCTGCTGTTCTATGTAAGCATAGAGCTTACTGATGTTCTCAAGAGCCACATCAAGCTGCTGTCTGTTCTTTGCCATTTAATACACCCTTTCTGATTTATTAAGGAAGTATGTTTTCCTTCCTTCGTATATATGATAACATACGAATGTGTAAATTGTGTGTAAATTGTGTTAAATCTGCGTGAGAATTTATTAAGAAAGAGTTACAAATTTACAGAATGTCTTGCTTCATTGGGTGAAATATCGTAGAATAATATTAAAGAAGGAGGTGAGAACAATGCCTGAAGGTCTAGTCCGCAACTTCATAGCTCCATGGATGACGAACGTTCCTTGTATCTACCCTGTAGACGACCAGGATCCGAAAGCTTCTGGAGTTAGACGTAAGAAAGCAAGATTTGAAGAGCTAATGACAAAATGGCTCGGAATGACTGCCAGTGCTATCAATACCGACCTGACTTCAATCACTCCAGACCTGCCACAGTTCATCATGGAAAGTTGGACACAGCAGTACGGTTGGGGTGCTATTGTTGAGAAGAACGGAAAGTATCATTTCTGCTCTGGCATTGATGCTGGGTTCTTAGGAGAGTGGACAGAGTATTACATGCCGAAAGGTGTCATCGTTTCGAATCCTTATGCTAGGGAATTCGATGGACAGTATGAATTCGGCAAGAATGCTGTACTGCTTAAGAACGACACGAACATGCAAGGCTTAGTCCCATTGATGTTACCCCTAGCTGAAATGCAGATTGAAGCCAATGTGTCGATGCTTCAAGCTCTTGAGAATCTCCGAATTGTCAACATCTTCCATACCAAAGGTGGCAGGATGAAAGAAGCTGTTCTCAGCTTTTTGAAGCAGATTCGTTGGGGTAGAGGAGGATTCATTGAAGATTCTGACTCTAAGGTTCGATGGTCTGGTTCAGCAGATAGTCCTGTTATTGAAGCACTTCCACATGCCGGTGTTCCTAGCAACTATGTGATTCAATTCATAGAAGCTAGTCAGTATGTCAGAGCGACACTCTACAACGAAATCGGTCTTCAAGCCAACGGCAATCTCAAGCGTGAGAAGCTGAATGACTCGGAAGTATCTCAGAACGATGATACTCTAAGACCTATTATCGACAACATGCTGGAGTGTAGAAAAGACTTTGTATCAGAGCTTAACAAAGTCTTCGGTCTGAACATTCCTGAACCTGAACTAGCAGGAGCTTGGAAGAACCGGCAAGAAAAAACTCTAGCAGAGGAAGAAGGTGAAGAAGATGATTCAAACCTTGAAGGAAGCGATTCCGTTTTCAGTGGGGATAGCTCAGGGGTGGGCAGCTCTGAATCTAGTACCTCCGTGGATGACTCTTCCACAGCTTGATAACCCTACCTATCAACATCGAAAAGCTCTTTACGACTTTTGTCGGAAGGGCAATGCTAACGATTATGTTAGACTTGATGCTCTTCTCTACTCCGAATACGGAGACAGACCTATTGGAGAGCTTCCAAAACTCTATATCGACACTTCTACTTCTACCGGCGGTATTCTAGGGCTTCAAGCTCATGTCTTTCATCAGTTCAATGAATCGTGGATGAGACTTACCGAAGACTATGTTTCACAGTACCAGCCACTTGAAAACTATTCGATGAAAGAGCATGGTGACGACACCAAGGAAAGTCGTGGTAAGGGAGCTAATACTACCAACACCAAAGGCTACAATGTCACCGATTCTGCTAAGGAATACGATTTTACTGTAGCTGAGAATGTCGGCGACGATTACAAAGTCCAATCACAGGCTGTCGGTGGTACAACCACAGACCGGATTTCGACTTACGACAATTCACTCCGGGATCTTCAATCGTCTACAACCACACCAAATCCAGCAACATCTACGATGACCGAAATCGGCAAGCGTGGTTCTCGTTCTGATACTGCTTCTAAGGAAAAGACTTCACATGACTTCTCCAGAAGTGGAAACATCGGCGTTATGACTGCTACAGACATGCTTAAGAGTGATTCTGAGTTTTGGTCAGCAAATGACTTCTTCTCAATCATTGCTAGCAATATCGCTTCCCTTGTCACGAACCCCTATTACGAGTGACGTAGCGTGCTACGTTTATGCGTGAGGTATTAAGTAGTGTATAACTACACTATTTAGTATACAACCAACAGCAGCAGTGTTGCTGCTACAAACTGCTTTATTTAAGAAGGAGGAAATTAAAATGAAGGTAACACAGATTGCTACTATTCTGAATTCCGTTTACGGCACCCTTCTGGGCGGTGCTACCATCCCGAATCCGGCTTATAATCCTGAGCTGAAACCTACCGATCAAGGTTATCAGCCGCCTACCATCCCGAATCCTGGTCTATTTAAGGAAGACCTTTCCAACATCGTCGACGTAGGTTTCCAGATTACTTCCAGCTCTGATTGGGGTAATAACTTTGACAAGTACGTCGGCAAGATCATCGACAAGGTCGGTCGTACCATTTTCCGCGACAGAGTTTACTCCGCTGACTCTCTCGGACTTCGCAGAGAGGAAATGGACTACGGCAGCGTTCTTGAAAAGATTCGTGTCGAAGTCGGCGATTTCAAGCTGAACAACAAGTGGAGAATGCTTGGTCAGCGCACTGAAGGTACACCGCCAACGACACAGAATTACGGTTCTGTTCTGCCTGATGGTACTCCGGTATCCGGTGGTCCTAGTGTTGTCGACTACTCTCACCTGTTCGATTTCGATGAGCCGGCGGAAGTTGATGCTCTGTACTTCAACATCCTTGACACTTACAAGCTCACAATCTGCATCCCGAGAGACCAGATGGAAGGTGCCTTCCGTTCTGCTGGTGACATGCAGAGATTCTTCGGCATGATTACCAACCGCATCATGACTAAGTTTGAAGTTGCTCTTGAAGCTCTTGACGAAGCAGCAGAAGCTAACTTCATCGGCGCTAAGATCAGCTACAACTCCAACGTGGTCGACCTGAAGGCTGCTTGGATTGCAACTCTCCCGGCTTCTGAAAGAACGAACTACACCAACTCTACTGTTGATGAACTCCTTGCTAATAAGGAATTCCTTCGTTACTGCGTGAGACGCATTAAGACCGACAAGAAGCTGATGGCTAAGTTCAGCGGCAAGTACAACCACGACAACTACGGCACATTCACTCCGGAAGATCGTCTTAAGGTCTTCGCACTGACTGACTTCGCTACTGCGATGGAAACAGTGCTGATGTCCGATACCTATCACGACAATTTTGTCGCCCTTGAAGGCTACAAGGAAGTTCCGTACTGGCAGGCTACCAGCGATGATGACATTGCTTCTCGTTCCAGCATTAAAGCTACTGTCGTCACTTCAATGGCAGGTCTTGGCAAGACCGGCACTACTGCTGATGTCGACCGTTCCGGTATCGTCTTCGTAATGCAGGATGTTGATGCTGTTATGACAGGCTCCAAGCAGATGGATGTTGACAACCTGTACAACCCGGACGGTCGTTTCTGGAAGTACTTCTACGGTCACGACATGAAGTTCTACAACGACCTTTCTGAGAACGGCATCATCTATGTCATCGGTACTGGTACAGCTCCGACAAAGAGTGTGCAGAATACCAGAACTACTGCTAAGACTTCCAAATAATGCTTACGCCGGAGCCCTCCTTCCTCCTTGGGGAGGGCTCTTCTCCTTTACTTCTCCCTTAAATGCAGTACTGCGCATGTATACTTAGTTTAAGGTACTCCCGCAAAAACGCTGCATTTAAGGGTTTTTAAGAAAGGAAGTGATTAAATGACCGTCAGTTTCTACACCATTACCGATGACCCAAAGAAAGTCTCAAAAACTATAGGCAATGCTATCCTAACCAAGAGCATAGCTCCCTTTGAGCCTATGTCTGAGCAAGAACCTGTTCTTATATTAGACTACGATGCTCGGTACGATAGAATAAATTATGCTAAGGTTACAAAGGACGGAAAGGATTGGTACTACTTTGTAGACCAGCCAGTCTTATACCCCGGTCAGCGTGTTTCTCTGCAATTAAAACTTGACGTTCTAATGACTAACAGAGCTGAAATGCTTCAACTCGATGTCATTATTAAGCGTTCTTCTACTAGCTTCAACTCTTACATGTACGATGATAAGCAGATGGGTCAAGTAAACAGAACTACGTTCTCAACCGTGTTCCCTGGACACTTTGGAACAGGTAATCAATTCACCTATAACGGTCAAATCTATGTAGCAGCTATTGGTGGAGGAGGTGTTTCGGATGAATAGTATTAGACTTTTTGCCGACAGAGAATTAAACCAAGCTATTGCTACAATACAGGTCAAGCGTAGAGACCCTTACTATCAAGAACTTAACAAAATCCGCAACGTTACTACCAATAATGTCTGGGTTTACGACACTCTGCATGAACCAGCTATAGCAACCAAAGCACAAGGCTGCTGGAACGTACAGGGAATTGATGTAAATGAAGAAAGCGTATTTACCGATACCTCTAACCTATTCCCGCTTGACTATTTTGAATGTTTAACCTGTACCAGTGGTGGGGATCTTATCAGCCAAGAAAATGCTAACCCAAGATACTTCTACACCGAAGGCGGTACAAGGTTTCAGATTTTCTATGGTCAAGACGAAAACAATATCTACTTTACAATCAACGCTGCTTTCATGTTCACCAACGGTCCTACAGGACCTAATCCCGAAGGCGGTACTTACCCAGCAACAGTCGACGGCTATCAATGGATAAGAATTCGGAATACATATTCTACCTTTGTGTCATTTGTTGGTCATGATCTTAATACCGTCATAGCTATTCCTAAGAACAACCACCTTGTGGGTTCTCTTAAAATTCATTTCGTAGCTAATATCTTCAGATTTGCCAACGATGAAGACCCTCGTGAAGTTATCATTGCTGTACCGACTGTTATCACAAGCCTTGATAGAAGAAGCATCCCCGCTAACTTTGAAGTCTGCGGTTACACCTCTGACGTATTCGAGGGTGTTGAGCCTTATGCTCCTAGCTACATCCCAACTGATAACAACGTAACTCACGGCGGTACTGGTGACGGCACTTATCCTCATAGCCCAGCAGAGGGTTACGATAACTTTGATTCTCTGGTTACAGCCAGAAATGCAACATTAGCTGTTACAATGGGTAATGGTCAAGGTCTTACCTATTACCAAATGTCTCAATATTCATTCCGTAAATGTCTCGCTTATATTTACGGGTTGAGCGAAGATGTACAAGGTTACAAAGCGGAATCAAGAAGGGCGGCTTTTGTAGCGGCTTATCTACTTCCTTGTAGACTACAACCTGTCACAAGACGCTCATTTTATATTGCAGATGGTGCTGTAACTATATCAAATCCAGCAGATGGCTATATCACCAACAGACTTGACCATATCCCGTTCGGTGAAATCAGTCTTGCTAATTACGGCTGGGATGACTTTAATGACTTTACGGCAACATCAGCTACAC
>AUXO012213909.1_pt1 | contig 10575 bp, 8 predicted proteins | sample 768731 | NCBI WGS metagenome assembly AUXO01 (sample SAMN02715735, study PRJNA202380) | gut metagenome | biome: sheep rumen | host: Ovis aries | place: New Zealand: Palmerston North
GGTCAAGGGAAATTTCTGTGGATGTTATTGTGCAAAATATGGCTCAAATAGAGGCTTTATACGATAAACAAGCCGGCACTATCGTAGGCAACTGTGATACTACATTGTTTTTGGGAAGTGGTGAAAATTCCACTATGAAAAATATATCCGAGAGAGTTGGTAAAGCAACAATCAGTCATAAATCAAGCAGTACCACAAAAGGACAGCAAGGCTCTTTCAGCTTACAAAATCAGATTTTGGGCAGAGAACTTATAACTCCCGATGAAGTGGGAAGGCTTGACAATGGGGAATGTATCTTGTTTATAAGAGGCTTAAAACCTTTTAAGTCAAAGAAGTACAACTATACAAAGCATCCGAGATATAAACAAACGGGTGATGCAAACGGGGAATTTATGTTTAAATTATCCGACTATAAAAAAGCAACGGAAAATGATAAGAATGATAACTTCAATCTCAATGATTATACCATTACCGAAGAGGACATCGTATTCCTTTCCAATGGGGAAAACAACATAAATTCAATTGATGAAGAAACATTATTAAAAATACAGGAGGAAAATCTATGAGAAACTTAACGAAAAATGAACTTAAAAATAAGAAAATGGCGAAAGTTTGGCGAGTTGTCGGCTCAACAGCCGTACTTATTATGACGGTATTCTGTATGAATGCCTTTGCAGCAGAAGCAGCAGGTGGCGGAGCAACTGCCATAACTACCGCAAAGAACTTGTTATCAAAAGCGGCTACCGCAGGCGGTGGTTTGTGGGCTGTGTGGGGTCTTGTTACCCTCGGTATGAGTATCAAGGACTCCAACGGACCCGGTATAGGTAATGCAATCTGGCAAATATTGGGTGGTGCGATTATTATCGCCGCTGGTGTGGCTATCGGGGCACTTGACCTTACAATGGCTACAAGCTGATAAATAGTAAGTTTTAGGCTCGGCTTTCGGGTCGAGCCTGTTGGGAGGTTAGATAATGAGCTTTATTGAGGTAATGCTTTCAGACCTTTGTAATCTCTCTTTAGGTGGTATATCGGACTCTTTGACAAAAACTTTGGCGGAGTACAATTCGGGAGCGAATGCGACCATTGTGGATTTGATGAAAAATTCGGTGTTTGCTATCGGAGCTTCGCTTTTAACGCTGTTTATGTTGCTTGAGCTTGTGGCTATGGTGAACAGAACAAGCGGTGGCGAAGGCGGACTTGGGAGTATCAAGTTGCCGGCACATATACTTATAAAGTTTGGTGTGTTTTCTATATTGTTTTGCAATATCCCGGCACTGCTTTCGGGAATTGAAAGTACTGCTGCTTCTATAGGTGCGAAGATGTTGGCACACGCAAACTTCGGGTTTGGTGTGGGTATATCGGAAACGCAAGTTGCATCAATGGCAACGGCAATAGATGGGCTTGGGTTCTTCAACAAAATATTTACTTATATAGTGGTTTTCGTGTGTTGGTTGTTTGTACATATCGTGGCGGGTATTGTAACGATTACTACGGCTTTCAGAATGTTTGAACTGTGGATAATGCTATTGCTTTCGCCTGTACCATTGGCAACTCTTGCAAGTCAGGACTTTAGACAAACAGCTATTAATTTCTTGAAGAGTTTTACAGCCGTTTGTTTGCAAGGTTCGGCTATTGTGGCTTGTTTTCTGATATATCAAGCACTTATGGCAAGCTTTGTACAGGCATACGACCCCACCACTATGGAAATAAGTAAGTTTATAAATTCCTTTTTGCTTCAAAACATCATATACACAGCTGTTTTGGCGGTGTCTGTATTTAGTAGCGGAAAGATAGTTAAGCAGATAATGGGGGCGGTGTAATGAGTATAGAGGTCAGAGTTCCCGAAGAGATAAAGAACTACAAGGAAAGCATAGTTGCGGGATTGTCTATCCGTCAGCTTGCTTGCGGAGCGATTGCTCTCGGATGTGGAATACCTACATTTTTGCTTTTGAAAAATATTGATAACGATATTGCCACTTACGCTACTATGGCGGTTACGGTTCCTGCGTTTTGTGTAGGATTTATCAAAAAAGGCGGATACACCTTTGAAAAATATATTGCCATAAAATTAAGGGCTATGTTTGGGCGGAACAAGCGTACTTATGAGACAAAAGGTAACGCACCGCCTATTGAGGTTGAGAGATACAGGGAAGAATGGCAGAAAATATTAAGTGATAGCGAAGAAATAAAGGATAAAGGAGTGAAGATACGTGTCAAAAAAGAGCGAGTTTCAAATAAAACAGCAAGAGAGTTTGAGGCTGTTGAAATCTCAACGAAAAGCGATGAGAGAAAGAGAAAAACAGCGTACAAGGCAATTAAAAATTCGCAGAGAGTCGGAAGAAAGAAGGAACAAAAAGAAGAAAAAGAAGCTTAAAGCGGAGGCATCGCCTAAAAGCTGTCAGGATACGCTGAAATATAGGTATATGTTTGAAAATGGTGTGTGTCAGGTGGGAGAGAATTTCTTTTCAAAGACCATTAAATTTAGCGACATAAACTATCAAGTTGCACAGAGAGATGAACAGATAGACATATTTTCGAGGTATTGCGAAATACTCAACTACTTCAGTCCGGAGATAAATGTGCAAATAACCGTACACAACAGGCGAATAGATATAGACGATTTCAAGAAAAATATGCTGTTTCCGATGAGAGATGACGGTAGGAACAATTTAAGAGTCGAATATAACACTATGCTTGAACAAAAGGCACTTCAAGGGCAGAACTCTATTGTAAGAGAGAAATACATAACCTTTGGAATAGAAGCCGATAATTATGATGTTGCGTATCCGGCACTTTTAAGAATTGAAACCGATGTCACCGGGCAATTAAAAGGACTTGGTTGCGATGTAATGAGTATATCGGGTGCAGAAAGACTTGAATATATGAATTCTATATTGAACCCTGCGGAACCTTTGAAATTCAGCTATAACGACCTTGTGGGAACGGGACTTTCTACAAAGGACTTCATTGCGCCTTACTACTTTGATTTTAAGCCTAACAGTAAGCAGACATATTTTGAATTTGGCGATTATTTTGGGCAAGTGCTTATGATAAAGAAGTTACCATCGGATTTATCGGATAAGCTGCTTAATGCTTTAGCGGAGATACCTTGTAATTCCACAATAAATATACATACCAACTCTATGGACAATGCCGGTGCTATTGAAATGGTAAAAACAAAACTTGCCTTTATGGAACAGGACAAAGCAAGCAGGCAGCAAAAACTTTTGCAACAGGGTACGGATCCCGATATGATACCACAGCACCTTAAAAGGCATTTGCAAGAGGCAAATATGCTTATTGACGATATGCAGAACAAGAACCAGAGGCTTTTTCAAGGCTCTGTAATTGTGTTTACATCAGCCAAAACCTATGAAGAATTGGAGGAGAATGTAGAGAAATTAAAGGGAAAGGCTCGTGCTTTTGGGTGTGAACTATCACCTATCGCCTGTGAACAGGAGGCAGGTTTAAATGCTACACTCCCTTTTGCGAAGAACGATATACAGATAAGAAGAACTCTGACGACGGCGGCACAGGCAATATTTATACCCTTTACAACACAGGAACTTTTTGATGCAGGTGGTATGTATTATGGGCTTAATGCTTTGTCAAGAAACCTTATTTTCTTTGACAGGAAGGCTCTTAAGAACCCTGCCGGCTATGTTTTGGGTAGTCCCGGTAGCGGTAAATCATTCTCGACAAAACGGTGTCTTGTGGATGTAATGCTTAATTCCGAAGATGATGAAGTCCTTATCGTAGATCCGGAAAGCGAGTACCTAACACTTGTTAGTAATTTTGGCGGTGAGATCATCAAAATATCAAATGATACGGACACTTATTTCAATCCATTGGATATTTCTGCTGAATATTCCGGTGGGGACGATGATGAGAATAAGGCGAATAATCCCTTATCTTTCAAGACCGAGTTTCTGTTTAGTTTTCTCGATGTAATCGTTACAAAGGAAAGCGGTATAGGATTATCGGGTGCGGAAAGAACATTGGTTGACCGTGTGCTTACTGACCTTTACAAGCAGTATTTTAAGAGACGGAATGCCGAAATGCCTACATTGGTGGATTTTTATAACGCTCTTGAAAAGTGCAGTATAAAGGAATTGCAGCAAGAAAAAGAAAACCTTTTAAAAGTTTTGGGGCTTTACACTTCAGGTTCCTTTAACCTTTTTGCACACAAGACAAATGTTAATGTAAACAGTCGTTTTGTTGTATTCGATATAAAGGAACTCGGAGATCAGCTTAAAACATTGGGTATGCTTGTAATACTCGACCAGATTTGGAACAGGGTTGTTTCAAACAGGCTTATTGGCAGAACTACTTGGATTGTAATTGATGAGGCTCACTTGCTTTTTAGTAATCCATTTTCCGCACAATTCCTTGCTTCATTATGGAAAAGAGCAAGAAAATATGGTGCTATATGTACAGGCATTACACAGAATATCGGGGATTTGCTTGAGAGCCAACTTGCAAGCAAGATGTTACAAAACAGTGATTATATTTTGATGCTTAATCAATCACCACAGGATAGAACGAAACTTGCGGAAATATTGAATATCAGTCCCACACAACTTAGTTTTGTGACAAATGCCAATCCCGGACAAGGTTTGCTGTTCGCAGGAAACAGTATTGTTCCTTTTGTGGATAAATTTCCTAATGATACAAAGCTTTACCGTATGATGACGACGAAACTAAGCGACATCCAAAGCTATAAAAACGAGGTGAATGCCGATGAAGGAAGTGATAAAGAAATTAGTTGAGGAAGAGCGAGAAGTTGTAAACAAAGAACAGGTTGCTGACGGCTTAAAGAAAGCCGTCAAGCAAGCCGAGGAAAAGGCAACTTATAGGGATTATTCGGGGAGAATACGGTTCGGGGAACATAAGGAAGTAACGATTGATTCGGTGCAAACAACCGGTTTTGAAAAGGTTGTTAAAGCAAAAAAGAAAGATAAGTTACGGGGAATTGTTAATGATAAGAAAACCTCTGTTATAAAGGAAAATGCAAGCACATCAGTTATTAAAGATGATGTTATAACAGATGTTGTTAAGTCCGACTACAATGGAAAGCCGTATAAATCACCTAAAAATAGTGATGTAGTAAAATCAGCAAGAAAAACAGGTATCATTAAGTCCAACGACAATAAGGCTATTATCAAAGATGAAAATATTGGTAACATCATAAAAAATGACATCAATACAAACAATCCGATAAATGTTGAAAATAAGCAAAATTCAACTAAAGGGATTTATCGAAAATCTTATAAAAATAAGCAAGCTAAAAATGATGTTAAAAGTACAACCATTCCAATTAATGAAAATAGGTATTCATCGGATATAAAAGAACTTTCAAACGAAGGTCTAATGATCAGCAACAGCCAAGAAAGTAATATTTCACAAACGAATGCCGATTATATTACTTCTCCCCTTTCTCAACCCGAATATAAAAATACTTTTTCAAAGGTTGTAAAGGAACGGCAAATATCTTTGGCTAAGAAAAATCTTGTTAAAGATAATACTAAAGCAGATACTGCAATAAACTATCGTTCAGACCTTGCCGAAGATAAGCTGAAATCCAACTCTGAAATGGTATCGGAGAATAAATTACCATTATCGGAAGATAGGCAAAATGAAACCTCATCTACATTCAAAAATATCGGTATAAGTAACCGAAACAAGAATTATAAAAAGAATAATAAGACTTTAATCGGTTTTACAAAGGATAAAATAAGCGGTACGATTCATTCGGCTATGGAAAATTCCGACGATGAAGCCCTACAAACAGCAGAAAAAGTTGCTACTGTCACCACCACAGCGATAAATATTCTAAAGCCCGAAAAAGCAAGAAGAAAAACTACTTTCGATAAAGCAAAAACAGCCGAGAATATAAAAAACTTAAGCATAAAGCAAGAATTTAAACAGGATATTGCTTCAAGTGTGAACTATGTTACGGGTGTTTCCAATAAGGCTTTGAAAGATGCCAGAAAGAATGTTATTTCAAATGTCAGGGATGATATTAAAAAATACGGTGAAGATGATTTAGGCTTTAAGGCAATGGACGATGTTATAACGACCGCAGAAACCGTAAGGGATGTAAAAAGAGCCTATACTGCAACAAAAAACAGCATCTATAAATCGGTAAATAGCGGTACTTCAACGATAAAAGCTATTAAAAATACACCACAAACAGCAAAAAATATTTATCAAAAAGTACAGGAAACAAAGCGTAAATTTAATGCTTACAAGATACTACAAACACGACAGCGTATAAACATTATTAAAAGCAAGGGGAAACAAGCAACTAAGAAAGTTGCGGATTTGCTTTTGAAATCGGCAAGAGATGTTGCCGTAAAAGCTGCTGCATTTTCTCTTGTGATTGTGATACTTATTGTTTCTATTTGCGGTGTTGTGGTTGGTGCTATCGGTAACTATATTTGGGATACTTCATCTGTTCTTGATACTACCAAAATAATCAAGTACATTTCAAGTCTTGATTACGATCAGCAAAGGAATTGGTTTGCAAAAGGTAAAACTGCGGTGGAAATAGCAAGTAAAAATGACAATTCAAGCGGCAAATCCTACAAATACATTTATGCCATTGCAAAGGATGTTCCTGCCGACCACTTCTTTTGGTATAAAACTGCCGATGATTTTGAAAGTGAAGGCATACACCCAAATGTAATGGTAACGGTGGGAGAAACTCCCGAGGGCGAAACAAAGAGACCGATATATTCGGGATTTAATGAATTTTACTATTCTTCCGATGAGTTTTTGGAGAATAATCGTTGGACGACGGAAGATTACAGAGCGGCACTTGCCTATATGCAAGTGAAATGTGAAAACTTAGGCTGGCTTGAAAGTCATATAGGGTTTGTAGGTGAAAACAAACTGAAACAAGAGGCAAGAACCCTTGTGGAATTTACTTATCAAATGCCCATCGTTGTCAGGACAATAGACGAAAATAGCGTTGAAACCTACAGTTCAAGCGAATATGAGGTTGAGGCAAGTTTTTCAAAAGATAAAACAAGCGAATATTACTATTTCGGCAGAAAATATTCCGTAAAGTACTTGATAGATAATGACATTCTAAAATTCAGTACCGATGAAGCAAAACAGAAAGAGCAAAAGGAACGGTTTTACTACACCTATAAATACGGTAATTATGCAGTTGCAGCTTTGTCCTTTCCGTTGGCATTACAAGACGGAGAAACTATCTCAAGCCGTATATCAAAGCACTTTGGTGAACAACTTTCACTTGTATATAAAGCACCTACACCAAACGATAATAAAACCGTATACGGTAAGGTGACAGGAAAGAAAACCACTCATTGGGCAACCGACCTATCTGCCGATGACGGAGACATTATAAAAGCACCTATGTCGGGGCTTTGTATTGCAAAACAGCGTGAGGGACGAGGATTTGAATACACTATTTCGAGTTCATACGAAGGAAGCGAATTCAAATATGACGGTCACGGCTATGTGGTAAAACTGTCGTGTTCAAGCGGTTCTTACATTCCCGAAGGCGTTCCGACTGTAGTTACTCAAGGTCAGGTTTTGGGAGTTGTGGCAAACAACATTGAAGTAAACAACATAGTTCCCAATTCCGAGAATGACACGGAAAATGAGGATATAATCGCAGATTGCCTATTCCCTTGCAGTACTTCAACAACTTATCACAACATAGGCGGAGATTACTTTGAAGAGTACACCACACCAAGCAAAAACCACCTACATATAGAACTTTACTCTTTACCTTGCAATTTTGCGGATAAAAAGAGCGTAAAAGAAAACATTTTAGCACCGGAATTATTTTTTGATTATTCAAGTGAGGAGGAAAATTAATGAAAACGGTAAACAAAAACAAAATATTAAAAGCCGTAGACGGCTACGATAAACGAATAGAAAAAATCAGAGAACAGCTTGAAAATCTTGAAAGCAAGAAAAACACGGTAATGCTTGAAAGTATGACCGATAAGCTAAAAGAGGCGGAGCTTTCCCTTGATGATTTTTTTAGACTGATGGACAAGGAAATAAGGGATAAGAAAAAGCCCGAGATTCGTCCCGAAATAAATAAGATGGGAGAACATAATCAATGAAAAAATTTTTATTAACTGTATTTTTTATAATTTCAACTGCCGGCAACATCTATGCAGCGGATATTGGAAGTGCCGTCAATTCCGCCGTTGAAAGATATGAAAGTGATGTCGATATAGATGAAGTTAATGCAGAAGAATTAAGCACAGCTTTAACGGATTATTTTGCAAAAGACATTAATGCAGGGTTTATAAGTAACGATTTACAGGTATTTGACAATGATAACAACGGCTTATACGATACCTTGAAAATCAACTATCTTTATACAGAAAGTGAAAATAAAGAGTTTATAAGATTTGTGGAAGATAATGAAAACCGCATTGCAAACAGCTTTAACGATTTAACTAACGAAGAAAAAGCAAAGGAAATATATAAATACTTTTGCAAAAATTTCAAGTATGATGATGAGTTGCATTACGACTTAAGACACTTATATAAGAAAAATTCCGGCACTTGCTGTTCATTATCCATAGCTTTTAAGCGAATTATGGATATTTGCGATATACCTTGCAAAATTGTGGTAAGTACAGATGGAAACCACGAGTGGAACAAGGTATTTATAAATAACGAATGGCAGAATATTGACATTGTGTACGGTATAAGCCTTTACGAAACAGGCTTTCCAAATGCCGAAATGAGGGGATATTTATTAAGTGATGAAAAGCTTAAAAAACTCGGCTATGAATTTACCGATTAGCACTTTATTTTTCCCAATTTTTATGGTATAATACTTGATATAAATCCACATAAAAGTAAGGTGAATTTAGTGTTTCGTGAAATGCGAAGAAGTAAACAGAAATTATTCGAAGATGAGTGCTACGCAATATTATCACAAGAAAAACGAGGCGTTTTATCGGTTTTAGGTGATGATGACTACCCTTACGGTATGCCCATAAATCATTATTATAATAAAGATGATGGAAAAATATATTTTCACGGTGGAAAATTTGGACACAAAATAGATGCAATGAAGAAACATAACAAAGTATCATTTTGTGTTTACGATCAAGGTTTCACAAAAGAAGGAGATTGGGCGTTAAATATTCGCAGTGTTATCGTATTCGGTAAAATAGAGTTTATTGAAGATTTTGACAGAACTATAGAAATATGTCGTCAGCTAAGCTACAAATTTACAGATGATGATAACTACATTGACGAAGAAATACGAAAGTTTGCAAAAGCCACCCTTGTTTTTGCCCTTGTTCCCGAACATATCTCGGGGAAAATCGTAAAAGAATCATAAAATTAAATAAACATAGCTATAGAGCAAGTTACCGACAATAACGGTGCTTGCTCTTTTTTATTTGAAAGGAGCGATTATATGACACAACTTAAACTTGTGGTTGCAGAAAAACCTTCTGTTGCCGCAACCATTGCCAAAGTTTTGGGAGTAAAAAACAGAAAGGATGGTTACATTGAGGGAAATGATTATATCGTGACTTGGTGTATCGGTCATTTGGTAGCTTTATCAATGCCCGATGCCTACGGTCAAGAATATAAAGATTGGAAGAAACTTCCGATTATCCCAGATAACTGGAAATATAATATTTTACCTGGCACAAAAAAGCAGTTTGAAGTAATAAAGAAGTTAATGCATCGCAGTGATGTAGAAAGCGTAGTATGTGCCACAGATGCCGGTCGTGAGGGTGAACTGATATTCAGACTTGTTTATAACGAAGCAAAATGTACCAAACCCATAGAAAGATTGTGGATCTCTTCCCTTGAAGATATTTCCATAAAGCAAGGCTTTCAAAACTTGCGTAGCGGTAAGGATTATGAATACTTGTATCAATCGGCACTGTGTAGAGAAAGAGCCGATTGGCTTGTGGGTATAAACGCATCAAGATATTTTACGGTTAAGAACAATCGAACTTTAAGTATCGGCAGAGTGCAGACACCAACATTAAATATGATTGTTGAAAGGGATACGGCAATAAACACCTTTACAAAGGGGTATTATTACACGGTGGATATTGAATGTAGTGAGTTTACGGCAAGCAGCGATAAATTTGAAGATAAGAATGAAGCAAAAAACTTGGCTCAAAGCATTTCTGTGGCAAAGATTATTTCCGTAAAAAAAGAAAAGAAATTTACCGCACCTCCAAAGCTATATGACCTTACCACTCTACAGCGTGAATCAAATAAGCACTTTGGTTTTACTGCTCAACAAACCCTTGATGTCGTACAGAAATTGTATGAGGCAAAGCTTGTAACATATCCCCGAACAGACAGCCGTTATCTTACGGAAGATATGGAGGGTACCGCTCTTGATGTAATTTTAAATATAAAAGATACCTTTGATTTTGAAACCGTTGATAGACCCGACATAAAGCCTGTGATGAATAATAAATATGTTACAGATCATCACGCTATCATTCCTACGGAAAACCTTAATAAAACGGCACTTTTAGGGCTAAAAGAGAACGATAAGAAAGTTTTAACGCTTATTTCGTTAAGATTACTTACGGCAAC
>AUXO012529794.1_pt1 | contig 10575 bp, 8 predicted proteins | sample 768731 | NCBI WGS metagenome assembly AUXO01 (sample SAMN02715735, study PRJNA202380) | gut metagenome | biome: sheep rumen | host: Ovis aries | place: New Zealand: Palmerston North
CAGACAGAAGACCTCCATCCCATCGACTTCTATACAGTCCTGCAGAAATCACCGCATTACGCAGACGGTGTTCACCCTGATGAAACCGGCTATCGGCTTCTGGCAGATGCAGCCATATCGGCCATGAAGCTGGGATATTGAAACGTGTGGTATAACACCGATTATACCGACACACATATTGTTAAGAAAAATGAATCGCCAATGCAATGATTCCCTTTTGATTGCATTGGCGATTTTTTATAGTTCGATATTGCTGCATTCTTCTATCTTTATAGCTAAGGATAGTTTTTCATATGATTCTGGTTGCAAGAGATTGCATGATAAGAGGTGGCTAATCTGTTTCAGACGATACCGGATTGTATTTTTGTGCTGGCCTAGCTCGTCAGCCGTTTTGTCGATATTGCCACCACATCGTACGAATGATATAGCCGTTGTCATCAGGGCGGTATGATTTTCTGAGTCATAATCGCGGATAGGGTTTAAAATAGAAGAAGTAAAGTGCTGCATAGCGGGTTCGTGACAATAGGGAAGCAGAATGCTATGGATGCCTAACGTATCATACATTTGATAAGGGTGTGACAAATCTGTGTGGAAATAACTGCTGTAGATAGCTTCTTCTATACAGAGTTTTATTTTTCGTTCCCGGTAGTGGATAGAACTAACACCCATATGATACGAAACAGCCAGTGAGCCAACTGGTGTATCCAGAATTTGCTGGGCTAATTCGTCTGGCCGGGCATTTTTAAAGTTATGGGAAGAATAAATGTATAAAAGTCCGTTTTTGTATCGTAAAAGGGTATTATACGAGGTCAACAATCCTGCGTATTTGGCCGCAGATTCCATCTTCATATAGTCATTGGTAGTTAGTGGTGTATCAGAGCGGAAATACATGCAAAAGATATCAGGCTGCAAACAGGGGTTAATTTCCAGTTGTAGTTCTTTTTGTTGTTTGTCATGTTCGGGTAAAGTAATAATACGGGAAATAATGTGCTCAAATTTGTCGAAATCATAAAGAGACTGCAGCCGTTTGTAAATATTGATAATTATTTTTTCAAAATATTGTTCGGAGTTTTTTATAAGAATAATGGGAAAACCAGCCGAGTCGGCGAATCGTAATACATGGGGAGATAAAGGCAGACTATACACATTTTTTATAACAAGACCGCTACAATTGCGGTGATGCAAAAGTCGTATAGCATCAATTAGACAGCCGGGATCTTCTTTAGCATATTGCAGACTGGATAAGATAAGCTGGTTGGGGATGAAACTTAATTTCGTGTATTTATTTTTTAATGTCCGGTCATATTCATAATCCAAAATTCCGCATGAGGTTATTTGATTGGAAATACCTGTGGCACCAGCAATGAGAGTAAAACCAGAGAACTCAGGATAATGTAGAATCTCAGCGATTGTTAATTTCAATAAAACCACCTCGTATATTTTGTATAAATAAATAAGATATATTTAGTATATCTGCATAAAAAAGAATCTGCAATATGAAAATGTGAAGAAATATACTCTAAAAAATTATATAAAAAAATAAAAGTATAAGAAAAAATTAGAAAATAATACAATAATCATATGTTGAATGCATTATTTATTTTATATAAAATTTATTTAGAAAACGATAGTAAATAAAAGTGCTGAAGGGAGGAGTAATATGGTTGTTTTAAGCAAAAGAGCCCAAAACCTTCATCAAGGGGCTATCCGGGCCATGTTCGATAAAGCAGCAACTATGGATCGTGTTATCAGTATGGGCATTGGAGAGCCGGATATGGCAACACCTATGCCCATCTGCGAAGCTGCAGCTATGGCACTGCGAAATGGTCAGACACACTATACGCCGAATGCAGGGACATTAGAATGCCGGCGGGCTGTTTCTGAATGGGGCAGTATAAAAGAACTTCATTATGATCCTCAAACGGAGATTATTATCACGCCTGGAGGAATGGGAGCATTATCTTTGCTCTTGTCCGTTATTGTGGAAGATGGTGTTGAAATACTGATTCAGGATCCTCAATGGTTGAATTATGCCAGTCAGGTTCAATTTTTTGGAGGCACTCCAGTTTCTGTTTCTACGTGTGCAGAACGAGGGTTCGTCATTCAGGCGGAAGATATAGAGCACAAAATTACGGAAAAAACCAAAGCTCTTATGCTGAATTCACCTAATAATCCGACGGGAGCTGTCATTCCAGAAGAAGAACTTGGAAAAATTGCAGAAGTGGCTATCCGCCACGATCTTCTCGTAATTTCCGATGAAGTATATGATACGCTGTATTATAAGGATAAACCCGTTTCTATCAGTACTTTACCTGGAATGAAAGAAAGGACCGTTGTCATCAATAGCCTATCTAAAGCATTTGCAATGACTGGATGGCGGATTGGTTTTGCTGCCGGACCTGCGGAAATCATTAGCAAAATGGTACCTGCCCAGGAAAATATCAGTGCTTGTGCCAATGCGCCAGCCCAGGCAGCAGCGGTGTATGCTTTACATCATCCTGAATTATCGGAAACATTGTGCACGATATTCAGGCAAAGGCGTAAGATTATCACGGACGGTCTGAATGCGATACCGGGGATTTCCTATGATGAACCTGCTGGAGCCTTTTATGTATTTCCCAATATCCAATCTTTCGGAATGACGAGTTCTGAATTCTGCAATCGCCTGCTGGAAGAAGAACATGTAGTCTGTATTCCTGGCAGTGCATTTGGACAGGCGGGGGAAGGGTACATGCGCATGGCCTATACGTGCAGTGAGGATGAGTTAGTGGAAGGATTGCAACGGATAAAACGCTTTTGTGAAACCATAAGGGGGAATCAGATATGAGTAGTGTATTCAGGTACATGAATCAACATTTTGCACTGTGTTTGTTTGGAGCGGTTATTGTTGGTATTGTTCTTTCTTTTGTCATGGGAGAGCAGGTCGTATTGTTGAAGCCTCTGGGTACTATTTTTACCAGACTTCTGGTTATGATCGTACCTGTATTGGTATTTTTTTCTATTGCGTCTTCCTTTGCGAACATCGGCGATGCTACCCGGATGAAACGGTGGGCTGGAAAAATTATTGGATGGTTTGTTCTTTCGATGCTGATAGCCACGTTTTTAGGCATTGCTATGGGGCTTATTTTTAAACCAGGTCTGGGCATTGAATTGCATTCTGCTGATTTTAAAGTGACAGAAATTACAGTTGATATGTTTATTAACTGGCTTCCTAAGAATTTTGTTGGCTGCATTGCAGAAGGAAATACTATCCAGATTGTGTTCTTATCCATTTTTGTAGGAATAGCTGTGGTCATGATGCCTGAAGGAAAATCTAAGACATTCCTGACTAATATTCTTTCGTCAAGTCAGGATTTGATCTTGCAGATTGTAAAAGGAATCATGTATTATGCGCCTATTGGGGTGGCGGCTTTAATGGCTACGTCTATAGGAGAATTAAAAGGTTCGTTTGTTTCTCAGATGGGTAGTTTTCTGGCGGCTTACAGCATTGCCTTTGTTCTGCAGGTAGCTATCGTATATTTCCTGCTTTTGTATGTTATTGGCAAAATTAATCCATTCCGCTTTACCAGAAAAATGTTTCCTGCGCTGATTACCGCTTTTACAACGACCAGTTCGGCGGCTACTCTGCCTGTAAACCTCCGTTGTGTCAAAGAAATGGGAGTCGATAAGGAAATGACAGACTTTGGCCTTCCCCTGGGAGTTACATTTAATATGGATTCAATGGGGATTGAAATCCCTCTATATATCATGTTAGGGATGTATGCTGTAGGAACTGCACCTACTATTGGGCAGCTTTTCCTTTTTGTTATCATGGGGATAGCCTTTTCGATAGGTTGTGCCGGTGTTCCAGGTGGTGGACTGGCCATTGCCGTCATTCTGGTTAATGCGTTCGGATTGCCGACAGAAGTTGTTGCCTGGATTGCAGCAGTATTCTTCTATCTGGACATTACAGGAACGCCTATGAATATATGGGGAGATGCAGTTTGCACGGCTATTGTAGCAAGCAAAGAGGGGAAAATTGATTGGGATAAAATGAATTCTTAAGTTTTGATTGTAAAGAGCCGGTACATGCCTGTGCCGGCTCTTTTGAAAATCAGATATGATAGAAATGCGTTTCTTTCATGGACAAGTCTGGTTGTACCATGCTACAATGCAAGTAGTGGTATGGTGCAGAAAGGGTGATGATATGTATATTGCAACGATTGATGGAGGGACGAGTAATACCCGCGTTTTTGTCTGGTATGATGGCATCATTGCCGGACAGGCAAAGGCGGCTGTTGGTGTGCGTAATACGGCTATGGATGGGACGAATCAGAGATTGCAGGAAGCTGTCCGGGATACTTTGGCTGAGGCGGCCCGCATGGCGGGTGTTGCAACTGGTGATATATCGATCGTATTGGCAGCGGGAATGCTGACGAGTAATGTGGGACTGTGCGATATTCCTCATGTGACAGCGCCAGTCAGTCTCGAAGGGCTGGCTCAGGCCATGGTAGTCAAAGAATTGCCTGCTATATGCCAGCAGCCACTATGGTTTGTCCCCGGTGTACGGAACTGTGATCCGGCAACGCTCACTCCGGATCAGAGTATCGATATGGATATGATGCGTGGCGAAGAAGTAGAAGCGGCCGGTCTATTGGCACAAGCGGCTCCTGAGGGAAAAGCCGTATTCGTCCTGCCGGGCTCACATAATAAATATGTTATGATTGATGAACAGCAGCGTATACAGGGATGCCTGACAACGTTATATGGCGAACTGCTTCATTCCCTGACATTTGATACCATACTGGCCGATACACTGAACCGGTCATTTGCATCAGAATTTCTGGCAGGACCATTCCGGAAGGGCGTCAGTGATTATTATCAGATGGGACTTTTACATGGTGCTTTTATGACGCGGATCCTTGGGATGTTTTGTCATTATACGGCACAGGAAGCGCAGAATTATCTCCTTGGGCTGCTCATGGCGGATGATATGACGGCACTGAAGAGAAGCCGGATTTTTGCCGGATTGGAAAAAGCCATCTTTGTCGTAGCCGGTAATACGGTCATGCAAAAAGCCTACGAGGCAATCCTGAAAAAAGATGGTTATCAGGTCGTGCTGGCCGCAGAAGAACAGCAACAGGCCTTATCTGGCCGGGGCGCCCTTTATCTGGCTGGTTTGCGCGGACTGCTTTAAGGGAAAGGAGAATGGACATGAGTTTATTGCAAGACATGCTGGATGCTAAAATTATTTCTATTATCCGCGGCGTTGCCAGTCAGGATATTGTGCCAGCTGTAGAAGCTCTGCAGCACGGGGGCGTGCGCTTTGTCGAAGTGACCTACCGGCCTGGTGATGAAGAAGTCTGCAAGGATACACTGCGGAGTATTGCTATCCTGCAAAAACAGTTTGGCGGCCGGATGCATATTGGTGCCGGTACCGTCCTTTCTGTAGAGCAGGTAGAAGATGCGGCACAGGCCGGAGCCGAATTCATCATTTCACCGAATACGAATACGGATGTCATCCGGTATACTAAGCAGAAAGGCCTGATTTCACTGCCTGGAGCTTATACGCCGACAGAAGCCGAAACGGCCTGGGAAGCCGGGGCCGATATTGTCAAAATTTTCCCGGCCGGTAATCTGGGACCTTCGTATTTCAAAGCCGTCAAAGCGTCTTTATCCCAATTGCGCTTATCGGCTGTTGGCGGCGTATCGGAACATAATATTGGAGATTTTCTGGCGGCTGGCGTAGATTCCTTTGGTATTGGCAGCAATCTGGTCAGTGCTGACCGGGTGCGCCGCAGAGATTTTGACGAAATTGAGAAAGCTGCCGCCTTTTATACAAATGCTGTGCGATAAGGAGGAAATAGACATGAGTTATATGGATATGTTTTCCCTGAAAGGAAAAGTCGCTCTCGTTACTGGCGGGTCATATGGCATAGGGTTTGCCATTGCCAGAGCCTATGCCCGGGCTGGAGCCCGCATCGCCTTTAATTGCCGCAGCCAGGAACATCTGGACATGGCCATGACTGCCTATGAAAAAGAAGGAATTGAGGCCCAAGGGTATATTTGTGACGTGACAGATACAGAGAAAGTCCGGGATATGGTAGCAGATATTGACGCCAGCCTGGGGACCATTGATATCCTCGTCAATAATGCCGGCATCATCAAGCGGATTCCTATGTGTGATATGGATGAAGCGGATTTCCGCCAGGTCATCGATATCGACCTCGTCGCACCGTTCATCGTATCCAAAGCGGTTATCCCCGGCATGATTGCCAAAGGTGAAGGAAAAATCATCAATATCTGCTCTATGATGAGCGAACTGGGCCGGGAAACGGTATCGGCTTATGCGGCTGCCAAAGGCGGTCTCAAGATGCTGACCCGTAATATCTGTTCGGAATTTGGCGGAGCCAATATCCAGTGCAACGGCATTGGCCCGGGATATATTGCAACGCCCCAGACTGCCCCGCTCCGGCAGCGGCAGTCTGATGGTTCCCGTCACCCTTTTGATGCCTTCATTGTTTCCAAGACGCCGGCAGGCCGGTGGGGGACTACGGAAGATTTGGAAGGACCGGCTATTTTCCTGGCCTCGCATGCTTCCGACTTTGTAAATGGGCATATTCTTTATGTTGATGGGGGAATCCTTGCCTATATTGGCAAACAGCCATAAGGTGTGGCTGCATAGAAAAACGAGGATGTGACAAAATGATTTTGACAGAGCATTTTGTTACATCCCCGGTATATAAAGGCTAAGAGAGTGAGACACGTTTAAAATGAAGTGTTTCACTCTTTTTTTGTCTGGAAGCTTTCCCGTTCTACAAGGATAGCACTGAATTCTGTGCGGACAGGGACAGGCTGATCCTGTCCGGAGAGAAGCTGGGTCATGGACTGGACGGCGCTGGCACACAGGCTGTCCAGCCTGTTGTCGATACTGCTCAGGGTAGGAGTGGCGCAGGTGGCAAGGATGGAATTGTTCCAGCCGATGACTGGTACATACCGTCCGTTTTCCAGGGCAGCTCTTTGTGCTCCGACGGCAAGAATGTCTTCTGATGTGACAATCGCATCGAAAGGAACATTGCGGGAGACAAGGTTTTCAATCGCTTTTTCAGCACCTTCCAGGTTGAGAGAAACTTGCTGGATGAGTGCCGGATTTTCTTTTATGCCCAGTTCTTTCAATCCCTGACGCAGGCCCTGCAGTTTATGACGGCCGCTGTAGGTGCGGACATCGTATAGATAGGCGATGTGCCGGCAGTGTTGTCTGGCAAGCGTGTGGACAAGACGCCGCATGCCTTCTGCTTCGTTACAAACGATGCTATAAATGCCAGGCTGGTGGTAATCGCAGTTGATGGTGAGAACCGGAATTTTGCCGGCAGCTGCAGTAAGGGCTGCAATATCAGGCTCTGAAGAAAAGACGGTGCCTACTGTAATCAGGCCGTCGACATGCTTATTGACCAGACCGGTGATATATGGGCTGTTATGACCTGTATTGGGGCCTGTGCAGGAGAGCATGATATCGAAGTGGTGCTGCCTCATTCCGTCTTCAATGAGGGATACGGCACGGGCAAAAAAAGCATCGGTCAGACTGGTACAGAGAACACCGACGATTTTCATAGAGTCCAGACCCAGACCGCGGGCAAACGGATTAGGTGTATAACCCATGTCCTTTATGGCATCCAGCACGATGCGGCGCGTTTTTTCGCTGACCCGGCTGTTGCCATTAAGGACCCGCGACACGGTGGCAATAGATACATGACATTTTTTTGCTATATCATAGATGGTTACGTTCATATCCGACATAGGAGAACCTCTCTATCATCATGAAAAATCCTATATTTACATTGAGTATAGCATAAAATGAGAAAGAGAGTAAATACATATCGTGAAAGTGGTTACACAAAAAATACAGAAGCATTGCATTATACTAACTAGATGGAAAATGCGTGCATGTATCATAAGAAATAAGCTTTGCTACCGGATTTTTCAGGATATAATTGGTGAAAAAGTGATGTTTTGATGAGTTTAAGTTAATAAAAAACATAAATTATATCTATTTCGCATGAACATTGACAGACCGGTGGAGGCATGTTACATTTCTCTATGTAATAAATTATTGTAAGCGCTTACACAAAAATAGAGAGGGTGTGGCACGACGATGACAGAATTTATGACGGAAGATTTCCTGCTCCATTCCCGTACGGCGCGGCAGCTCTATCATGGATATGCCGAAACGGAACCTATTGTAGATTATCATTGTCATATTTCTCCCCGGGATATCGCTGAAAATCACCGCTTTTCCAGTATTACCGAAGCCTGGCTGGGTGGTGATCATTACAAATGGCGGCTCATGAGGGCCTGCGGGATACCTGAGCGGGATGTGACCGGTGAGGAAAGTGATTTAGAAAAATTCACAGCTTATGCGAAAGCGCTTTCTCGTGCGCCGGGCAATCCACTGTATCATTGGAGTCACCTGGAATTACGGCGCTATTTTGGCTGCCGGCAGGTATTATCAGAGCAGACGGCTCCGGATATCTTCCATCATTGTCAGGAAATACTGGAATGTGATGATAGTCTGCGCGTGCAGGGGCTTCTCCAAAAATCCCGGGTACGGGTCCTGTGCACGACAGACGATCCGGCTGATGATCTTCATTGGCATCAGGTGCTTCACGATAGCCAGTTCCATTCTGCCCGGGTCGTACCGGCGATGCGCCCTGACAGGCTGATGCACATTGAAGGAGATGATTTTTCTTCTTATGTGGAACAGCTGGGGGAATCGGCAGATATGACGATTCATACATTTGCCGATATGTGCGATGCATTGAAGCGGCGGATGGATGTATTTGCTGAAATGGGCTGCCGGGCAGCCGACCACGCTCTGGATGAAGTCGTCTATCAGCCTGTGCCGGCGGCTTCGCTGGAACGTATTTTCCAAAAAGGACTGAGTCATAAAACTATCTCTTCAGATGAACGGGAACAGTATCTTACAGGCCTTCTCCTATTCCTGGCTGGTGAATACCGGCACCGGGGATGGGTCATGGAACTCCATATGGGGGCTCTTCGCAACGTCTATACCGATATGTACCGGCGTTTCGGGGCTGATACCGGGTACGATGCGATTGGCCGGTGCTGCAATATTGAAAAATTAGCCCGCTTCCTGGATCACCTGGAACGGGAAGGCAGTTTGCCGAAGACTATTTTATTTTCAGCGTCACCGTATGATTTGATGGCTCTTACGGTTCTGGGAGCATCTTTTCCCAAAGAAGGGATTGCGTCCCGTATCCAGCCGGGCGTTCCCTGGTGGTTCAACGATACGAAACAGGGGCTCCTCGACTATCTGACGATTGTATCGGAAGAAACCGTATTAGGTAATATGGTGGGGATGCTGACCGATTCCCGGTCGTTCTTATCGTATCCGCGTCATGAGTATTTCCGGCGTATTCTTTGTGACTGGCTGGGGAATCTAGTGGAATGCGGGGAATTTCCTGATGACGAAGCACAGCTGGCGTCGCTCATCCACCGGCTCTGTTATGGAAATGCCATATCGTTTTTCCAGTTTCCCTGTCAGTAAGGGGTTGCTTTTGCCTGTTATACTTTTACTATTTTAGTTTTAGTATTTATTTATCATTATTATGCAGACGGACAAGAAAAATGACAGGCTTGTCCAAAGGAGGTTATTATGGAACACTGGTTACCTGTGCTATGGGTAGTCGTAGCCATTGCCATGCTGTTGTTCCTGACCGTAAAGGTCAAGCTGCACAGCATGATTACGTTGCTCTTAATGGCTATTTTTGTTGCGTTTATGGAAGGGATGGATGCCGGTACACTGGTCAAGACAATCAGTAAAGGGGCCGGCAGTACGCTTGGCGGCGTCGGCCTTATCGTCGTCCTGGGGGCAGCTCTGGGCCAGCTCATGACCGACTGCGGGGCGTCCAAAAAAATTGCCGATACCATCGTCAAGCATTGTGGTGTCCGCACGTTGAAATGGGGCGTCCTTATCGTTGGTGTCATCTTTGGTATTTCCATGTTCTTTGAAGTGGCTTTTATGGTCGTAGTGCCGCTGGTCGTCAGTATTGCCAAGGAAGCCAAGGTTCCATATATGTTCCTGATTATTCCGGTTCTGGCAGCAGTTGCCCAGGCACACAGCATTTTCCCACCTCAACCGGGCCCGGTTGCCCTGGTGGACGCCTTTGGTGCTGACAGCGGCATGGTCTATCTTCTGGGACTGGTCGTCGTTATTCCGTCTATTATCTGTGCTGGTATTGTTTTACCAAAATTCCTCAAGGGAATCGACACCTATGCAGAACCTAAACTGGGGAATCTCAGCGAAGTGGCTGTCGGCCAATACAAGCTGCCACCGTTTCTGGTCTGCCTGATTATTCCCCTCCTGCCAGCTATTTTTATGATTGGCAATACGATCGTCGAAGCTACGGCTGGCAAGGGAACGGCCCTTGCTACGGCTTTTGGCTTCTTTGGCAGCCCGAATGTCAGCCTGCTTACGGCAGTTTTGGTCGCTATTTATGTATTCGGTATCCGTGCAGGCCGCACGGTAGATGAAACGTCTACGTCTATTACTAATGCAATCAAAGGTATTTCTACGGT
>AUXO012077940.1_pt1 | contig 10574 bp, 9 predicted proteins | sample 768731 | NCBI WGS metagenome assembly AUXO01 (sample SAMN02715735, study PRJNA202380) | gut metagenome | biome: sheep rumen | host: Ovis aries | place: New Zealand: Palmerston North
GGAATCACAGATGAATGAAAGTTCCCCTGCCAGGCAGGGGATTTTGATTAATAAATCAATATCATAGGATTTTTTGTTTCATCCAGCCAATGCAGAACGATGAGCATCTCTTTTTCAGGGATGGCTACACAGCCAGCTGTATAGGAATTTGTTTTGCAATGTAGAAAAATAGCAGATCCTGCGCCAGGAACAACCGGATTCATGTTATAATTAATTGCAACAGAATAATGATAAGCAGTCGGATAATCAGCAAGATGTTCAGCACTATTCCAACGAATCTGATCACTTTCAACCCATTGATTATAGAATTCAGATTCTGGATCATCTACCCAATAGCAACGAGAATTTGTTTTTCGATATTCAATTGCTAATCCTTCCATTGTATCCGTACCGAAAGCAAATCCAAGAGGAAATAAGCCTTTTGGGGTACGATAATCACCTTCCCGGCTTTCTGCGCTGACACCATTTTTCCCAACAACGCCATATGTTTCATGATATTCATTCCAGCCAGATGCATTGCATTCAAACAGAAATATATCTGCATTTGTTCCATATGATTGTACAATAATCAGTTGAGAAGAATCTTCCAATTGTTCTATATCTGTTCCGCTTTTTTCCAGAAACGGCATAATATTTTCTGCTGGATTATCTGTTTCCGTTTCTGTGATTTCTTCCGAAGCAGCTATTTCTGTTTCGGTTTCTGTGATCTCTTCCGAAGCAGCTATTTCTGTTTCGATTTCTGTAATCTCTTCCGAAGTAGCTATTTCTGTTTTGATCTCTATCATCTCTTCCGAAGCAGATACTTCTGCAATTTCTTTTGTTTCTATGGAATTTTCAATAATTGCTTGTTCTGGCTGTTCTTCTCTACCAGCACATCCTGATAAAATCATAACAAGAAGCAAAGCAGTTTCTGCTAGAATTAAATATTTCTTCAAATTAATTCCATCCCCTTATTCTGAATCTTTATTGATTTTAACATATAATCTATAATTTGTCAAGCCTGTTTTTTGTTTTACTCATATTCACTAATCAAAAGAAGCAGAAAATTCGAATTTCTATTAAAAAATATCTTGACATTTTGACAAATATATGATACAATAAACTTGTCAGTGGGGCGGCGGTGAAGTACAAAAAATGTCTGCTGAATCACATCATGCAAAGCAAAATGATAATATTGAGGTAGAGGGGGCGTGTCACTCCCATCTATAGCAGGTGTGAAAAAATCGCATCGAACAGCGAAGGAAAACATTTTTAATAAATTTTTTTAATGTTTTTCATGACATAATAAACATGTCAGTTCAGGGCAGCAGAAAAATAATATCTGCTGAATGAAAGAGGGACGTGTCGCTCCCATCTGTCGAAAATGTGAAAAATCAAACCGATAGCGAAGAAAATATTTCTAATATTTTCTTGACATGTGAGTTAAATTCAGGTATACATCCGCCCTGAAATTTTCAGGGCATTTTTTATTTCCAGAATCAGAAAAGGAGAAAAATATGTCAAAAGAATTAGCAAAAACCTATGCCCCCGAAGAATTTGAGGACAGAATCTATCAAAAATGGATGGAAAACGGCTGTTTCCATGCCGAAATTGATGAAACTAAAAAGCCTTATACCATTGTGATCCCACCCCCTAATATCACGGGTCAGCTTCATATGGGTCATGCTTTGGATGAAACATTGCAGGATATTTTGATCAGATGGAAAAGAATGTCTGGCTATTCCGCCCTCTGGCTTCCTGGTACGGATCACGCCGCAATCGCAACAGAAGCTAAAATTGTTGCTGCTATGCGAGAAGAAGGCATTACCAAAGAAGAAATTGGCAGAGATGAATTTATGAAACGTGCTTGGGCATGGAAACAGAAATTCGGCGGCCGCATTGTGGAACAATTAAAAAAATTAGGCTCTTCCTGTGATTGGGATCGGGAACGCTTTACCATGGACGAAGGCTGTTCTAGAGCTGTCAAAGAAGTATTTGTAAAATACTATGAAAAAGGTCTGATCTATCGGGGCGAAAGAATGATTAACTGGTGTCCCAAATGTCTGACTTCGCTGTCTGATGCAGAAGTGAATTATGAAGATCAGGCTGGACATTTCTGGCATTTGAGATATCAATTCAAAGATTCTGATGAATATCTGGAGTTAGCCACAACAAGACCAGAGACATTATTGGGTGATACTGCTGTTGCAGTTAATCCAAATGATAAAAGATATCAGCATCTTGTTGGAAAAATGCTGATTCTGCCCATTGTTCATAGAGAAATCCCTGTCATTGCAGATGATTATGTAGAAATGGATTTTGGAACAGGAGTTGTTAAAATCACACCTGCTCATGATCCCAATGACTTTGAAGTTGGTAAACGGCATCATCTGGAAGTGATTAATGTTATGACAGATGACGCAAAAATCACAGAAGATTATCCGAAATATGCCGGAATGGATAGATATGAAGCCAGAAAAGCGATTGTCAAAGATCTGGAAGCAGAAGGCGCATTAGTCCGTACAGAAGATTATAATCATAATGTTGGTACTTGCTATCGATGCGGAACGACGGTTGAGCCTAAAGTATCAACACAATGGTTTGTGAAGATGAAGCCTCTGGCACAGCCTGCAATTGATGCAGTCAAGAATAAAAAGACAAGATTCGTCCCCGAACGCTTTGACAAGATTTATTATCACTGGCTTGAAAATATTAAAGATTGGTGCATTTCTCGCCAGATCTGGTGGGGACATCAGATTCCTGCTTTTTACTGTGATGACTGCGGAGAGATGACCGTCACAAAAGAAACATCCTGCAATTGTCCGAAATGCGGCAAATCTATGAGACAAGATCCTGATACATTGGATACATGGTTCAGCTCTGCATTATGGCCGTTTTCTACACTTGGCTGGCCGGATCAGACAGATGATCTGAAATATTTCTATCCAACAAATACGCTTGTTACTGGCTATGATATTATTTTCTTCTGGGTTATCAGAATGATGTTTTCCGCTCTGGAAAATACCGGAGAAGTGCCATTTGATACAGTTCTGATTCATGGGCTTGTTCGTGATGCACAGGGACGCAAAATGTCTAAATCCCTCGGAAATGGCATTGATCCGCTTGAGGTGATTTCTCAATATGGTGCGGATGCACTGCGCTTTATGCTGGCAACTGGCAATGCACCTGGCAATGATATGCGCTATATTGATGATAAAGTCAAAGCTGCCCGTAATTTTGCAAATAAACTTTGGAATGCATCCAGATTTATCATGATGAATCTGCCGGAAGATTTCAATTTTACTGGTCTGCCCGAAAATCTTACCAAAGAAGATAAATGGCTTGTTTCTAAATGCAATCAGCTGGCGAAAGAAGTTAATACCAATCTGGAAGCATTTGAATTAGGTGTTGCCTGCTCAAAATTATATGATTTTATCTGGGATGTATTCTGCGACTGGTATATTGAACTCACAAAGCCCCGCATTCAGGCAGGCGGAGAAGCCAAAGAATCCGCACAGGCTGTGCTTGTTTGGGCGATGCAGAATATTTTGAAATTACTTCATCCGTTTATGCCATTTATCACAGAAGAAATCTGGCAGACGCTTGTTAATGATAACAGCATGATCATGCTCCAGAATTATCCTGTTTATGATGAATCTTTGCATTTCTTGGAAGAAGAAACTGCTTTTGAAAAAATCATTCAGGCAATCAAAGCTGTTAGAAATACCAGAACAGAGCTGAATGTTCCGCCATCTGTAAAAGCAAAGCTTTATATTGAAACGACAGAATCAGATCTGTTTGCTGGTGCAAAATTATTCTTTGAAAAGCTGGCATCTGCATCAGAAATTCAAATTGCAGAGCATTTTGAGATTGCTGACTGTGCCGGAGCGGTTACCGCCGCTGCCAGAATTTTCATTCCTATGGATCAGCTTGTAAATAAAGAAAAAGAACTTGCAAGACTCAACAAAGAAAAAGAAAAAGTGCAGAAAGATATTGATTTCCTGAGCAAAAAGCTTGATAATCCCGGCTTCCTTGCCAAAGCTCCTGAAAAGCTGATTGAAGCTGAAAAAACAAAACTTGCAAAAGCACAGGAAAAAATGAATAAAATTATGCAGTCGATTCAATCCTATAGCTGAGGGTGATTTCTATGACATATCAAGAAGCAATGCAATTTATCAATCATTTCACCAAAAGCGGCGAACCTGTGAAAGATTTAAGTCGAATTGCGGATCTGCTCGAACGAGTAGGCAATCCACAGAAAAAATTAAAATTTATTCATATCGCTGGAACAAATGGGAAAGGATCAGTTGCTGAATATCTCACAAATATTTTAAAACATGCCGGGTATCATACGGGGACATTTACGTCCCCTTATATCCGGCAATATACAGACAGAATCCGGATCAATGGGCAGGAGATTCCAGAATCTAAATTATGCGAATTTTGTGAAAAATTAACAAAGATAATAGATTCTGATGCCTATTCCCAATTTGAATTAACCATGACTATTGCATTTTTATATTTTCTTGATCAGCATGTAGATCTTGTTGTTATGGAAACGGGAATTGGCGGATTGCTTGACTGTACAAATATCATTGAAAAGCCGCTTGTTTCTGTGCTGACATCTGTCTCAAGAGATCATATGCAGATTCTTGGAAACAGTATTGAAGAAATTGCTGTTCACAAAGCAGGAATCATCAAGCCCGGCTGCCCGGTTGTGATTTCTCCTCATAATAAAGCAGAACGGATTTTCCGGGAAACAGCAGAACAAAAACATTGTGAAATTTTTATTCCTGAAGAATCCCAATGTGATAGGAAAGAATGCGGCATGGAAGGCTGTCGTTTCGGCTATCAGTCAGATGAGTATCATACCCAAATGGGCGGAATGCATCAGATTGACAATGCACTGACCGTAATTGAAACAGTAACTGCATTGAAAAAACAGGGATTTATCATTTCTCAGGATGCTGTGAAATCCGGCCTTGCGGAAACTATCGTTCCCGGAAGAATTCAGATATTACAGAAAGATCCGCTTGTCATCCTGGATGGTGGTCATAATGCTGATGGAATTGGCGTTCTGACGGATGTGTTAAGCGAATCGGGAATTGATTCTTGGATTGGTATTTGTGGCATGACAAATTCTAAAGATGCCGATGCTGCTGCATTTCAGCTTGCTTTAGTATTAAGCAAAGTACTCTGCGTGGATGGATTTACAGAAAATGCTTTGCCAAAAGAACAGCTGAAAGATGCTTTTATCCGTCAACATGCTATGGCTTCTGTAACTGATTTGAAAGAAGCTCTGCCTTATGCGCTGAAATGGGCAAAAGGCTCTCATGGTGCAGTTGTGATCTGTGGTTCTTTATATCTGGCAAGCTGGTATTTGAATCAGAGGTGATTCTATGGAGTTTATCATAGGCACAGTTGTTATTATCGTTCTTTTACTGGTGCTGGGGGTACAGCCAATCATGATTATATTTATCATGATTGCCTTGCTGGAATTATTTCTGATTCTGATGACTTTATTTTTTATTGTCAGTCTAATTCTTTTGCTGATGACAAAGCCAACAGAAGCAAAATATCTCCGCATTGATCCAAATGAAGGCGTTGGGACACATGCTGTCTATTGGATGGATAATAGGGAATATGATAATACATTTCCGGCGGAAATCATGTTTATAGATAAAATTTATCATGAAGGCAAAATATGCAAAGTCCGGATCTGGAAAAGTAAAAAAAATCCGGAACGGTATATTCTTCTTGACTGGTATAGTGTTATTGTAATTGCGGCCGGTCTTCCGGCATTTGCCGGACTGACAGCCGGAACAGGATTTCTTCTTATGCTTGTCATGCCCTAACAGCATGATGAAAAATATGCTATTGGAGGATAAAATCATGAATTTAGAAGAACGTGCGGAATATGCCACTCAACTCAAAAAAAGATATAATTGCTGTCAGGCGGTTTTGCTTGCATTGGCAGATCAGACAAATGCTGATCCGGAATTGTTGAGACAATTAGGCTCTGGCTTTGGGGCTGGTATGGGCAGTATGGAAGCCACATGTGGTGCATTAGTAGGAGCTGGCATGATTGCCGGACTGCATGTGAACGGTCAGGGGGCTGTTAGATATACCAAACAGATTTCTGATCTTTTTGAAGAAAAATGCGGTGCAACGCATTGCAAAGATCTCAAAGGCAGAGACACCGGAAAAGTATTGTGCCCCTGTGATGAATGTGTCAGAAATGCTGTTTTGGCTTATGGCGAAATGATGAATTTAAAATAAAAAAGGTTTGGCTATCTTTGTGTCTTTGGAATGATAAAATAAAGAAAGGAGATCAACATGAAAGCAAAACAGCTTATCATGACAATGATTGACGGCTTCTGTATGGCATTGGCGGACAGTGTGCCGGGGGTATCCGGCGGAACAGTGGCGTTTTTGATGGGATTCTATGATAATTTCATTGGTGCGCTGAATGACCTGCTTACAGGCAATATAGAAGCCAAAAAAAAAGCTCTGATTTATCTTGTAAAATTGGGTGCTGGTTGGGTGATCGGATTTCTATCATCTGTGTTGGTACTGACAGCAGTATTTGAATCTCATATCTATGCAATTTCATCATTGTTTATTGGATTCATTATTTTTGCAATTCCGGTAGTCATCTATGAAGAACGGGCATGTCTCAAAGAAAAGCTTTGGACGATATTTATGACATTGCTGGGAGCAGGAGGAGTATTTGCACTGAGTTATTTCGGGACAGCAGGACAGGCTGTCATATTAGAACATGCTGGAATTGGAACATATCTTTATGTATTCATTGCTGGTGCAATTGCGATTTGTGCCATGGTCTTACCGGGAATTTCAGGCTCAACATTGTTATTAATTTTCGGGTTGTATCTGCCAATCATTAGCGCAATTAAAGAAACCTTGCATTTTGATCTGCAATATATTCCGATTCTGTTTACATTTGGGATAGGCATTATTACAGGTATTGTTTCGATTGTACGGTTGATCAGGACAGCTCTTGAAAAATGGAGAGCGGCAACAGTATTTTTCATCATTGGCATGATGATTGGTTCTCTATATTCTGTTGTAATGGGAGCAACGACTTTGACAGATGCGGATAAAAATCCGTTAGGATTAGAGCCTTTGAGTTTTTCGACATTCAACTGGATTGCTTTCATCATTGGTGGGGCGATCATTGGGGGATTACAATTTGCAGGCATGTCTAAAAGCAGTAAAGAGGCTGAAAGCGCATGATGCGCCTAATATTCAGAAACAGCTCCGGGAGTAATCCGGAGCTGTTAATTTATCATTCATTTTCGGGTTTTTTAGGGGATTTGCTTCTTTTTTTTTGATTTTTCCGATGGAACAGCAGACATATTATTGATTAATGAATTGGTAACTAATAACTGCATAGATTCCATAATAATTTCTAAATCTTTTTGAAGCATATCTTGTTTCAGCATCATTCGGGAAATAATATCTTCCTGCACTGTATAGCTATTATCACCAGTAATATAAGAAAGCAATTTCTGGAACGCCATTACATCCACAAAACTACCCTTGATATTGAATTGCTGATATGTCATAAAGAGATACTGTCTTTCTGTGAATAAAAGTTCAATATCATGCTGTGATGCTGTAATACAAACATCATAATCATTATAAGGAAACGGCTCTACAAAGCATCTGTCATTTGACCATAGAATATAAAATGAATCCTGATCTGCAATATTTGTAATCTGAATGGCCAATTTTTCACAATCCAGTATAATTTCTGGATGATCATTGATTTTTCTCTTGATGGTCTTAAATAATTCATTAAAAGTCATAGTTGACCTCCTTTCTAAAGTTTGATGACAATAGCCGGCCTGATGCCACATATTCTGGTTGGCTCTGCGCTTCCAATTGCACCAGTATCCGTGACGATCTTGATATATCGCTGTTCAGAATCGCCCAGCCACCATTCAAATTTTGATGGAGCTTTTCTTGCTTCTACAGATGGGATTAATTGTTCAATGCTTGAACTGGTAAGCAAACCTAAAGAAAGAAATATTCTTCCTTGATTCTGATTAATCAGATTTTGCTTTAATTTTTGCTTGAAACTTGTATGCAACCATGAATAAACCAAGCTTGATGTAAATTTGACAGATCCGTTTGAAAAGGGGGCAGACTTCAAAATATGTTTTGATAGTAAAAGTGCTTCTCCATTTTGATTTTTTTGTAATATATACCATTCATAGCCACCAAAGGTAATCTGCTCAAATTCCTGTGATTCTTTGCTATTCTTTTTTTGCGATTCATAAGCTGAAACATAATTTTCTGGTAAGGAAATCAGAGAGTTTGTAATCAAAAGCTGTAACGACTGCATAATGATCTCCAAATCTCCTCTTACAATTTTTTGTTCTGCTATCAGCTGAGAAAGAGAATTCTGTTTCTTATTGTGTTCATCAGTAATATAAGATAGCAGTTTTTGAAACCGCATGACATCACAAAAACTGCCTTCTATGTTAAGCTGCTGATCCTCCTGAATCAGATATTGAGATTCTGTAAACATCTGTTTCATTTCGGCTAGCGTTCCCATAATGCATATATCATAATTTTGATATGGAAACGGCTCTACAGAACATTTATTATTTTCCCAAAGAATATAAAATGATCCATAATCAGAAATATCAACAATCTGAACAGCAAGCTTTTCGAAATTCAGCATCATTTCTGGATGATCATGGAATTTCTTTTTGACAAATTCATATAATTCATAAAAAGTCATATTTCTGCATCCTTTGTGACGTCCTCCCCCACCTACAGAGGTGTGGGATTTCTTGCTAACTTCTGTTAAAAATCAATGATTTTATTTAGCAGATATTCTACTTTATATTTCTCCATAAAGCAGGCATCATAACAGCAAGCATTATGATATACAGCAGCACATCCGCCAAGACATTTGGGATAATAGGCACATACCTGACATTGTTTTCTGGTTTCCGGGAAAATATGCGCTGGCTTTTTCAGATCATCCAATGTGGAAATTTCCTGTACAGATGCAATTTTTGTTTTCTGTCGACCAATATCCCGCTCACAGCATAGAACACTTCCATCTGTATCAATCACAAATGCGCCATATTGCTGAAAATAACAGCTGTTGATCTTCGGAATTTCTGCCAGAATCTTATTTTCCGGAGGATATAGCTGATATACCCTTTTGGAAAATGCATTTCTTTGCGCTTCATCCCGGATGCCATATGCATCCCCTGATAAAAAAGCAGGATATGCTGTCAGATAAGAAGAATTTGAAAATCGTTCTTTTAGATATGCCGCCGCTGTAATACAACTTTCTGAATTTTCAGCATCCATATTTAGACGAATGTTGACAAAAATTTTATGATTCAGCAGACATTCTATATTAGACATCAATGATTCAAATAAATCTGTAGTAGTATGATAATAACATTTCCTGCGGAGATATTCTTCTTCCATGCCATCAATAGAAATTTGCACCCATTCAATGCGCCATTCCGGAAATTGATTGGCTATCATTTCTTCTGTCAGAAGACTGCCGTTTGTAATCAGACCAGATTTGAATTCTTTTCCATGCGCATGAATGATTTCTGAAATTCTCTGAATTAAATCTGTTTTCAAAAGCGGTTCACCGCCGAACCAGGTAATTGCAATCGGCTTTTCAGATGCGCATAATATTTCCGCTGTTTTTTCTGCTGTTTCTACAGTCATATCCCATTGTGCAACCCCTTCTTCATAGCAATAAATACAACGAGCATTGCATTTCGAAGTCAGGGCAATTGTGCAATGTGCAGGCGCATGAAGGGCTTCACTGTTTAATATATTCTGATAATAAAGATAATATTGATATTCATCAATCATAGCTGGAAGAAGAAAGCCATGATCCGCCAATACTCCCACAAGGGACAAATCTGAAAACTGTATTTCTTTATATTGTTCAAATTCAGAATCAGACAATGTAATCATGCTGTTAAACAATGTATTATACATCAGGTAAGTTCTGCTTTTATGCTTGATGATATTATAAATAGAATGCTTCAATGGTGTATCTACTGTAACAGGCTGATACTGTTCATCTGAAAAATGTTCCAGATAGGACATCACTTTTTCTTGTGGAATCAAGGCTTTCTGCTGAAACAGAGAAAGAACGGCTTTTTGTGCTTGCATCATGACAATCATGATTTAAAATTTTTCCCTTCTGAAATATTTGTTTCCACTGTATTGAGCATCATATTAGTCAAAATCAGCTGTAATGTTTTCATGATAATAGCAGTATCTTTCTGAATATTTGTAATACCCTGCGCAAGTGCAGCATTTGCCTGAATGATTTCATCATATTTGGCATCTATTTTTTCAGATAATTCTTTTCTGAGGAATTCTATTTTCTCATCATAATCCTGTGTGAGCTGTTGAATAACGATTGCAGACTGTTCCCCTGTTGCCTGATTGATTTTTTCAGATAATTCTGTTTTGAGGATCTGTGTTTCTGCATCATATTTCTGTGTCAAACTTTGATTTGTCCATGTCAATTGCTCTGTAATATGCTGACCGAGTTCTAATTTCAGCTGATTTTGCAA
>AUXO013238385.1_pt1 | contig 10574 bp, 8 predicted proteins | sample 768731 | NCBI WGS metagenome assembly AUXO01 (sample SAMN02715735, study PRJNA202380) | gut metagenome | biome: sheep rumen | host: Ovis aries | place: New Zealand: Palmerston North
TCTTGCTGAGTGTCATGAAACCCGTCAACGGACGCTTCGAGACCATCCGCTCTCGCGAAGGAGTCACTGCCATCGTGGACTATGCTCACACACCCGACGCCCTGGCCAACGTGCTGAGCACCATCAACGAAGTGCTGCGGCATCGCGGACAGTGCTGGACTGTATGCGGCGCCGGGGGAAACCGCGACAAGGGAAAACGACCGCTCATGGCACAGGAAGCCGTCAGGAACAGCGACCGCGTGATTATCACGAGCGACAATCCACGCAACGAGGACCCGCAGGAAATCATCAATGACATGCTGGCCGGACTCAGCGAGGACGAGCGACGCCACGTACTGAGCATCGTGGACCGCCGCGAGGCCATCCGCACAGCATGCATGATGGCACAGCCCGGCGACGTCATCCTGGTGGCAGGCAAAGGGCACGAGGACTATCAGATCATACAGGGAGTGAAACATCACTTCGACGACCACGAAATAATTAAAGAAGCCTTCGGAATATAGAATATGCTGTACTATCTCTTCAGATATCTGGGACAATATGGAGTAACGGGAGCCAACCTCTGGCACTACATCTCCTTCCGCGCCATTCTCACGTTGGTGCTCAGCTTGCTCATCTCTATGTGGTTCGGTGAACACTTCATCCGCTGGATGAAGAAACACCACGGCAACGAAGCACAGCGCGATGCAAGCATCGACCCCTATGGAGTGGAAAAGAAAGACGTACCGACAATGGGCGGCATCATCATCATTGTGGCCATCATCGTCCCCTGCCTATTACTGGGACGACTGCGCAACATCTACATGCTGCTGATGCTGGCCACCACACTGTGGCTGGGCGCGCTGGGCTTTGCCGACGACTACATCAAGCTGAAGGTGTCAAAGGACGGGCTGCGGCCCATCTACAAGCTGATCGGCCAGGCCATTCTCGGGCTGGGCATCGGCCTGACACTATGGCTGAGTCCCGATGCTGTCATCCGCGAGAACGTTAGCATCGAGGGACGGAACAGCGAAAAAATCATTATACATAAGAGCGAGGCCGTCAAGAGCACCATCACAACCATCCCATTTGTGAAGAACAACAACCTGAACTATGCCGAGGCCATGTCCTTCTGCGGCAAGTACAAGCGGGCGGCAGGATGGTTTGTCTTCGTGCTCGTAACTATCTTCGTCGTGATGGCCGTCAGCAACGGAAGTAACCTGAACGACGGCATGGACGGCCTGTGTGCCGGAAACTCGGCAATCATGAGTGTCGCACTGGGCGTACTGGCCTACGTAAGCAGCCATATCGAGATGGCTAGCTACCTGAACATCATGTACGTGCCAGGCAGCGAGGAACTGGTCATCTTCATCTGCGCCTTCATCGGTGCACTGATAGGCTTCCTCTGGTACAACGCCTATCCGGCCCAGGTGTTCATGGGCGACACTGGGAGCCTGGCCATCGGCGGCATCATCGCCGTGCTGGCCATCATCATCCACAAGGAACTGCTGCTGCCGCTGCTGTGCTTCGTATTCCTGCTGGAGAGCGTCAGCGTAATGCTACAGACACAGTATGCCAAGATGGGAAACCGTCGCGGGCTGAAGTGGCGAGTATTCAAGCGCGCTCCCATCCACGATGCATTCCGCGTGAAGCCCGGTCAGATTCCGGCCGACTTCCGCGTGTTGATTAACTGGCCCAAAGGATGCTGGCTGGAGTCAAAGATAACCGCCCGATTCTGGATTGTGACCATCATCCTGTCGGCACTTACGATAGTAACCTTGAAGATTAGATAATGGAGAAGATGAAGCGAATAGTTGTTCTGGGCGCCGCCGAAAGCGGAGTAGGCGCCGCCGCACTGGCCAAGGTGAAGGGCTTCGATGTCTTTGTCAGCGACATGGGAACCATCAAAGACCGCTATAAAGAGACGTTGCAGCAATACGGCGTCACATGGGAAGAGGGACGACACACGGAGGAGCTCATCCTAAACGCCGACGAGGTAATCAAGAGTCCCGGCATTCCCGACGATGCCCCCATGCCACTGAAAGTACGAGAAGCAGGCATCCCCATCATCAGCGAGATCGAGTTTGCCGGACGCTATACGAATGCCAAGATGATTTGCGTTACCGGCTCCAACGGCAAGACCACGACCACAAGCCTCATATACCATATATTCAAGGAGGCGGGCTACAACGTGGGACTGGCTGGCAACATCGGACGAAGCCTGGCATTACAAATTGCCGAGGGAAAACGGTTCGACTACTACATCATCGAGCTAAGCAGTTTCCAGTTAGACAACATGTATGACTTTCATGCCAACATCGCTGTGCTGCTGAACATCACGCCCGACCATCTAGACCGCTACCACAATTCGATGCAGGACTACACCGACGCCAAGATGCGCATCGTGCAGAACCAGACGGAGGATGACGCCTTCGTGTACTGGGCTGACGACCCCATCATCAAGCGCGAACTGACAAAGTACGGCATACGCGCCAAGATGTGTCCCTTCAGCATCCTGAAGAAGAATGGAATGATCGGCTATATCGCAGACGGGCAATACGTCATCGAGCGCCCCACACCATTCAATATGGAGCAGGAGTCGCTGAGCCTGAGCGGCAAGCACAACATGTACAACAGCCTGGCCGCAGGCATTGCTGCCCACCTGAGCGGCATCAAGGACGAAAACCTGCGCAAGAGCCTGAGCGACTTCGAGGGGGTGGAGCATCGACTGGAGAAAGTAGCACGAGTGGGAGGCGTACAATATATCAATGACTCGAAGGCCACCAACGTGGATGCATGCTGGTATGCACTGGAAAGCATGACCACGCCCACCATCCTCATCCTGGGCGGCAAGGACAAGGGCAACGACTATAATGCCATCAAGGAGTTGGTACAGAAGAAGTGTGTCGGGCTGGTCTATCTCGGTGCCGACAACACGAAGCTCCATCAGTTCTTCGACCCGCTGGGCATTCCTGTAGCCGACACTCACAACATGAAGGACTGCGTGAATGCCTGTGCCAAAATGGCCAAGCCGGGCGACACCGTGCTGCTCAGCCCCTGCTGTGCAAGCTTCGACCTGTTCAAGAACATGGAAGACCGCGGCGAGCAATTCAAGGCTCTCGTGCGCGCGTTATAATATAATAAGGTATACAAGAGATGACACTCAACAAAGGAATCGTCAAGAAAGGGTTGCTCCAGGGCGACTTGGTGGTGTGGATGGTCTTCATACTGCTCTGCATGATATCCATCATCGAGGTGTACAGTGCCAGCAGCAGCATGACCTACAAGCGAGGCCAGTTCTGGGATCCCATCATCGAACACGGCACGTACGTATTGGTGGGCATCGGCATCACGTGGATTATCCATCTCTTCCCGTGCAACATATTCAAGGCCATCAGCACCTTCTCGCTCCATCTGATAGCCTATCCGTTGCTCATCATTGCCTTGCTTTCGGCTGCGACCAACGAAGCATCCCGCTGGATACACATTGGCGGCAAGACCATCCAGCCCAGCGAGATTGCCAAGATATGCCTGGTGGGATTCGTCGCATTCATCCTCGCCACACTGCGCGACGAGAAGGGTGCATCGAAGACGGCCTTTAAGATAGTCTGCATCGAGGTGGGCCTGACACTGGCGCTCATCGTTACCGAGAACGCCTCCACGGCAATCATAATTGGTGTCGTGATGTTTGGCATCTGCTTTTTTGCCCAAGTGCGTGCCAAGTATCTGGCATGGGTGGCAGGATTAGGCGCCAGCGTAGCCATCATTGGCCTCTCGGTGGCACTTTCCATTCCGAAAACCACGTTACAGAAGTGGGGCGAGAGCGACGGACCGCTTCATCGAGTACCGGTCTGGGTCGGGCGCATCACCGATCATGAGAAAAACCCGGCCGACCCTGCCGAATATAAGATGACACCAAAGAATATCCAGACCACCCATGCCCGCATCGCCGTGGCATCGTGCAACATTGTGGGCAAAGGACCAGGCAACTCCACCCAGCGCGACTTCCTACCTCTGGCATTCTCCGACTTCATCTATGCTATCATCATCGAGGAAGGCGGCCTGGCCAGCGGTGCATTCGTAATGTTCCTATACCTGTTGCTCATGTGGAGGGCGATGAAGATAGCCAGCAAATGCAAGGCACTCTTCCCAGCCTATCTCGTCATGGGACTGGCTTTGATGATGGTAGTGCAGGCCATGGTGAACATGGCTGTGGCCGTCGGAGCCTTCCCCGTCACAGGGCAGACACTGCCACTCATCAGCAAGGGAGGCACCAGCACGTTCGTAAACTGTGCCTACATCGGCATGATACTCAGCGTCAGCCGGTCGGCCAAGAAGAAAGTAAAGAGGGTGGAACCTGAGCTGGAAATTGTGGATACAACGAACAATCAAGAAGAAGTAGAAGGAGAGAAACAGTGAAACCAATGAAGATAGTTATTAGCGGCGGCGGGACCGGCGGACATATCTTTCCCGCTATCAGCATAGCCAACGCGCTGCGTGAGATAATACCCGATGCCGAGATTCTCTTTGTCGGTGCCGAGGGAAAGATGGAAATGAAGCGTGTGCCCGCAGCGGGTTACGAGATTATCGGACTGCCGCTGCGCGGCTTGCTGCGTCCCTTCTGGAAGCCCGGCAACATCCGCGTTGCCATCAACTACCTGTACAGCAAGTGGAAGATTAAGAAAGTCCTGCGCAAGTTCAATCCACAGGTCGCTGTCGGTGTGGGCGGCTATGCCAGCTCGGCCACGTTGGATGCGGCCTACGAACTCGGAATCCCATGCCTCATTCAGGAGCAGAACAGTTTTGCGGGACTCACGAACAAGAAACTGGCCGACAAGGCACAGAAGATATGTGTGGCCTACGAGGGCATGGAACGTTTCTTTCCCGCTGAGAAGATTATGCTCACCGGCAACCCCGTCCGGCAAGACCTCACAGACCCGAGCATCACCCGTGAAACGGCTGCTGCCACCTTCGGCCTCAGCCCCAGCATACCCACCATTCTGCTGGTAGGAGGCAGCCTGGGAGCCCGCACGCTGAATCAGAGTGTACTCAAGAATCTCAATGCAATAGCCCAGGCACCCATCCAGTTCATCTGGCAGACGGGAGGCTACTACAGCGCTCACATCAAGGAGGAACTCTCACGCAAAGGAAAGCCCGACAATCTCTACGTCACCGACTTCATCAGCCGCATGGACCATGCCTATCGGGCTGCCGACCTCGTCATCAGCCGTGCCGGTGCCGGAAGCATCAGCGAACTGTGCCTGTTGGGAAAGCCCGCTATCCTGGTGCCCAGCCCCAACGTGGCAGAGGACCATCAGACACACAACGCCATGGCACTCACAGAACGGGGAGCCGCCCTCATGGTACGCGATGCCGATGCCGTCGAGACGCTCATCACACTGGCAATCAAGACCGTCGGCGATGCCGCCACACTGAAGTCGCTGGGCGAGCAGGCCTATCAGATGGCCTTCAAGGATTCGGCACGCGTGATTGCCGAAGAAGTTCTTAAATTAGCAAAGCCTGCACAGTCATGATAACACTCTCAGACATACACGCCGTCTATTTTGTCGGTATCGGAGGCATCGGCATGAGCGCCATCGCGCGATACTTTCTCCACCGCGGAGCCGCCGTGGCGGGATACGACCGTACGCCCAGCGACCTCACGGAGCGACTGCGCGAGGAAGGCGCCAGCATACATTACGAGGAAAACGTCTCGTTGATTCCCGCGTCCTGTCAAGACCGAGAGCACACGCTGGTCATCTACACCCCCGCCATTCCTGCTACACACCTCGAACTGGCATTCTTCCGTGCCGAGGGATACGAGATAATGAAGCGCGCTCAGGTGTTGGGAATGCTCACCCGTTCGCTACGAGGACTTTGCGTAGCCGGCACACACGGCAAGACGACAACCAGCAGCATGGTGGCTCACATGCTCCATCAGAGCCATGTGGACTGCAATGCCTTCTTGGGAGGCATCACGAAGAACTACGACACCAACTTCATCCTGAGTGAACGTAGTCCCTATGTCGTTATCGAAGCCGATGAATTTGACCGTTCCTTCCACTGGCTGTCGCCCTTCGCCACTGTCATCACAGCCACAGACGCCGACCATCTGGACATCTACGGCACAGAGGAGGCCTACCTGGAGAGTTTCCGCCACTACACCACCCTCATTCAGCCGGGAGGCTATCTGATACTTCACACAGGGCTGAAGATGCAGGCAGCCACGCCTGAGGGCGTGACCACATATACCTACAGCCAAGACAGCGGTGACTTCCACGCCGCAGACATCCGCATCGGAGGCGGAGAGATAGTGTTCGACCTGATCTCCCCATTAGGCAATATCAGCGACATCCGCCTGGGCGTTCCTGTCATGGTGAATATTGAAAATGGCATCGCCGCCATGGCGCTGGCACAGATCGCCGGCCTCACACCGGAGGAGATACGCACGGCCATGGCCAGTTTCCGCGGTGTGGACCGCCGGTTCGACTTCCGCGTCAAGACGAAAGAGATGGTCTATCTGAGCGACTATGCCCACCATCCCGCAGAGATCCGCCAGAGCCTGCTCAGCATCAAGGCGCTGTACGAGGGGCGCCACATCAAGGTAATCTTCCAGCCTCATCTATATACCCGCACACGCGACTTCTACCGCGAATTTGCCGATGCGCTGTCTTTAGTGGACGACGTAGTCATCGTCGATATATACCCTGCCCGCGAGGAACCCATCCCGGGTGTGACCAGCCGTCTCATCTATGACAACCTGCGTCCCGGCATCGCCCGCCGCATGTGCCACAAGGAAGAGATATGCGACATCGTGCGCGAGGGAGGGTTCGACGTGCTGGTAACCCTCGGCGCCGGCGACATTGAGAACTATGCCAAGGACATCACCGCAATACTAAGCCCCGAATGAAGACCGCGATAAAGATACTTCTGCTCATCGGCGTGATTGGCTATATCGTATTTGCCATCACACAGCTGGCTCATCCCACCGAGGATGTGACATGCGAGGCCGTGACGGTGTCCATCAACGACAGCGTGCCGTCGGACTTCATCACGGAGAACGATGTCTATAACATCCTCTACAAGCACAAGATTCATGCTGAAGGCAAGAAACTAAGCGAAATCGACCTGCCCATGATAGATTCAATCATCATGGAAAGTCCCTACATTGACCAGGCACGCAGCTACTACACGGGCAGCGGAACGCTGTGCATCCAGGTGACGCCCCAGCACCCCATCCTGCACGTCATGGCTCAGAACGGCGAGGACTATTATCTGGACAGCAAGGGAGTGACCATGCCTGTGGACACCGTCAAGGCCGACCTCTGTGTGGCCACGGGGACCATCAGCAAGGACTTTGCACGCAAGCGTCTCATCCCGCTGGCACAATACATCTACGAAAACAACTTCTGGAACCGCCAGATAGAGCAGATACATGTGGCCTCGCCCTATGACATCAAGATGATTCCGCGCGTGGGCAACCACGTCATCCTTCTGGGCGACGCACACAACTATCCCGACCAGTTGCAACGCCTGCTCCTCTTCTACCGAAAAGGGTTGCCAGTAGTGGGATGGAATAAATACAAGGCCATCAACCTGGCCTTCGACGGGCAAATCGTTGGTATAAAATAAATAAAAAGGAATAAAGATATGGGAGTAGAGAAGGACATCATCGTGGCCGTGGAGCTGGCCTCCACCGCTATCCGCGCCATTGCGGGCAAGAAAGAACCCGACGGCACCATGCAGATCCTGGCCGTAGCACAGGACGAGGCAATCAACACCATCCACAAGGGAGTGGTGGACAACATTGACAAGACCACACAGGCCATACGCCAAGTGGTGCGACAGATTGACGAACGCTTGAATGTCCATACAAAGAAGATTTACGTGGGACTCTCAGGACAGTCACTGCACAGCATCCGCAACAGTGTTTCGCGCCAGTTCCCCGAGAAGACCCAGATCAGCCATGCCATCGTGGACGAAATGAAGGATACCAACCTGGGTCTCGTCTACCCCAATGCCGTGATACTGGATGTCATCCCGCAGGAATACCGCATGGGCAACCGTCAGGTGACCGAGCCCGTGGGCATGCAAAGCGATCAGATCGAGGCCTCTTTTCTAAACATCGTGGCACGCACCAGCCTGAAGGAGAACATCGAGAAGTGTGTGCAGGAAGCTGGATTCGAACTGGCCGAGCTGCTCATCTCTCCAATCTGTCTGGCCGATAGCCTGCTAACGCCCGGCGAGAAACGATCGGGCTGTGCGCTGGTGGACATGGGAGCCGAGACCACCACTGTCTCCGTATTCCATGCCGGCATCCTGCGCCATCTGGCTGTCATCCCTCTGGGAGGTGCCAATGTCACAGCCGACATCGCTGCCAACAACATCGAAACCGAGGAGGCCGAGGCACTGAAACTGAAGTATGCTACCACATACCGCAACGAAGTGGAGGGGACCACCGCTAAGAGCATCACACTAAGCCACAACCGCACCATCGACGAGCTGGTGCTGCAGGAAATCATCGAAGCCCGCTACGAGGAACTCTTTGCCAACATCTGGTATCACATCAACGAGCGCAGTGAGCGGTTGCTCTCAGGCATCATCCTCACGGGAGGCGCAGCTCGTGTGAGCGACATCGTGGACGGATTCTGCAAGCATGTACGTTACGACAAGCAGATACGCCTGGCCAAGGGGCTGCCCGTGAATATCACCACAGCACCAGGCGTTCACATTGACACGCCCGACACGCTCTACACGCTGATGGCCCTGCTCCAGAAAGGCGACCAGCCCTGCGTGGGTGAAATGCCCACCGAGAGCACTGCCGTACAGGAGGAACTCCGCTTCGAACCAGAGGGCGAGCTCAAGCCCGAGGAGAAGCCAGCCGAACCTGCTGTAGAGGAAAAGCCGGAAGAAGCCGAGCCCGCAAACAAGGAACCCAAGAAACCCCGCGAAAGTTTCGGAAAGAAGCTGAGAGGGCTTTGGGAGAAGGTGAGCGACGTGTTTGAGGAACCGGAAGATTAGTCAAAAACCAGAATAAACACCAATACTATGCAAGATTCCATATTCAATAGCGGAGGGCTTGATTTCAACCTGCCCACCGGCTCCTCCAGCCAGCCGAAGGCGGAGAGCAGCATGCCCCAAACCGGCGGTATCGCATTCAACATCCCGGACAAGAGCGCTTCGCCCTGCATCATCAAGGTAGTGGGTGTGGGAGGTGGAGGTGGCAACGCCGTGAACCACATGTATCGCGAAGGAATCCACGACGTGACATACGTCGTCTGCAACACCGATAAGAAGGCACTGCAGGACTCGCCCGTACCCAATCATCTGCAGCTTGGCAAGGACGGCCTCGGAGCAGGCAACGTACCCGAGAAGGCACGCGCCGCAGCCATGGAAAGCCTCGAGGACATCAAACAGATGCTCAACGATGGCACACGCATGGTCTTCATAACCGCCGGAATGGGTGGTGGCACAGGCACCGGTGCGGCACCCATCATCGCTCAGTGTGCCAAGGATGCAGGCATCCTCACCGTGGGCATCGTCACCATCCCCTTCAAGTTCGAGGGATACAAGAAAATCAATCAGGCGCTCGATGGCGTCGAGGAGATAGCCAAGCATGTGGATGCCCTGCTGGTCATCAACAACGAACGTCTGCGTGAGATCTACCCCGAGCTGACGGTCATCAATGCCTTTGCCAAGGCCGACGACACCCTGAGCATCGCAGCCAAGAGCATCGCCGAGATTATCACCATGCACGGCATCATCAACCTGGACTTCCAGGACGTGACCACTGTGCTCAAGGACGGCGGCGTAGCCATCATGAGCACGGGTTACGGCGAGGGCGAGAACCGCGTCACCAAGGCCATCCAGGAGGCGCTCAACAGTCCCCTCCTCAACAACAACGACATCTTCAACTCACGCAAGGTGCTGCTCAACATCAACTTCTGCAGCGAGAAGGAAAGCGGCAGCCTGATGATGGAGGAGATGAATGAGGTGAACGACTTCATGAGCAAATTCCGCAAGGATGTGGAGACAAAATGGGGACTGGCCACCGACAGCTCGCTCGGCGGGAAAGTGAAGATCACTCTGCTTGCCACCGGATTCGGACTGGAGAACGTGCCGGGCATGCCGGGAATCCTTGAAATAAAGAACCAGGAGAAGGAGGACGAAGACGAGGAGAAGACCCGCCAGCGCGAAGAGACCATCGGGAAATACTACAATGAGACCGTTTCGTCCACCATCCGCCATCAGCACAACACCTATATCTTCCAAGACGACGAACTGGACAACGACAACATCATCACGATGGTCGAGACACTGCCCACATGCCGGCGCACGAAGGAGGAGGTGAAGAAAATCCACCAACCCGATAGCGGAGAATGACTTCTTAGTCCATAGTAGATAGTTCACAGTGCATGGAACCGAAAGCGAGGCTGGGATGAAATATCCTTTAAAGCGTAAGCCAACTATGGACTGTGCACTATGAACTATGTGAGCATATCGTGCAAGACAGCTACCGACTTCATCTCCGGAATCTCCGGAACATGAAGCCGGTAGTATTCTATTATGACTTCGAGCACGCGATTGCGCTGACT
>AUXO014272864.1_pt1 | contig 10573 bp, 7 predicted proteins | sample 768731 | NCBI WGS metagenome assembly AUXO01 (sample SAMN02715735, study PRJNA202380) | gut metagenome | biome: sheep rumen | host: Ovis aries | place: New Zealand: Palmerston North
AAACGCCAGACGGTGTTCCCTGGGAAACCCTGCCGGAAGCAATGGTCCCGCCGGCGGCTGTATTCGTTCCTGTTTCCGCACTCCCGCCACTTGGCCAGTTGTAATATGGATTATCCATAACATAGCGGTCCGACACATTCCCTGCTTCATCCGTAGCCGTGAAGACAAACTGTTCCGTTGCAAAATCGCTCTGTGTGAGCTGGATCCGCAAAGCGTCATCCGTAAAGGTCGTATAGTCCGTCCCGTTCACCGTGATCTTCTGAATTCCGGACTCTGTATCCTTCGCAACGACCGTGATGATTCCGCCCGAAAGCGTTGCCTCCAGCGTAGGTTTTGCAGTATCCGATGAAGATGTGGTCCTATCTTCCGACCGGCTTCTATTAGCCTCACCTATTTCAACAAGTTCCTCATAAATACTGCTGTCCGTTTCTTTCCCTATCTCACAGGAGTAGTCGGCAGCATAAACGGCATTTCCACCAGGGCAGTCAGTCGGCAGGGTACAGCAAACCGTCATCAGGACAAAGCATGCACTTAATCGGAATGCACGGTTACGGAATCGTACCCGGCTGAATCTTTTCAATGGGAAGAACGTCTTCTTCTGTGCCGATCCCTTCAATCGTCTCCCATTGTTCCATGCCGTCTTCCCTTTCGGTTTCGGCTTCTTTGTGTGTGCTTTCATTTTCATTGATCCGAGTCACCTCCTCATTATTCTTTTCCTTTAACTCCTCTACAGGCAGCCGTCCATTCCTGAACGCACGCAGTTCCTCAATAGAAAGGTTCATCTCTCTCACGATACGGATGTATTCCGCATTCTCAGATTCAACAAGGTCAGCCTCGCATTTCCTCATATGCTTCACAGCGGCTTCCGTTTTCGCCTGCAATGTCTCTGCCTTCTCTTTGGCTTTCTCATAGTTTTCCCGTGCTTTCTCAACTGACAGCGTTTTCACATATTTCCTCCCTGTTTATTTCAGATTTTTTCACCATCTCCCGAATGCGTAGAAATGGCTGATCCAATACGGAGTGTAGATGGAAGCCACCTGATTAGGATGGCCACTGTGGACCATCTGTCCGTTTCCGAGATAGATACCGATATGGGAAACAGGTCCGTCTGAATCATATGTCCCGGTAAAGAAAATCAGGTCTCCCGGCATTGCCTCGGCTTCACTGATCGGTGTACAGATGTCATACAATTCCTGTGCCGTCAGCCTCCCTGTATCCCTTGCACCCGAATGTACGAGGCACCAGCTTACAAATCCCGAACAGTCAAACCCGCTCGGATCATATCCTCCCCATACATATGGCGTCCCAAGATGGCTCATCGCTTCTGCAAGGAGAGCGCCGACCGCTCCCGAACTGTAGACCGGGATATCCGGATACTCAGTTTCCCCGGCATCAAAGTAGAATACCGGGTTCATCCGTTCGCCATGGTAAAGAAGTTCCAGATGCAGATGGCTGTCCATGAAATTAGACGAACCCGCCGTGCCGATAACATCACCGATTGTGACGGAAGTCCCTGCTGTGACCGTAATGGAAGCAAGATTTGCATACCGGACTTCGTATCCATGCGAATCTGTCAGATATACATAGTTCCCATAGCTGTCATTGTACCCGGTCTCGCTTACCGTCCCATCGAGTCCGGACAGCACCTCCGTATCGGCAAACGTATAAATGTCGATCCCATTATGGTTCTCGGTGCCCCCCGTGAAAGGATCCACCCTGTAACCATAGTATCCGGTCACTCTGTTGAACCATTTGAAATCAACAGGTTTGCCGAACATCTGAAGGTTACCCCTTACTTTGTTATAGTCATCAAAGTAAGTTTTCTCTTCATCCGTGAGCCTCGCTTCACAAAGTTCCTTGAAATTCCTGTTCGTCAGCGTCACATCGAACGCATTCACATGCCGGACTCTCGTCACTTCAACTTCCGTTCCGTTGTCATCAGCGATATAAGCCTCCCAGATCTGATGTCCGTGGGCTTCCGCCACGTCATGGTCGTCGTAGTAAACATCAAAGTTGACCCCGTACCGGTTCAACGGTCCGGTATCCTCCACTACATATTCCGTGCCGTTCATAATGATCCGGGTTCCCATCGGCACAAGCGGATCGCGGGAGTCCACAGCAATCGTGTGTTCCTCGACCGGCATGACTCCGCTTGCAGTCGGGCCGCCTGCATAAGACCCGCAGCATGAACTGCAATTACAGTACCCACTCGTTACGACCGCTCCAAGGGATTCCCCGACTCTCACCGTTACGGTCTCTCGGACATCCTCATCCACGGCTTGCGTTTCCAGTTGATACTGCGAGGCAAATAACTCTTCCAGTTCCCCCTTCACCTGGTCAAATGTAAATACTCCGTATTTGGCAGAAAGATAGCTGATCAGTATGAACGGGTCATGCTGGATTGGCGCTATGTTGAACCGGTACTCTTCATGTCCGGCATTTTCGCGGCGCATCTGATTGATCCTTTCCTGCAGATCTGCCTCCATCTGTGTATAGTAAAGCTCCGCGTCATAGATATCCTGATCATCGGAGAGGTAACTTGCCCCAGCATAAGTAAGGATGTTCTGCCCGAACATTGCCCCGCAGCTTGAAACAGAAGCTGCCACAAGCATAACGACCAAGAAGAAGATACCAATTCCGATAAAGACCTTCCGGTTCTCTTTAAAGAAGTCCGTGACTTTGCCGCCTATCTTCTTGATGAAGTCAACTGTCCCAACCGTAGCTGTCCCTGTCTCCTCCATGCGTTTCGCTTTGGCATAATCCCGCTTGATCTGCTGTTTCTGAAGCTGCTTAGAAAGGATACCGGCTGCCCTGCGTTTCTCATTCTCAGAAGCATTCTTTGCTGTAAACCGAACCGCTTCTTTCTTGCCATCCGATTCCTCCATTCTCAGAGCTCTTGCTGATCTCTCCCGCAGGCGTTTCCGAAGGATCCTGTCCTGCAAAATTACGGATTTCTCCACCGTCCCCTGTGTTCCTGATGCTGCAATTACAGCTGTATTTTCATCAGACTCTTCCTCAAGCCTGCGCCGGACATTCGCTGATATGCGGTGTGCAGCAATCAGCTTCCGGTTTGATCCTCTGCCAATGCGGTATTTACTATACTGTCCATCTGTCGCTTCTCCGGAGGGTAGTACTTTTACATCCTTCGCCTTTTCAGGATTGATATCAGCTGATACAGACCCGGCCGGTGAACTGCGGCTTATGTTCTCAACAACGAGATCACTGTCTTCAACCTCGTCCTTATCAAAGAAAATCTTCGGACGAGTGCCCGAAGGATCCTGTTTTTCATAGTAATATCTTTTTTCCTGTGCCTTTTTCAGTGATGCACGTTTCTTTTCCTTCTGTTCACCGGCAGCATCCTCTGACCTGTTTCCGGTTCCCGAAAAAGGATTATCAAAAGGCTGCTTTCCATTTCCCAAACCTCGCGACAATTTGTCGCGAGGTTTGCCGCCTGGTTCCTTATCAGAAATCTGTTCCTCATTACGGAACCGGAGGCGGCTTTTTCTTTTTGGCCTCTGCTTCTTATCTGTATCAGCCGCTCCCGGGCGTTCTGAGGAAGCATTTTCCGTCCTTATGCCTGCCGGGTCTGTTCTCGTTTCAGATAAATCCAATTCAATTGGATTTTCTCTAACTTCTCCATCCCCTTCAGCATCATATTCCAGTTCTGTGTCCGGACTTCTGTTCCTCGTAAGCAGGATATCTTCGCTACGTTCTGATACCCGCTTTGTGCTTTTCTCAGCAAGATTTATCTCCACAAGACCATCTCTTGTCATCTTCCGAACACTTTTCCCGCTGGCCTTCAGTTCCTGTTCTGCCATCCCTTACCCTCCGTTAAACCTTTCCTGTCTCCTGCGGTTTTGTCGTAAGGAGCTTGTAAATATTGTTCTTCGGGAAGTGATCCACGAACGGGATGATGACATTCCCATAAAAGAGAAGCCCTTCTCCCTCGTTGCTGTTCTTGACATATGATAGCTGCTGTTTTGATATGGAAAGCTGTTTAGCAAGGATCTCCCTGTCACCGGGTGCCTGATTCAGCATGTATATAAAATCCGAGTTCTCGAATATGTTCTCAATCTCACGGCTTGCAAGAAGATCTTTGATGTTCTGAGTTAAGCCTGTCGGTATACCTCCCCATTTCCTGAAACGTTTCCAGATCTCGACGGAATAGTTAGCTGTCTGTTCTTCCTTCAAAAGAAGGTGGAATTCATCAACGTAATATCTTGTAGCCTTTTTGCGTTCCCTGTTCAATGTGACCCGGTTCCATACCTGATCTTCGACTATCAGCATTCCTAGTTTTTTAAGCTGCTTCCCAAGATCTTTGATATCAAAACATACAATACGGTTATCCAGTTCCACATTAGTCCTGTGATTGAAGACATTCAGTGAACCCGTAACATAGATTTCCAAAGCAGTGGCAAGCCTCTGGGCTTCCTTCTCCGCTTGTTCCCTGAGGAGATCATACAGGTCCTCCAGAATCGGCATCTTTTCCGGTACCGGATCGGCCAGATAATCCTGATAGACGAGCCGCACACAGCGGTCTATGACGGTCTTTTCAACCGGTTCAAGTCCGTTCTTCCCGCCTACGATCAGCTCACACAGCGACAAAATAAAATCGGACTTCAGCGAGAGCGGGCTGTCCTCCTCAGAATAATTGAGGTTTATATCCATTGGATTGATGAACTGGTTCGATGCGGTTGAGACCTTGACGACCTGGCCATGAAGTGCCTGGACAAGAGGTGAATACTCATTTTCAGGATCGCAAATGATGATGTCATCATCTGTCACAAGGAAACAGTTCGTGATCTCCCTCTTCGCAGAAAATGATTTACCCGCGCCCGGTGTTCCCAGGATAAGACCGTTCGGGTTTTTGAGCCGTTTCCTGTCCACCATGATCATGTTATTGCTGAGAGCGTTCAATCCATAATAAAGAGCTTCCCCGTCCTGAAAGAGTTCCTGAGTCGTGAACGGCACAAATGCCGCTGTCGAAGAGGTTGTAAGCCTCCTCTGGATTATGATCTTATTCAGGCCCAGAGGGACAGACGACATGAGTGCTGCCTCCTGTTGGAAATCAAGATATCGAAAAAAACAGTTCCTTATCTGTACAATTCCTGACAGTTGAAGTATGGCGCTGTCCAAATCCTGTTTTCTCTCCCCTGTTACCATAATCAGAACGGTGACAAGAAACATCCTCTCGTTCCGGTTCTGCAGGTCTGCCAGCAGATTTTTTGCCTCCTCTCCGTAAGTAGCCAGGTCATTCGGAATCAGATCCATGTCATATCCTTTACGGACTGCAGCTTTCTGTTCATCAATCTTCATTCTGTCTATGTCGGACATCTTCCGCTTTATCATCTTGATGGCAGCAGCCTGCTCCACGGACTGCACGAACAGATTGACTACAATGTTGCTGTCGATATCAAGGATTTCTGCGAGCATCTTGTCAGGCAGCTCCGTTGCCTCGATCTTCAGGAAACCTACACTTCCATATGTTTTCCCCATTTGAAAGGATCTTGTTTTACTGAAATTGAAAGAAGTCGGTGCTATATAGTCCTTTGTATTCAGGCCGCTTTCCACAAGCATGTCATAAGAAAACCGGAAAGGTTCATTGCTGTCCTGGTTGAACATGTGGTAAAGGAGATCCAGCCGTTCTGAACCGTTTAATGAATGTGCCTTTACCCCGAGAACCTTGAAATTGTTTAGGACATCCGCTTCGATCCGTTCAAGCCTTGGTCTTGCTGACTTGAGGTTATCTGCCTCGATTCCGAACGTAATATACTTCGTCTTGACCATACCATTATTGCCCTTCGCAAGCTGGTTTCTCAGCATGGTACGGTATTCTTCACGTATATCATTGAATGCATCATCATGATAGGGTATGTTGATGCTTTTCTCGTACTCCGTGATATCCACTTTCTGATTCAGAAAGCTGAGCTGGACGCTGACCGATGAATCAAAATAGTTCAGGAAATCACAATAATTCTCGAAGATCATTGTCTTATCTTCAGCAAGGGCCAGAAGATAGTTGATGTCATAAAACCGTATGGTCTTTGTAAAAAAAGTGCTTGTCACCTGACAAATGCCGTCCTGGTACATATTGAGATACGGTATGCTCTGCTGTACCGACTGGGGGATATTTTTCCGCAGTCCTGCTTTTCTACTCACGTTCTCCCACTGCTTCGTCAACCAGTTACTTTTTTCGTCTTTTAGTTTTCGGCTGCCTTGCTTTGAGGCTCCTGCCGGCTTTTCCTGCTGTATTCTTTTTTTGTCTGCCAATTGCCTCCTCCTCTGCCCGGAAAGTAAAACCGGCGTAGATATTCTCCGTTTTATATACCCTGATCGGCGGATAAATATACTTCTGCCGGATGATGTTCATCATTACTTTTTCAAACGGTAGACCGTCCTTCTCGTACATGGCGAGAAAAAAGAACGGGAGCATGATAGTCACCATCAAAATGGCAGACACATCAGCTCCCAGTATCCCTCTTGTTAAAAGGTAGAACGGTACCCCCACGACTGCCGCAAGGCTGAAACATACCAGCTGGCGGGCTGTCATGTTCAGCGCGACCTTTGTCTTTACATTCGTCAGATCTTTTGGTACGGGTACATATCCCATTTTCCCCTGTGCCTCCTGTCATCATTCATTGGTATAGGAATAGCGCATCTCATGAGCAATCCTCTCCCTGTCAAGTCCCGCGTTTGCGTGCAGCTCAATAACATCCATCTGGCGGTTGAGCGCGCCTATAAAACCCATCTCAAATATCCTCAGATTATTCCGTGTCCTGCTGGCAAGTCTGAGGTTCGCCAGGCTGCATCCTTCCGTCATGGAAGCAAACGCATCCCGCACCTCGAAAATCCTTCTCTTCAGGCTGCCGTACCTGTGCCGGTCATAAAAATACGTTAAATAGTCAACGATTGCCCGCATCCGCTCAAGTTCCCCGCACTCATGGTAGAGATACCTCGCATAATCATGGGCCTCGTCGCGGGCTATTTCGAAAATCCTGTCCACATCAAGCTCGCCATCAGCGCTGGTGAAACCCTTTGCGTACAATATGACCGATTCCACATTCTTACTAAATAACATACCCTTCCTCCTGCTCCACTAATGAGCGTTGAAAATAGATTTGCTGATTGATCCCGTTTTAAAAAGGGTGATAGCAAGCACCACCGTGTATGCCGCGATGGAAAATAGGGATGTGTGTACATCGCCGGAGACATTCATCGTTGCGATCAGCGCCGAATAAATCCCGACGCAGACCATCATGAAGAACCCCTGGAACCCCAATGCGAACAGGCCCTTGATATAGTTGTTTCCTATATTCCCCCATTCACGGTTAGTCATCGTCGCAAACGGGATCGGCGCAATGGAAGTGTAAAGATATATTTCTATCATCCTGCCATATAGGATAACGGTGATCGCCACGGACATGAGCTTTACCGAAAGGGACAGTATCAGTATCTCTGCGGAAAGCATAAAAAGCTCTCCGATTTCCATCCCCTCCAAGCTGTCCAATATATTCTGCATCGTGGACGTGGCATCGATCGCTGTGTTCCCGGCAATTACTCCTCCCGCACTTGACACCACGCTCTGCGCTAAATCAAAAATCGCCATCGTGAAATTGAAAGTGTTCGTCACAAGGTAAATGGCAACGTACGCCTTGAATATCCACTTGAAGATCATGAACGTCTCAAGCTCGTGCATGTTATTCTTCTCGGTTATCATGGTTATCAGTTCATAGCACAGGACAAATGTTATAACCATTCCCGCGATCGGAACGATCACCGTCTGTGATAAACTCTGGATCATGCTGAATACCCCGGCATTCCACTGCTGGGGATTCTGCCCGACTTCTCCGGAGATCGTCCCGATGCGGTCGTTCAGGCTGGTGAACAGATTTTGGAGACCGAACTTTATGAACCCGATCAGGATCTCTTTAATCGCTTCCGTGATGCGATCCAGTAGATTCATCCGATAATTCCTCCATTAAAGCAGCGTGGAAAGCTGCGGAATGAGAGTCGAACCGATCAACATGATTCCGGCTCCCGCCATAAGCTGCTTGATCCCCTGGCTTTTCGCGCCGGGATTGTCTGAACCATAGCCCTCAAGAAGGTTTATAACGCCCCACACCCCGAGACCGCCTCCAATGGCTATGACCATTGTGGAAAGAGTCGAAATCGCGGAAGAGAAGAAACCGGAGGTCAAAGGTACCGAAAAAGTAAACTGCCTGATAAAAGCAGGCATCCCCCTCATCGTTCTGGTGATGAATCTGATGCTCATCGCCCAGCAGTGCATCAGCTTTACAGCCGCCAGCATACAGAATCTTGCAATAGAAACTGCTAAAAATCGCATACACGTTATAGCCAAAATCGCAGATTAATTGTATTGATAGTTCTTTTCATGTCGTTCCTGTTTTCCGGCAAAACCCAAAAGAAAACAAGCCTACTTCGGTCGTGACTTCAGTCGGCTCGTGCTACTGCGGTTCTGGCTGCTCCTTTCCTTACTTTCTTTCATAAAGTCTTCAAGGTCTGCCGGTTATTCTTTTTCTGACTGCGTCAGGGTTCTGCCTGATCAGGCATCCCTGATACATCTACTACATTCAGTACGACCATTTCATCAGGTCTGGGAAAATACTGCCTCCTCAATTCCTTCTCCACATGATATCGGTTCTTTTCACTGACATCCGCAAGGTATTTGTAATTCGGATGCTTCGTGATATCGTACTTGTCGGAAAAGAACGGGCGGACTCCACGCACCTGGAGGATGCATTTACCGCCATCCATTACGGACAGCTCATCCTCTGTCATAAGCGGCTTCCCTGTCTTCTGGTAATTCAGGCCGTATGAGTTCTGGTTGCTCCTCGTCTCCGAAGTGTTCAAAAGGTCAATAGTTTCCTTGCCGAGTATCTCGCTCATATCTTTTAGGGTCGTCTTTTCCTTGCCACCAAGGAACAATGTTGTATCGCAATTGCCCACAATTGTGTCCGCAGCATCCTGATACAAAGTCTTCAGCTGGCTCTGGGACTGGAGAATAATAGAAGCGGAAATCTCCCGGCTCCGGATTGTTGCAATCAGCTTTTCAAACTGTGGAATCTTTCCGATATTTGCAAACTCATCACATATAACCCGTACATGGACAGGAAGTCTTCCGCCATATACGTCATCTGCCTTGTCACAAAGAAGATTGAACAGCTGCGACTGCAGCATGGCTATCACGAAGTTAAACGTCGTGTCTGTATCAGACATTATGAGAAATAAGGCTGTCTTCCGATCCCCGATCGTATCAAGCTCCATCTCATCATAGGACATCAGCTCTCGAAGCTCTGCAATGTCGAAAGGTGCAAGCCTTGCCGCACACGAAATCAATATACTTTTCGCAGTTTTTCCGGCCGCGAGCTTATATTTGCGGTATTGGCGCACGGCAAAGTGGTCCGGATCATCTTCTGCCAGTTCATCAAAGAGCATATCGACCGGGTTTTTGTATTTTTCATCATTTTCCCGCGTCTCACTCTCGTTCAGAAGGTCGAGAAGGGTAATCATGTTCTTCTCCTCCGGATTTCCTTCATAATAGATGAATGCAATCAGGGCTGTGTAGAGAAGCCGTTCGCTCTTCACCCAAAAATCCTCGGTAGCTTTTTCACCCTCACCCTTGGTATTGGCTATGATGGTCGTCACCAGTTTCAATATGTCCTTCTCCGAATGGATATACTCGAACGGGTTATAATGAAGGCTTTTTTTGAAATTAATCGTGTTCAAAACCTTGATTACATACGGCTCATGAATAATCTTTCCGTTTTCGTCCCTCATAACCCTTCCGCTCTTGTCCCGCTTCGGCGGACCCTTGGCAAGCAGTTGACCGACCTCTTCTATGAGAGTCCCTTTCGGGTCGGTGAGAACCATCGAGCAATTCATCTGCATGACCGAAGGTTTGACAAAGAACCTCGTCTTGCCGGAACCGGAACCTCCGATAACAAGGATATTCTTGTTCCTTGCATACTTCGGTTTCTTCGGCCGGCTCTCCATCGTCAGTGACTCCGTTGCGGTTAGCGGTATGTTCATCCAAGGATCATCTGACATAAAGGGCAGGATGTCCTCCCTCTTTCCCCATCTGGCTGAACCATATTCCGTCCCTTTCCTCAGCTTCTTCGCTTCCGCTTTCTTTTGTAAGACAAGAATCTTAAAAACAACGGCAACAGAAATACCAACCATAAGGTCCGTTCTATGGAAGCTGGGCATGAAGGATTGGATAATGACTCGGGAGTTCGCCATCGCATAGAGCATCCTTTCACTGAAATTTTCTCCCTCCGATATCCTGAGTAGGCAGGAAGCCCTGTCTGCAAATATAAATGCGACAATATATGGGATGTTCATAATCAGGCTTTTCCGGAATTGATCCGTTTTAATATAGGCACCAATCTGTTGAAGATACTCTCTCGGTTTTATGCAGGATAGCAGTCGCTGAACATATTTGTTCGACATAATGCTCACAATCAGCGGATGCAGGTACTTGTTCAACATAATCCGGGATTTCGGCTTCCGTGAATCTTTGCCTGTGTGTTTTTTTGCGGATTTCATCTCGACA
>AUXO017663792.1_pt1 | contig 10573 bp, 3 predicted proteins | sample 768731 | NCBI WGS metagenome assembly AUXO01 (sample SAMN02715735, study PRJNA202380) | gut metagenome | biome: sheep rumen | host: Ovis aries | place: New Zealand: Palmerston North
GACAGCCATAGATTACATATTGTTGATGGTTTAATCAAGATGGTTTCAATTCTTGATGAAGTAATTCATACAATTCGTAAAGCTTTAAATAAACAAGATGCTAAGGAACAATTAATTGCAAAATTTGATTTTACTGAAATTCAAGCCGATGCAATTTTAGCAATGCAATTATATCGTTTATCAAATACAGACGTTGTAGCATTACATAATGAACATGATCAATTAACTAAGAATATTGAAGAATATGATTCAATTCTTTCAAGCGAGAAGAATTTATTAAAGGTTATTAAATCTGAATTAAAAGATATTTCTAATAAGATTGATCAACCAAGAAGAACTGAAATTTTAGATGAGGTTTCAGATACAAGTGTAGATGAATCACAACTAGTTATTGCAGAAGATGCGGTTGTAATTGTTACAAAGCTTGGTTATTTAAAGAGAGTTTCTTTAAAGAGCTATAATGCAAGTAGTGTAAACAATGTTTCTGAAAAGGATACAATTATATTTGAAAAACAATTAACGACACTACATACATTAATTGGTATTACAAATAGAGGATATTTTGTTAATATTCCTGTATTTAAGATTGATGAATGCAAAACTCGTGATATTGGTGAATTCGTTAATAATATCTGTACAATTGATCCTAGTGAACATTTCATACAAGTATTTGATATTAAAGATTTCAATGTACCAGCTCAAATATTACTTGCAAGCAAATCAGGTCTTGTTAAGCAAACAATGCTATCTGAATTTAACATTTCTCGTATAACTAAAGAAGTTAAATGTATGACTTTAGATGAAACTGACGAAATCGTTTCTGCTGACTTAACATTGAATCCATTAGAAGTCATTTGCGCATCTACAGAATGTGAAGTTATTCGTTACCGTGCAAGTGATGTAAAGCTTTATGGTAAGAATGCCTCTGGTATTAAGTCGATGAAATTAAAAGATGGAGAGGAACTTGTTTCTGCTCATTACGCTAATAAAAATGATGATGTACTATTATTAACTAATAGAGGATATATTAAGCGAATTAAAGTTGAAGACTTAACTTTATCACAAAGAGGTAGAGCAGGTATAAGACAAATTAAGAAGGTTAAATCTAATCCTTTCATTTTAAATGATATGTGTATTATGACTCCTAACCAATATAAAGAAGGAGTTAATATTAATATTTGTTATGAAGAAAAGAATGATTTAGTTAACACTAAAGATTTAAAATATAATTTATCTGATGCTGGTAAAGAAATTATTAAAAATGGTCTTGGCACTCCTTTAAAAATGTATATTAATGAACCAAGTGAAAAAGATGAAGTTGTAAATGGAGATTATTTACTAGATACAACTCAATCTATAGATTTGTTTAATTATAATACTTTAGATGATGAACCAATTAAAGTTAGTAAGAAAGAAAAAGATCCTCTAGATTTAATTGATCAAATATTACAAAAGGAAGAAACAAAACAAGAAATAAAAGATAACAATATAGTAAATATGGATACTCTTGATAAACTAGTTACTGAGAATAATGACTCGACTATTACAAAAACTAAGAGTAGTGTTATTGTTAAAAAGAAAAAAATAAGCTTCTTTGATGAAGACTAACTTAAAGGCTGGCTCTTGCCAGTCTTTTGTTTTTTACAAACATGATTTTTAAAAATGTAAAACGCTTTCCTTGAAAAATTAATTTTTTTTCAAATGAAAAATTTGATTTTTTCAAAAAAACGAGTTTTAAAATAATCAAAAATAGCAAAAATGTGTTTTAAAAATGCTAAAAAATATCTTTTTTTAAAAAATTAGGTTTTAAAAATGATTTATTTTAATAAAATGTTGATATATTGCATAATTTTTGTTATAATTATGTCCCCACAATATTTTAAAGAGAAAAGATAAAAAGAATAAAGAAAGAAGTGATTATATGAAAGTTACATATTTTAACAAAACTGTTGAAATTAAAGAGGGAACAAGACTTATTGATTTATTAGATGAGGATAATAAGAAAAAGTATTATGCTGCATATGTTAATAATCGTTTAAGAGAATTAGACTATATTTTACCAAATGGTGATAGTGTTGTTGAATTCTTAGACTTAACAAACCAAGATGCAGTAATGCTATATCAAAATACATTACGTTATTTATTTGCGATGGCTGTTAATAGATTATATAAGAAGGTAAAAGTTGTATTTAATTTCTCAGTATCAAGAGCTATTTTTGCAAATATTTCAGGAATCAATGGCCCTGTTAATCAAAAGGAATTGCAAGCTATTAAAGAAGAAATGGAGAAGTTGATTCAAGCTGACTTACCTATCAAGCGTTTCAGTACTACAATTGAAGAAGCTAAAAAGATTTATAATAATTTAGGATATTATGATAAATCAAATATGTTAGATTATCGTAGTGAAAACACTGTTCATATGTATAAGTGTGAGAACTATCTTAACTATATGTTTGGTTACATGTTACCTTCAACAGGTTATTTAACTAAATTCGAATTGAGATTATATTTCCCAGGATTAATTATTCAATATCCTCGTGCAGAACTTGGTGGTATCATTCCAGAATTTAAGGATGAAAAAGTATTCTCTAAAGCGCTAAGAGAAGAAAATGAATGGGGTAATATTGTAAAAGCATCTTCAATTTGGCAAATGAACAAAATTGTTGAAGCTAATCAAGATGGAGAATTCATTAATATTTGCGAAACAAAGCATAACAATATGCTTGCCGAATTAGGACATAATATTTTAAAAGATAAGGATATTCGTTTGATTGCAATTGCAGGTCCATCATCAAGTGGTAAGACAACATTCTGCAACAGACTAAGAATTGAATTGTTAAGTAGAGGTATTAAGCCTGTCATGATTTCTCTTGACAACTATTACTTACCAAAAGATCAATGCCCTAAGACTGCTAAAGGTGAACCAGATCTTGAACATATTGAAGCTCTAGACATTGCGCAATTTGACCAAGATATGTATAACCTTATTCAAGGAGAAGCTGTAACTTTACCAAATTATAACTTTAAGACTGGTTTACGTGAACCTGGTGAAACAGTTAAACTTGATAAAGGTCAACCTGTTATGATTGAAGGTATTCACGCATTAAATGATAGATTAACTCCTTCAATTCCAGCTAATGAAAAATATAAGATTTATATTGCACCTCAAGCTCAATACCATATTGATGCTCAAAACCCAATCTCTATGACAGACATTCGTTTAATTCGTCGTCTTGTAAGAGATTATAAATATCGTAATTCATCAGCCGAAGAAACATTAAAGATGTGGGAAAATGTTCGTGCTGGAGAATTCCGTTGGATTTACCCAACACAATCTGAAGCTAATTATGTATATAATTCAGAATTAACTTATGAATTATGCGTAATGAAGAAATATGCAATGAAGGTATTAACTGATGTTAAGCCAGATTCACCATACTTTATTACAGCTAATAGATTGATTAAATTCTTGAAGTACTTTAAGGATATTCCTGATAAGTGGGTTCCATGCAACTCATTACTTCGTGAATTTATTGGTGGTTCAATTTTCTACGATAACTAATAAAAAGCCTCCTTTTGGGAGGTTTTTTTAATGCTTCTAGGAAAAAATAGTGGGCCCTTATATTTTTAAAGTAAATAGCCTTATTTTAACACTTTATACAAATAATGATTAATTATTCATTTTTATGTTTAAATTCAAAATAAGGCCAATTACGTGCAATTTTGAGGTATATATTAATTTTGATTAACAAATAATAATATAGAAAAGAATTAATTTTGGATGAATATTAAATCAATCTATTAAAAAGAATGCAAATAAGCCTATTTTTGTGCAATTTAGAGCCATATGAGGAGTATGATGCATAACCATAGGAATCATTTAGAGAATCAATAATATATTTCAAAATTAATCTAGTCTTTTAAACCAGTAGATAGAATATGTGTGTAGAGAGTATTGAAATTCAAAACTATATAGTTTTATAAATTATAATTTAAAATTTAGATATGTTACTATACATATTATATATATGCTCAAGAAACATTTTTTTATATAGAAGCGAGATTTATAAATTTCATTTTTTATCTTGTTTAAAAAACGAGCATTTATCATTACAGTATTATCACTTATATTATTAATCTCTACATTGATTAAAAAATTAATAATTAAATTTATATGGTCTATTAGCTATTGATTTGTTTTTTTAAAAATAACGAATCGAGGTGAATAATCATCTAGATTTTTATTTCTCGATTCGTTATATAAACAGAACCATTTTGCTCTTTATGTTATTATTTGCTCAGTAGTTAAAGAAAAAATAAATTTTCAAAACTCTATTAGTTTTTAATACTAGCAATGATTATATTCATATATGATTACTAAATATTAAAACTAGTTATAGGCTAAAACTATTATTTAAATAAATATATTCATTCTTAAAAAATGACATAATTTAATTGAAAATTGAAATATAGTGATATATAATTATTTGTGAAAAAATTAATAAATAATGGGGTGAAATAAATGATTAATTTAAAGAACATTAAGCCTCTTGGAGTAAAAGAAGAATCTATCATGGATTTGCTTCAATTATATCAATTCAAAGGAAAAGATTACTACTACGATAATTTATTTAAAAATGATTCTGAAGCGATAATTCGCAAGAATATAAAAGCTGAATTACTAGCAGTTGCTAATTACTTAAAATTAGATATAACAGAGCCAAGAAAGAAGCTTTTGTTTAAAAAGAATTGTCAACCAAAAAACAATGATGAAAGATTCTATATCAATCTTAAAAACACATTAGTTAAATTTGTAGGAAACTATAAGACATTTGAATTTGAATCAAATGAAATATTGTTGCTTGCAAAAAGACTATATGGTGATTTTGATAATATAAGATATAGAACTTATAAGAAAGCAGTAGAAGGTATAAGTCTTGTAGAAAGTACTAAATTAGTTTCACTAAGAGATGAGATACAAGAAATGCTTGTAACATTTAAATCTAAATTAGACTCTAATAAATACGAAAATACTAATTTAATTGCTAACTTTTATATCGACTATATTAATCAAGAATTCTTTACAAATCATAATGATTTTATTGGAATTATGTTGGTATATGTTTTACTGTTTGCTTCAGGCATTACAGTATTTAAATATACTAGTTTCTTTGAACTACTCATCAAATATAAGGATGACTTTAAAAATGCAACGTTGAAAGCTAATATGAATTACGAAGATGGATATTCAGACACAAGAATGCTTGATGAACTAATTATCAAAATCTTGCTTGAAGCTTATAATAACGTTGAAGAGTATGTTAATGCTTATAGCTTTGATACATCTAATTCAAAGGAAGAGAACATTATTGGTATCATCTATAAATTACCACAAGAGTTTACAAAAGAAGATATTAGAAATCGAGATCCTTTATCAAGTGACTCTACAATAAACAGAGCACTTGCCAAGTTATCAAAAGAAAAGAAAATAAGATCACTTGGATTTGGAAGAAGTGCTAAATGGATTCGTATTGAAAAGGATCCTTCTTACAACGACTTAAGACAAATAAGCTTATTTGAATTAACAGATGAAGACCATGATTTAGACTAAGACTGGAATTAACCAGTCTTTTTTATTTTGTTATCATACTAGTATTAATAACTAGTTATACTTTTAATCGTTAATATTATTTAAAATATTAAAGTGTTTATAAGACGTTGCTTAAATTGCTATCAAATTTAAAATTATTCAACCAAATATTAGGCTGTTAAAACAGTCTAAAAATATATTAGAAAAATTAAGGCAATTCTATCGACGATTTAGATGACCAATTTATCACAAAAGATAAACTCGATTCGTCTTAAAAAAAGCTATGAAAGCAGGAACTAAAAGCTTCAAAATGAAGCCTCAAGAAGACTGCAATAAATATTTCAAATTATATCTAGTAATTAAAACAAGATGTAAAATAGTACCTTCGATTATAGTAGTAGAAGAAGAAGTGATTTAGTCGGTAGCAAACCCAGCATGAATTTGCCAAAAACAATCAAAACGTTTTAAAAGAATACGAGAAGGACAATTAACTAGAATACTTCAATTCGATTGCTCATAATCAAAACAATAACTGTGTAAATATAGTCAAATAGAAGAAGATGAATACATTTAAAGTGCTGTTTAAATGGTCAAAACCCATAACTTAAGGGCTCAAATTAACTCAATGATATAGATTGATAATGATATTTAACCGATTTATTTTATATATACAACTACCGATAATATATATTATGTAAACCAAATAATAATGCTTTAGGTATCGCTTTTTTTGAACTATTGTTGATAAGTTGGAAAATGCTATAGTTTTAAAACTAAAATAATCCTTTAGATAAGGCCTTTTCTTGCACTTTATTCGCCCTTTTATTAATACTAATTGACATCAACTTCCACGATAATTTGTTCATCTCGATTTGAAATTTAAAGCCACCTTAAAAATGCAGATTAATTATCTAGTTTTTAATATCATATCTTTTTTGAAATATATAAATCTGATTATTCATATAGATCTATTTTCAATGGTACCAAAATTGGTTTCCTAGTATTAAAATCTCTACTAGATTTACAGCTTTTATTATAAAATTGAATATTACATTATTTGTGTAATATATAAAACGTGTTATATAGAATTCGTATCACGAATCGAGAATTAAAAATGTGATAAATCCACCATTCGATTTGCTCTAATTTTGCTGTTCTTTTTATTTATCCTCTTGTTCAATTGAATTTGATTTGTAACATGGATCTGATTTTGTATTTGTATTTTGATTTTAGAAAATACAATTTTTATTTATACTTACAATTGCACTATCAATAGATTATCTAGTTTTTGATACTATATATATTTTAAAAATTATTAATCTATTCAGATATTAATGATAATGATATTTCACCTATTAAAAAGTTGATGTTGTTTATTTAAATATATTAACTAGAATCATTTTTAAAAATATAAAGCTATTATTTTGATTTAACGTCTCTTTGAATTCTTCCTTGAAATTATAAGTACGTTCTTTGATGCTAATTAAAAATACGGCAAAAAAATTTTGGATTATTCTCCTATTTATAGTTACTTTATACGAATTAGTAATGTTAATGTTCAACATTTAAATGTAAACATCTTTTTCAAAAAACGGATTTAATTTATCATGCATATTGCATACTAAAAAACTTAAAATATATAGATTAATTATACAGGTGATTTTCTAACAACTATATTTTTTCTATTCTACTACCTCTAACATTAAGCCTACAAAGAGCTTTATTTAAATGAATGAAATTACAACAAAAAGAAAAAGTATAGACCATTAACCAACATTTTTGAAGGCCAATAACCTACACTTTAAAATACCATATATAGAATCCACTTCTGTCCCTTGCACTTAAAAAGCTTATAAATTGATGAGGTAATATTCCAATAGTAAATTGTAAACATATACAAATATTTACCAAACTTAATATGTAATTTAAAAATTGAAATAGTTTTTCATAAATGATTTAGTTATTAAAACTATGTTAATATTAAAATTTTTTAAAATCGTCTTTTTATCTTTTTTTATTCCTTTAATAACATTTTAAAAACCTGTGAATAAATCATCCTTCATATAACCAAAAAATACTAAAATATTATTTAAAAACGTAAGCCAGATTTTTAACAAGATATTAATTATTTTAGGATCATATTTTATATGAAGCTTTAATTCATTTGTTCAAATTCTTCTTTACATTTATTATTAATTCATAAAAAAATAGTAGATTAATTAAATTAGTAAATTCATCAATTACCTAATATTAATTAAAAACGAATAGGATATTTAACAATACTTTTTTCTTAAATGAACATGCAATTTAGCTTTATTATAAGATAAGAGAAAAGACTGTTTTAAATGTCATAAGCCACATCTAAAAAGCCTGTTTTTTAATCGCTAATGAATCATTAATTATTTAATAATATTTGGATTATTTTCTTCTATTAAAGAACTAAAAAAGCCTTTTCTTCTTCTATCTATTTTTCATTTTTTTATAAATAGAATATTGAACAATAAGAGCCTCTACTATTTTTTATAATATATATAATTAGCTTTTATTTTAATCTAGTATAAAAAACTAGTAGATGTATATACCTAAATTACAATTTATCTAGTTATAAATACTAGTTTAATTATAAAATTATTAATTTTTAAAAATTTCCCTATATATAGAATCATTGTTGCTAATTATACTATTTCTAATAAAAAATATGTGAAATGAGACTTTTTAAAAGACAAATCGAGATGCACAAATACCCACAAATCCAGTTCTCGATTCGTCATAGAAATTTACATATTATTACCTATATAATCCGATATTTACTATTATTGCAGAAAGATATTTATTTAATTTTTCTACTAGTTTTGAATACTAGGACTTACAATACTTTCAATCATTATTTATCTAGTATTAAATACTAGTTATATTTTGAAATATATTGTCTTAACTATAGATATACATATATAATTTTATATCCTATCTTACTAGTTCAATTGGTCTTAAAACAGTGCTTTTTTATTAATATATATGACATTCTCATAAATGGCTCAAATTTAGCCAATTTTAACGTTTTATACATAATTCGATTAATTATTCAATTTATATATAAAATCAAAAAAACGGCCAATTTTGTGCAAAATAAAAGAGGTTGAAATTAATAATCAACCTCTAATACTTATAATATTTAATTATTCAATGTCTTTAAGGAATGATTTACCCCATTCTGATTCTTTTACACCAAAGTTTTCAGCAATTGTGTTACCAAAATCAGCGAATGAAGCTCTTGTTCCTAGGTCTACGGACTTAATATTTTTATGCCAAACTAAGCATGGAACATATTCTCTTGTATGATCTGTACCATACCAAGTTGGATCGTTACCATGGTCAGCTGTAATCATGATTAAATCATCATCATTCATTAAAGCTTGTAATTCTTTTAATTGAGCATCAAATTCTACCATAGCATTTGCATAACCTTTTGCATCTCTTCTATGTCCGTATAATGCATCAAAATCTACAAGGTTAAGGTAACAAAGACCTGTAAAATCTCTGTTTTTTGCAATGTCAATCATATGATTCATACCATCAGCATTTGAAACTTGACGGATTGATTCAGTGATACCAGAACCACAATAAATGTCAGAAATCTTACCTAAACCAATAACATCAAAGTTCTTTTCTTTTAATGCATCTAGAACTGTTGGCGCAAATGGAGGTAATGCATAGTCATGTCTATTTGGAGTTCTCTTGAAGTTTTCAGGACTGTCTCCTAGATATGGTCTTGCGATAATTCTACCAACTTTCCATTCAGGTTTCATACAAATTTCACGAGCAATACGGCAGCAACGATATAATTCTTCTAGGCCAAATGTTTCTTCATGAGCAGCAATTTGAAGTACTGAATCGCTTGAAGTATAAACAATCATAGAATTATCTCTCATTTGTTCAAGTCCTAAATCTACTAAAATTTGAGTTCCTGAAGCCGCACAGTTACCAATTACTTTATGACCAGTTTGCTTTTCCAATTCATCGATTAATTCTTTAGGGAATCCATGTTCTGTGAAAGTTTGGAAAGGTTCAGTAACATTTAATCCCATAATTTCAAGATGACCAGTTAAAGTGTCTTTTCCAAGTGAAATTTCTTGCATTTTACCATAAGCGCCTTTAGGATTAGCTAATGGAGCTACACCTTTAATTTCATCAATATTACCATAACCCATTGCACCTAATGTAGGTAAATCAATACCACCTACAGCGCTAGCAATATGACCAATTGTATTAGCGCCTTCATCAGAATGAGTTCCATTGAAGAACTTATTACTGTCCTTGCAAGTACCGCATCCTACGCTATCCATTACGATAGCAAAAATTCTTTTAAATCTCATTATTATTTTCTTCCTTTCTTCTCGCAAGAGGATGAATAGTGTTTACTAAATCATGTAAACGACTACTATCTAAATGCGTATATATCTGAGTAGTCGAAATATCTTCATGACCTAACATCTCTTGTACATACCTTAAATCAACTCCATTTTGTAACAAATGTGTCGCAAAAGAATGACGTAATGTATGAGGCGATATTTCTTTTGTAATACCATTTTTCTTGGCTAATTCTTTAATGTATTTGAAAACAGCTTGTCTAGATAAAGGTTCACCTTTATAATTTAAGAAAACATAATCACTAAAATTATTTTTACTAATTTCTTTTCTTGCTATTGTTAAATAGTCTCTAATATAATTGATAGCTATTTCTCCAATAGGAATGATACGTTCCTTATCACCCTTACCAATGATGTTTATATATTTTGAATTTAAGTGTAAATCTCCTACTTTTAATCCAATAGCTTCACTTACTCTTAAACCACATCCATACATAGTTTCCATTAAAGCACGATTACGTAAGCCAAGAGGTGTTTCTGTTTCAATTGAATCTAGCATTTTGCTAACTTCATCAATTGATAAAACACTAGGTAATTTTTTATCCTGTTTAACAGT
>AUXO012852952.1_pt1 | contig 10572 bp, 19 predicted proteins | sample 768731 | NCBI WGS metagenome assembly AUXO01 (sample SAMN02715735, study PRJNA202380) | gut metagenome | biome: sheep rumen | host: Ovis aries | place: New Zealand: Palmerston North
TGATGAAGCATACCGACAGCTCACAGCTTAAGGAAAAGATACTTAACAACTTTGTTCTTACAAAGGATCCGGAAAGATTAAAAGAAATACGAGAGTATGAATCTTGTTTGTAGCATGACCTCATGGCCATGCTTTTTTTATTGGGGAGGGAATGAGATGGTCCTGATGGGAATCCAGATTACTAACTTAGACAAACCTATAGAACTGTCACCTTTACAGCTGATAATAGCCATAATCGGTATCTGTTGGCTGCTACTTAAATCAGGTCCGGTTCTGCAGAACTCACTCAAATCTTGGAAGGAGATATTCACAAAGGTACAGGAACCTGAGCTGATACAGAATGCAAGGATTGAAGATCACGAAAAAAGGATTGCTCAAACAGAGGAAAAGGTTGATAAGTGTCTTAGATATCTAGATAAAGATAAAACAAGATTAGAAGGTGTCGACGAATGGATACTTGATGCCAATAAAAAGTTTGAACATATGGAGAATGAGCTTACCAATGTTCAAAAAACGACTACTCATATTAACGATGCTATTGAGGTATTAATTGATGGCCAGATCGCTACAATGCAGGCCTTGGGCAGGCAGCTGCCCGATGATGTTAATCTTGAAAAGAAAACGAATCAACTGATGGATTTTTTAACTCATGGAGTCAAAGGATCCTCACGTAATCAATAATCAGAAAAGACCGGATGTACCTATACGATACCTCCGGTCTTTTTTAGTGCTTATTTTGGCTCATTCAGAGCCTTTTCCGTATTCGGTATATTACCGAAGCTTGAAAATGTTGGAGACGCCGGAAGGGGTATATCCTGCAAGCTCAGCGGCTTTCAGCAGTTCTGTATGATCAATACCGAAATACTCATAACCCTCCATTATTGTATCGACATAGAACTCTGATGGTTCTGAGACTTGAAAAGGCTGAGACATTACATAGGCCATAGCCTTTACACGCCTGCCTTTGTGCTTAACGGTGAAATCCTGCTTTACATAAAAGCGAGGATATCCCTCGTATCTGTCTAGGGATATTTCATCAGCTTTGGTTATTCGCCACAGGACGATAGGCACCGAGCATCCTTGGCATGGTTCAATGTTGGCCACGCCTCTGCGGAATACAAGCTTGTAATTTTCTATTACAGATTGTCCGGAGATCTCTGCTCCTGGACAGCGATAAGCCATCTGGCCAACATTCATGTTACTTCCGTATGCGATATATAATTTCATATTAAACCTCCTCAATCTTAACGATTCTGTATTCATCTGTATGCATCAAGCTATGCCAGTTATCACGTATCCACTTCTTTGACGGTGCCAATACGGTGCATCTATCTGTATCACAGCTATAGTAGCGACTGCGGTAAATAATTCTGTATTTTTTCATGATTATCCTTTCTCCCCGTCATGCCGTTAGGCCAGCAGTTATCATATTAAGCGGCTATCTCTACAACATCCTTGAATGCTTCTGTGAGAAACATTCTTGCTGTCTTGAACTCAGGTCCTCTCATTCCGAGGCGGTTCTTTAACATATTGTTCATGAGCTTTCTTTTCTGCTCTTTTGTGAGGCTTGTGGTCTTCTTGAAGAAAAGGCTGTCTTTCTCACAGTTGATTGACCATGTATTCATTGCTAAACAGAACTGTACATAGCTCTTAATCTTTCCGGCGTGTGTAGTTCCATTGAATAAGCGGAACTCTATTCCTTTACCGGTGAAGAAGCTGTGGAGATTGATTCCATGGTAGCGAGTATTGTTGTAGTGCTCGCTCCAAATTCTAAGACCTCCACTGTATCCATCGTTGATGGAGCTGTACCAGATGCTCTTTAGGTCATCCATTGTGACGTTTCCGCCTTTAACAGCGTTTCTCATAGCGTTCATGAGGTCGGCATTCATTTTCTTGCACCATCTGAACTCTCTATCGCCAATCTGTAAGGCTTCGTAGAATAAATCCTGACGTCCTATAGCGAACATCATGAGTCTTGTCAGACTCTCTGGAGTATGCTGATCAGCACCAACATGAACGTGTATTCCGGTGCTATTGTTTGCAACAGCTCCATTCTCTCGGAGGATTCTAACGATTTCCTGCAAATCATTTAGATCTGAGTAGTTGAGGATTGGTGTAACTACTTCACAAGAGTAATCTCTGTTTGCAGATACAGTTCTGTTTCCAACCTTGCGAGTTGTTATTATTGAACCGTCGCTCATGCATGACCACTTGCGGTTCTGTCTATCAGTTGCGATATATTTTGCATATCCCTGTCCAACATAGCGTGATGTTGTGTGGAAGTAATCAGCGATAAGCTGTGAAGCTTTCTCTCTTGTAATTCCTGTAAGCTCGATTTCAACTCCAAATGTCTGTTCTTTAATAGTAGTCATGGTATACATCCTTTCTTAGATGGAAATTTGTTTTAGCTGTTGGTAGCAGCTCGTTTCTTTTCTGTTCTTGTATAACCATAGTACCAACGGAGACATCCCCTTGATATAGGAATAGTTCACAAGATATAAACTTATTTTCAGTGCATATTGTACTATGAAAACGGGTGTATATATGGTACTATAATAGGCAAGAAACGGAGGTGTCACAGATATGATCAAATATAAGAAAAACGTACTTGAGGAACTGAAAGAGCGTGGATATTCCACATATAAGTTAGGACATGACAAGATACTTGGTCAGCAGATGATACAGAAGATAAGGTCAGGAGGCTTGCCATCATGGGCGGCACTGGACATTATCTGCAGATTACTTAATTGTCAGCCAGGTGATTTAATAGAATATGTCGAGGAATAAAAAGGAGCCCTGGGGATAATTCCCCAAGGCTCTTTTCGAATCACTTCTTAGGTTTTGGCAGATGTTTTGATGCATCATCATTCTCTCTTACAAGAATGTCGGACACATCACAGTCAAGTGCCTCGCAAATCAAATCGAGGTGTTCGAGATTGACCCTTTCGACCATTTCATGATACAGTTCATTGATTGTTGCTGCTCTGATGCCGGTCTTCCTGGCCAAATCTGATTGTGTCCAACGCCTTTCGCCGAGACGAGTGGACAATAGGATTCTAATCATTGCTTTGCTCCTTTCCGCATATTTTACGCTTGTCATGACAATTTGAGCGAAAACGGAAGATTATTCCACATGCCCGTAAGAATATTACGGAAAAGGGAGCATCAAAAAAGAGAGGTGTGTGAAAACACCTCTCTTATTGTTTAGTCTAAAACCTTCTCATCGAACGGAACTATCAGCATAAAGTCACCTTTATAGAACAATAGTTTTGCGGTTCGTTTAAGACGGTTAGAGTGGACCAGACGGGAGCTTAAACGAACCACTCCCTGTGCTTCCTCTGTGGTGTCTTCCTTGGTATTCTCAACATCGAGAGGAATAACAATCGTATTGTCTCCGGTGAAAGAGAATACGATTTTCAAATTGTCATCATAAACATACACTGCCTTGATGAATGTGTCAAACAGATGCATCAAGAAACGCTGGTCTTCATAATCGCCATCTCGGAAAAGCATTAAGCCTGCAAGGATATCGTCCTTGGATAATTCAATCGCAGTTTCTTTTGCGTCGACTATCTTACCCTTGATTTTCTTTTGCTCTGCTTCAAGTTCTTTCAATCGGCTTGCTGTTGTCTCCGAGAATATACCTGCCTCAATAGCTTTCATTATGTTGTTTATGGATACTTCCACGCTACTGAGTTCTTGGTAGAGCAGACCTAAATCGGAGTTCTCCACCGTCGTTTTGGAATATTCGACAGCCAGATCAGCAATCCAATCGAGGTTCTCATCCTTTAATATGAATTCTCGCACAGCTTGTGCAACTGCCTTTTCCACGACATCACGTCGTACATTGTCCTTGTCGCAGGTGTGCTTTCTGCGCTTGTTTTGGCAAACATAATAGAACTTTAATGCTCCGTTTCTAGCAGTGCCACTTAATCCAGTCATTGGAGCTCCGCATTTGCCACAGAATAACTTTCCGGTCAGCAGATACATTCCGTTATTTGTCCGTCTTCTTGCATTGTTCGATGGGTTCTTTTTCGTAGTACACACCTCCTGTACTGTCCTAAACAATGTGTCACTTACTATACGTGGCATCCCTCCAGGAATTTCAATGTCTTGGTATTTATAGAGTCCGGTGTATTTTTCATTATGCAGCATGTTTTGAAATGAGTTCTTGCCCCATGGACCACCTCGCCTAGTAGGTATTGCCCTTCGGTTCAGATCATCCGCAATAGTTATGAACATTTCACCGTTGGCCACACGCTGGAAGATTTCCTTTACTATCGGAGCCTCATTCTCATTAATGGCAAACTTCTTGTCCTCGCCTTTCTTGTAGCCGAATGGAATGGAGCTGATGACCTTACACTCTTTAGCTGAGTCTCTGAGCCCTCGCTGAATGTCCTCAGCCATGTTCTCAATATAGAACTGATTTACATTCATCATGGAGCGCAGAGCAAAACGTCCTGCTGCAGTATCGTCAAAATCTTCCTCGACATACAGACAACGGACTCCGCTATCGTTCAGCCGTTCCTCGTTCACCATGGCATTAAGCATATTACGGCCAAGACGGTTAGATTTCCAAGCTATGAGGTATTGGAACTTTCCTTTTTCTGCATCTCTGAGCATACGCTGAAACTGTGGCCTGTTGTCAGTCTTGCCGGAGATAGCTTTGTCAGAGTAGGTCTTTATGATCTCGATGCCAAGCTCCTTCGCTTTCTCCATACAAGCTTCAACCTGTTGTTCAATGGACTCCTCACGTTGCGCATGGCTTGAGTATCTGGCATAGATGGCACCTACACCTGATTCAATTTTCTTTTTCTTTGTTGCCATGCGGCAAACCTCCTAACAATTATTTGAACTTAACAGCGGTACCTGCAACATAAAAGTCATTCTTGAAAGACCAATACTGCAGACCAATGGCAGCATCACCGCCTAATTCCTCAACAGCTTTTACAAGGTCTTTGTTCAGCTTCTCCATGTATGTGTTCATGGCTTTTACTTTGCCCGGTATCACTACATTCATGATTGCTCCGGATGACATAACAGGACCGATAATCTCAAATTCTTGTCCAGGTATTGTGTGAGTGGTAGTTAAAATCATAGTGACCTCCTTTAGATGGTTAAAAAAATTACATGAAACGTATATTACTTACAAAATCCGTCAGAATTTTGCAAAGTACACTATTTTTTTACAATAACTGTTATAATCATACTTGCTGTCGATAGCAAATATACGAAAGGCGGCAGAATTATGGATAAATACTCAGATGAGTGCATCGCATTAGCCGAAATCATCCACACCTTGTCATGGAAGAAAAAGTGTGGATTGATTGAAGTGCTTAGTTCTTTACAAGATACTGCAAATAGTGCAGAGCCTCCTGTTTCTTATCAGGAGAAAGTCTAGTGATTAAATTAGCTATTTCTAGGTCAATAGGATCTATGTTATTTGTGCCGCCCTCTTGGGTGGCATTTCTTTTTTGTGGAACATCCAATCCCATAAGCCATGCTTCGCTAACGTTTAAAGCCTCACCTAATAAAGAAAGCTTTGATTGTCCAGGCTTAACCTTTCCATTAACAAATTGCGATAAGTCGCTCTTGCCAAGCTTCACATGGTACTTCTTGCAATAAGGCTGCACTTTATTCAGTATGTCGACCTGCTTCCAACCGTTCTGGTCCATTAATTCTTTTAGTCTGTCTGCTGTAGTTTTCATAATAGGTAGTCCTTTCTATTGCATTCTATCACGTTTTGAACTTTTGTTCAAGAATTATAAACTTTATTTCAAAAGTTTTGAATATGGATATTAAAGCGGTTCAAAATAATTGAACTTTTACGTTGACAAAGTTCAAAATGTGGATTACTATAACAACAGTTCAAGATTGAACAAAGGTTCAACGGAAAGGAGGAACACGATGGAATACGATTACAAAGCATTACTCGGTAAGATAACAGAGGTCTTTGGAACTCAAGCTAAATTCGCAGAGGCCATGGAGAAGTCAGAAAGAACCATATCCCTTAAATTGAACAACAAAATAGACTGGACACAGGATGAAATGTTTAGAGCGGTTGATGTCTTAAAAGTTGGTTCTGATGCTATTCCTCAATATTTTTTTACCCAAAAAGTTCAATATTGAACTTTCGGAGGTTCAAGATGCAAATAGAAATTACAGAGATAACACAGGAAGCGAAAAGAGACCTCGGCTTATCCATAAGAAACATGATTTTGAACATCATGGCACAGCCTGGAGGGCGAGAGGCCATAGAGAAAAAGAAAGCTGAAATCAGAGAAAGGAGACAGCATGACGGACTTAACCATTAGAGACCAACTCGATCTGGTAACAGAAATCATAAGGCTGTTCGATGACCCGGACATAAGCGTTGGAATATCCACTCCAAAGGGAACACACGATTACACGACAGTCAAGATTGAAACAGCCGGCAGACCTCGTTCTGTTGAAGTAAGGGTAAACGAAATGATTGAAAGCGTGAATAACGGTGAATGCACATTAAAGGATGTCGCAAGAACCATGATCAAACTCTACGAAGCAGTTTATCCGTATCCCAGATGTAGAGGAAATGTCCTAGTCATGACATAAAAATGAGCCTCAGGCGCTACCAACACCCAAGGCTCTTCCATCTAAGTAAGAGGTGCTACCAAACACCAACTCACATTTTCATTTTATCGGCACATTTCGTAAGTGTCAATGAGGTATCAAACATGAACATTATCAAAGTCACACCTGATCTTCAAGTCAGCATACATACATTCCCTAAAGGAAATACCAGAGAAGAAATGAAAGCTCTAGCAGAGCTTATAGGATGCCACACAGTTGAGCATGTAATGCCGGAACTTCTTTATTCGGAGTTAGGAATGCACTGCGATCCATATAAGCCGGACTCACTCACAGCCAGCATGTTGGTTGATGAGGACGGACTCGCAAAAGAATTACCACTCAACCCTATTGGAAGTTACCTCTACGGTACACAGCTACATGGAAGCCCAATACTTGGCACGATCTTATTTATCGGCGAGGAACTCACAGAGGACGGACCATCATTCTGCGGATTATCTGACGAGGCTTTTGAGAAACTTCTCCCACAGATTAAGAAAATGGTTCAGTTAGCAAATGAGGTGTAAGCAGTGCTTGCATCAGTGCCAATGCATAGAAAGTTCAAGAGATTATCCATGTAGGAATTTCATAAAGGGGGCAAATGATGAGGAGAACAATTCGACATATAGCATCACAGGCAGTAGGCGGAGGACTTGCAGGAGCACTTCTGATGCTTACGGTAGCTGCGACATTCACCGTAGTAGGTGAGAACAAATTGGCCACTGAGCTTTTGCAAAGTGCGTTAGGAATAGCTGCACTTAGCGGAGTTGTGGATATAGCAACTGATGTTTTTATTAAATTCATTTAAGGAGAAAAGCAATGATTAGAAATCCAGAAGACATTAACACTAGCGCAAAGAAAATCCGTATGTTGATCGCCGGATATCCTGGCATTGGAAAGTCAACACTCGCTCTTTCCGCACCTAAACCACTTCACATTGACCTTGATTTTGGTATTGACAGAGTCGAGCCAAGATACCGCAAGCCATACATTCAGCCTGCATCTTACGATGAGATACTCACTGATCTGTCAGAGGAAAACAAGGACCTTGATGTTTTTGAGACTCTTGTATTCGACACAGGTGGAAAGCTCATCACTCTCATGAGTCAGTGGGCGATCAAGCAGAACCCTAAATATGGTCAGCGTGATGGTTCTCTTTCACTCAAGGGATACGGAGCTGTCGGTAGAGAGTTCGTGAGGCTCATGGACCACTGCTTCTACGTTCTTAAAAAGAACATCATCATCGTATTCCACGCAATCGAGGAAAAAGATGGCGACAACACAAGACTTCGTATCAAGGTTGAGGGTCAGACAAAGAACAACGTCTGGGAGCCAATGGACTTAGGCGGTTTCGTGGAGATCATGGGGAATGACCGTACAATCGGTTTCTCAAACTGCGAGAGATATTTTGCTAAAGGTACAAGAGGAATTCATGGAATTTACAAGATACCTGAGCTTACACCGAATGACCCTAACTCATTCTTAACGGAGCTGTTCAATAAGTACAACGCCATGAATGAGGAAGAAGTCACAAGAGCCAATGAGCAGAAGGAGCTTTACGAAGCTGCTATGCAGGAAGGTAAAGCAATCCTCGACACTTGCGTTGATGCAGATACTCTGAATGCGGCCATTGAGCCACTCGGAAACATTCAGCATTCACTCACAAGTAAAAAGGAGCTTGAGGCTCTTTGGAAGAAAAAGACCGCAGAACTCAATCTCAAGTATAACCGTCAGACCAAGTTATATGAGGTCAAGGAGGCTAAGTAATGGATAGATGGATGGTTACACATTCTCTCCTCTCCAGTTGGTTATATGCAATGCGTGACAATCCATACGGTGATGCTGAGACAGAACCGGAAGACCCACTTGCAGAATTTAAGCAGGTACTTAACAGAGAACCAACTGAGACTACAGATGCAATGCAGAACGGCATTGATTTTGAGAACCTTGTTACCGCAATTACAGAGGGTGAGACTGCATACGGAATGATTCCGGTAGACCCTAAATACCCAGAACTGGGAATGATGCCAATGGATATCACAGACCATGTTTGGTACCCATCAGCTAAAAAGATTGCGGATATTGTCGGAGGCGGTCAGTTACAGCTTGGATGCTACAAGACCGTACAGATCAGAGGAATGGACATCTTCCTGTATGGCCGCTTAGATGCATTGAAGGCCGGCAGCATATACGACATTAAGTTTTCAAAAAGCTATGACCGGGGCAAGTACATAGACAGCACACAGCACATGATGTACTTGGAGTTGGTACCTACGGCATATCAGTTCAGCTACCTCATCAGTAACGGTAATGATGTCTGGAGCGAGACTTACAGACGTGATGAAACAAAGAGCATCATTCCGATCATTACAGATTTTCTCGACTGGCTGAACAGTGTAGGCCTTATGGATACATACAAGACGAAGTGGCTTGCACTCTGATGCAAGGAACTCTCATAGATCTCGCACTCAGCCTCGATGGTAGGCAGAGACTTACTGTCGAGCTGACTGGAGATTTTCAAGATGATTTCCGAGCACTCAAAGAAAGCTTATGCGATATCACAATCAAGAAACATAGGGAAAAGCGTTCCAGGAATGCTAATGCTTATTTCCATGTATTGATTAACAAAATCGCAAAGGTACAGAAATCGAGCGATGAGGAAATAAAGAAGCGGTTAGTTGTTGAATATGGCGCACTGGCACGTGATGAGGATGGTCAGATAATCGGCGTCATGTTACCGGAAAAGGTAAACGTAGACCGCATATACAAATATAACCGTCAGTACGACACAAAGGTAATGAACGGAAAGCGGTATTGCTGTTATCTCCTGTACAAGGAGACGCATGAAATGGATACAAAGGAAATGGCTCGGCTTATTGATGGCGCTGTTTACGAGGCCAAGGAGTTAGGCATCGAAACACTCACACCGCAGGAGTTGGACCGCATGAAAAACGAATGGAGGCAACAATATGGATGATGAAACTAAGGTTGTTATTGATAATCGCACAGCTATACAGACAGAGGAGCTGATACATCTGCTCAAAATCAAGGCAGATTACGAGGTAATTATCAGACTTATCAATACTTATGAGTCATGGAACGCCGACGATCTCGGCAAGCTTCTCATGAAACTCTACAAGGTAGAGAGAAAGGACACAGAGGACGATGAATAAGGTCATACTCACAGGTCGACTCACCGCAGATCCGGAGGTCAGATACACCCAGGGGCAGAACTCAATGGCTGTCGTACACGCCACCTTGGCTGTTGACCGTAACCGCAAAGACGCTAATGGAAACAGTGAAGCCGATTTTATCAGAATTGTTGTTTTTGGAAAGCGTGCTGAATGGATGGGTCAGTATTGCCACAAAGGCATAAAGCTTGAGGTATGTGGCAGATGGCAGACAGGAAGCTACAACGATAACAACGGCAACAAGGTATACACAAATGATTGCATCTGTGACGAGGTCAATTTTGGTGAAAGCAAAAGCGCACAGAATGGCTCTCAAGGCAATTATCAGAACGGAGGCTATCAACAGACTGGACAGTATAACGGAGCCCCACAGGGAGGCTATCAGAACTTTCAGGGCGGTTATCAGAACACTCAGCAGAATGGATATGCTAACCCACAGCAGCAGTCAATGTTCGGATATGGCGCTGATGCTGATGGTTTCATGAAGATACCGGATAATGTGGAGGACGAAGGACTTCCGTTTAACTAATCACTAATAGAGAGGTATTGATATGGCAGTTTACAGACAGATATATATCTCGTTTTGGACTGATCAGAAAATCGACGATGACTTTTCGCCAGAGGATAAATACTTCTATCTCTATCTTTTAACCAACCCTCACGTAAACATCTGCGGATGTTACGGAATAAGTGACAATCAGATGTTTCGTGAGACTGGTTACAACTACGAGACATGCAGGAAGCTACTGAACCGAATGGAAAACGTCCATAAGGT
>AUXO016907149.1_pt1 | contig 10572 bp, 11 predicted proteins | sample 768731 | NCBI WGS metagenome assembly AUXO01 (sample SAMN02715735, study PRJNA202380) | gut metagenome | biome: sheep rumen | host: Ovis aries | place: New Zealand: Palmerston North
GCGTACGGGATTCGAACCCGTGAATGCCGCCTTGAGAGGGCGGTGTGTTAAGCCGCTTCACCAACACGCCAGAGAAGAAGGATTATTCATCCTTCGTGCTTGTTAATATTACACTATGCAACAAAATATTGCAACATGTTTTTTAAGCAGCAAGCTGCTTCTTAGCTTCCTCAACAAGCTGTGTAAATGCAGCTTCATCATGGATTGCAATCTCGGATAACATCTTTCTGTTGAGGTTGATGTTTGCGAGTTTGAGTCCGTGCATAAACTTGGAATAGCTGATGTCGTTCATACGGCAAGCAGCATTGATTCTTGCAATCCAGAGCTTGCGCATGTCACGCTTCAACTGTTTTCTGCTGATATAAGCATATTTCTGGCTGTGCATTACCTGCTCATGAGCAGTTCTGAACAGTAAGTGTTTGCTGCCAAAATAACCCTTGGCAAGCTTTAAGACCTTTTTACGTCTATTTCTTGTAGGTGTGGAACCTTTTACTCTCATCTTCTATACCTCCCCAATTAACCTTGCAACAACTGTCTGTCACGCTTCATGTCAGATGCATGTGCAGTTGTGGATTTTCTCAGATGCATCTTCTGCTTATGGCTCTTATTAGCAGCGAAATGGGAAACATAGTTATGCTGTACTTTGAGCTTTCCTGTACCGGTAAGCTTGCTACGCTTTGCAAAGGTCTTCTTTGTCTTCATCTTGATCTTTGTCTTTGGCTTTTTTGCTTTTGCTTTCATGTCAATCTCCTTTACTTTCCTCTCTTTGGCGAATAAACAACCGACAGGGTATTACCCTCCATAGCCGGTGCCTTACTCACTTCAGCAATATCAGATATCTGCTCAGAAAATTTATTAATGACTTCTCGTCCAACTTCCTGACGTGTGATCATTCTGCCCCTGAAGCGCATATCGATACGTACTTTCTGACCGTCTTCGATCCATTCACGCGCACGATTGAGCTTTGTGTCAAAATCATGCTGGTCAATAACGGGCGAAACTCGCAGTGCCTTTACTTCGGTAACATGCTGTTTCTTCTTAGCATCTCTTGCCTTCTTCTGCTCCTCAAAACGGTATCTACCGTAATCAAGGATCTTGCAAACCGGAACCTTTGCATTCGGCGCAACACACAACAAATCCATATTCATTTCATATGCTTTTTCAAGTGCTTCCCTGCGCATCATTGTCCCAAGCTGATCACCATTCGGTCCGATGACAAGTACCTCCTTAAAACGGATATCTTCATTAACCATATCCTGCGGGTCTTGTCTTCTGTTTTTGTTATTCTTGATCTTTCCCAAGCAAACCTCCTAAATAATTGAAAGCAGATGTAGAAGAGCTACACCTGCCTAAAAACAAAGTCATCAGTTGTTTTCGGCTATCTACCCATGTCCATCGGTCATCAGGTGAGAGATCATGTATCTACTTCTTTCCGTATTCAAATTACCTATACTATTTAATACCTTTGCAAATTAAATGTCAATACTAAAATTCAAATCCCGTAACGTTAACTGTTACTTCGCTTGCCTTGTACCCTGTCATGAACAGGACATTCTCATAAATCTTATTCTGGACAAGCTCTGAAGTCTGATTAACATTTGCACCGTATTTGATTTTAATATCTGCAATAATATGAAGTTTGTTTTTCTCAATTTTGAGCTGCAGCGGTTTGACGAAGCGTGATTCATTTAAACGGACTGCATTCTCTACATCATCAATGCTGATTTCTGCAATTGACTGAAAAACAGATTTATTGATGGCAATCATGCCATTGTCACTTTGTTCGTTCAAAACAATATAATCCTGTGCCATATCTTTTACCTCTTCAATATTATACCAGTATTTTCAAATCATTGAAAGATAGTTGAAATCTGATGATACAATGCGTTCCTGACTTCTTCCATATTCACTTTCAAAGCTTCATAGTCGTGATATTCCATTTCAATTCTTTCGATGAATTTGCGGAATCTCATCATGCATTGGAACAGCTTGTCTTCATGTACAATTTCAATCGTATCTGCATCGCATAAAGCTTCTGCCAGAATACTCTCGAGTTCCTTTTTGACATATATCCTGTCATCCGTATCAAACTGGCTGAAGCGTTCCTCATACCATGTCGGCTGGATCAGCAGTATCTTGATGATACCGGCAAAATCAATGAAATCCTCTAGATTGTTGCCCGGCTGAATCGTAAACAGCATGACAAAGAAGATGTGCCACTGGAAATTCAGATTCATCTGTGAAATCCAGTATTCACCAATGATCTTGCAGAAGGGATCATTACTCGTAAACGGATTCTCCAAAAAGATCTCTTCATTGAATTCAATATCAATATCCGACAAATAGTTCAGCAATTGCAGATAATCGATCATCCTTTCCGGATTATGTTCCCCGTTGGCAAAATCTTTGACATAAATATATTGTGCTATAATCGCACTGCATTTTTTAAAATCCGTCACAAAACCTACGGAATCTTTCATCTTCCTGTTAACCAGTTCATTGATGGAACGGGCTACAAATTCCTTGAATCCCTTCTCATCCATGCCGATCTGTACATGCGATGATTCATAGGATATTTCATTGTACATGATTTCCAGCTGGCGGTCGACAACATCCAGGTTATCCCTTATTGCACCAAGCATATTGCGGTTGAACATGTCGTACATGACAAAATCGGGATTCTTATACACAACTTCATGCTCAATCTCACTCCAGAATGTATGTACGAGAGATTTGATCTGCAACTCGAAGTTGATTTTTTCCTGATTAACCATAATATAGCCATCGATGCGGTAAATGGTAAAACCGTTTCTCTGCAACTGTGGCTGAGGCATTCTCAGATTCAGAAATACATTCGGATCAAAGCGGCATTTGCTGAAGACACCGCCGCTGAGATCAAAAGTCTGAAAAAGAAACTTATATATTTCTGCCTCATTGCGGATAAAGCGGCACTGTACGGTGATCCCGATCAGGTCGGAAAGATGGTCGATGGCTTCTGCACTGTTTTCATAATCCAGATAAAACTGATTGCGAAGCAGCTTTTCTTTGAGGCTGGAAGTATTCTTGATACGTGAGCGCATTGCCACAACCGAATCCTTTTTGCCTTCAAACAGCTTTTCCAATAACCCCATCAATCTGGATTCGGCATATTCATATAAAGATTTTTTCTGCTCAAAAAGATGAATTGTATCATCAATGAACTGGAATAATTCAAGTTTCATTTTTCTTACCTATCTCATTCGTAAATTCTTTGGATATTTGTTTTTCAGATGTTTTCCGTCACTCTTTGCACCTCCGAGAACATATCCGTTCCAGGTAATTGCCGTCCATCCGGAATCAGCCGTTTTTCCGATCTCTTCACCATGAAGATATTTCATGATTTCCCGATCATCCAGTTCGGCTGTTTTTGTAAACCCGGAAAATGCAGAAGTATAGAAATGATGGGAAGGCTCGAAACGATGATTTTTCATTTCTCCCAGAAAGATCTGATGCCTTACAAGACGGCAATGCGGAGATGCATAAAATGGTGATGTTCCTGCATATATTTTATCATGATTCATATAATAATACGGATATTCTTTTTGCAAATTCTCCCTGAGAAAGGAAACCGCTTCTTTCGGCAGTTTCTGCGACTTCAAAAGACCCGCATAACTTTTGCCTTCTTCCCCTTCTTTTCTCATTCTTGCGACAAAGTGGCCTTCTCCGCCATCCATTGGAAAAACCCTTCTTGCGTATTCCGTATGCATGCCGAAAGAAAATGCACTTCTGCCAACGGAACAATCTGTTTCTTCCATATGCATGTCTTCATGATTTTTCAGAAAATCAACAATCTGCAATTCATTTTCTTCAAGATTAAACGTGCATGTCGAATAGACAAGAACACCTCCCGGCTTCAAACAGAGATACGCCTGCTCGAGGATATCCTTCTGCCTTCTTGCACAAAGATGGATATTCTCAATACTCCAGTCTTTTTCTGCCTGTGGTTCTTTGCGGAACATCCCCTCTCCAGAACAAGGCGCATCACAAAGAACAGCATCAAAGAATTGAGGAAAATCTTTTGCAACATCCTGAGGCGTGCTGTTCAGCACAAGACAGTTTGCTGTTCCGTTTTTCTCTATATTTTCTTTGAGCACCTGTGCCCTTTTGGTATTGATTTCATTTGCCGCAAGAAATCCTGTATGATTCATTCTTTCGGCAATTGCCGTTGTTTTTGATCCCGGTGCAGCACACATATCCAGTATCTTCATGCCGGGTTTGGGGTCAAGTATTGTAACTGCCAACGATGCGCTTGGTTCCTGCATATATAAAATGCCTGCATGATGCAGGATGGTATTGCCGATCGGGGCATCTTCCGATAAATAATATCCGTTGGAAATAAAAGGACTCTTTTCATAAGTAAACGGAAAATGTGAGAAAAATGTTTTCTCATCTGTTTTTAAAAGATTAATGCGAAAACCACGATAAGGTTTATTACACAAAGCACTTTCATAGGAAGGAAAATCCTGTCCCAGAAGGTTCTTCATCTGTTCAAGAAACTGCGGATTCATAATCCTCCAATAATGCGTTAATATTTCTGGTATCCTGTTCAAGCTGCATGATCAGATTCTCTCTGCTGCGGAATTTCTTTTCTTCGCGAATATAGCTGACAAAATACACCACAACATGTTTTCCATATAAATCTTTATGGCAATTAAACAAATGTGCTTCAATGGAAATGTTATCTGTATAGTTCATGGTCGGGTTATGTCCAACATTGACCATGGCACGATATTTCTCCGTGCCAACCTGTACATAGGAAGCATAAACTCCTATTTTTGGAATCAGATATTCCCGGGAGTACTGAATATTCGCTGTCGGAAAGCCCATGGAAGTACCCTTGTTTCTTCCATGAATAACAATCCCTTCCATCTCAAACATTCTGCCCATCATGGCAGTTGCTTCTTCCATTTTCCCTTCTTCAATGCACTTTGTTATTCTTGTGCTGGAAATTTTTCCTTTTTCATCATTGACTGCATCCACAACAATCACTTCAAATCCGGCTGTCTTTTGCAGTGTTTCGGCATTTCCCGCTCCTTTTGCCCCATAATGAAAATCAAAACCACATACAATCCCCTGCAAATTCAGCCTGCCGAGAATATCATGAAGAAACTGATCCGGTGTCAGCATGGACATGGCTTTGTCAAACTGCAGGATAACAATGTTTTCAATGCCAAGGCCTACTGCCTGATTGATTCTCTCTCTAAAAGTGGAAATATGATGTACATCTTTCTGATTTTTAATCGTTACCCAAGGATCGGGATCAAAGGTGATTAATGCACTTTCACAATGTTTTTCCTTTGCCATGGAGATTGTTTTTTCAATGAGTTTCTGATGACCGAGATGCATGCCGTCAAAATAGCCTATACAGGCGCACATTCCCACTTTATACACAAGACTTGTATTTATGCCTATCGTAATAATCCGCATCAGAAAAACCCCCTTAAACAGTGATACAATCCATCAATCCTTCGCTCATAAGCAGCTAAAGGCTTTCCTTCTTTACAGAAGATGACTTTCTCATATCCATAGTCTTTTTTTATCTTCATTCCATTCATGATTTGTCTAGCCTCTGTAACATCAATCAGATGATATTCATCAGATAAAACTGTCAGCGGGTTTACAAATTCATGCAATTCTTCCAATGCATCAATATTACACGCCATGTCCAGGGTTACACTTTCAATTGCCGTTCTGACAAGAGATGTCATTGTTCCGATTTCGTCAAGCTGTCTTGCAAAATCCGTAATCAATGTCCGGATGTATGTACCGGAAGAAACAACAGCATCCATTTCATATGTATTGTCTTCTATCCGTTTTACCGTTAATGCATCAACATGGATCGGTCTCGGCTCTCTTTCAACCGTAATTCCCTGACGGGCATATTCGTATAGTTTTTTTCCATCTTTTTTGATTGCTGCATACATCGGAGGAACCTGCATTTGATCTCCGGTCATAGCATGCGCTAAGACATCAAGCTCTTCCTGAGAATGCATCTTCGGTTCTTTCCGATCAACAACCTTTCCCCAGATATCCTCCGTATCCGTGGCAATACCCAACTGAAAAGTAGCATGATATGCCTTTCGGTCCTTTACACAAAAAGGAAGCAGTTTCGTATATTTTCCAAGTAGAATGATCATCAGACCGGAAGCCTGCGGATCCAAAGTACCTGTATGCCCTGCTTTTTTTTCTTGAAATATTCTCCGGCATTTCCTTACTGCATCGAAGGAGGTGATGCCTGCCGGTTTGTTTAATAAAATGACTGCATCCATATCGCAAAGTATATTATAGCAATTCCATGATATAATATCAAAGATACGATTGGAGAGAAAGCATGTCTTTAAAGAAAATCATCGGAGAAATATACAAAGCAGATCATGATTATCAACTCATTGATGATCATGATGTTATTGCGGTAGGCATCTCCGGCGGCAAGGACTCTGTCCTGTTGGCTTTAGCCCTTCATTATTACAAAAACATGGCGTTGCATTATGACAACAAGCATTTTGATATTGTTGCCATTCACCTGGAAATGGATTTTCCGGACATGGATTTTTCCCAAGTCAGACAGTTTATGTCAAAACATGGTATTCAATATGTTGATTATCCGACAGAAATTCATGACATTCTGTACATGCATCCTGACAATCAGAACCGTATCCAGTGTTCCTTGTGTTCAAGGCTCAAGAAAGGTGCAATCATCAATGCAGCCAAAAAATACCATTGCAACAAGATCGCTTTTGCACACCATGCAGATGATGCGATTGAAACATTGTTTATGAATATGATCCAAGGAGGCAGAATCACGACATTTGCCCCGGCTATGTATCTGAAAAAAGCACAACTCGGCTTTATCCGTCCATTCGTGTATACATATGAAAAGTATATTGTTTCCACAGCTGCAGAAGAAAAGATTCCTGTCGTCAAAAGTACTTGCCCCAATGATGGTTTTACCCTTCGTCAGGATGTAAAGGATTTATTGGCAGGTATCTATCGTGATTTTCCCGGTTCCCACAAGAACTTTCTGACGGCATTGTCCAACACTGAACAATTAAAGCTCTTTTACAAGAACTGCGACTGGAGAAATGAATGATCAAACGCGTTTATATTGAAATCACAAATGTATGTAACCTTTCCTGCAGTTTCTGCAAAAAGAACAGCAGGCCTTCCCGTTTTCTCTCTATAGAGGAATTCCTATATATTATTCAACAGGTCAAACCCGTGACAGATTACATTTATCTCCACGTTCAGGGGGAGCCCTTATTGCATCCGCAACTGGAGGATATCTTTTTGTTGTGTGATCGGATGGGTATGCATGTTCAGCTTGTCACGAATGGAACTTTTCTTTACCGATATCCTAACCTGTATAATCACCCTTCCTTGCGCAAGATATCCTTTTCCCTGCAAAGCGTGGAGTATCAGCATTCCGCGGATATAAAAGAATATATGAACACAATCCTGCAGTTTTGCAGGAATTCCTCGAAAAAAAGTGATGTCATTTGTGAAATGCGCTTTTGGCGGGAAGATCAGGATCAGCTTCCGGTTACTTCTTCCTGCATGTCAATGATCCGCCAATCTTATCCTCTGGAACAGACAAATCGTAAAAACAATTGGAAGATCATGGATCGTGTTTATCTGGATACTGCCAATTCCTTTCAATGGCCGGATATCAACAATTCCGAAAATCATACAAGAGGCCGTTGTTTAGGCGGCCTCACACAGATCGCAATTCTCTCTGACGGAACTGTTACTCCCTGCTGTCTGGATGCAGACGGAGATATACCACTGGGTAATATTTTTCATGCATCCTTAAACGATATTCTTCAAAGTGAGCGCTATAAAGCATTAACCACAGGTTTTCAGGAAGACCGTCTGGTTGAGCCTCTATGTCAGAAGTGCACCTACCGCATGAGATTTCAGTAAACCAGGAAACTCATGCTGTTTTCAATTTGCAGGGAAGATAAAGGAACGGCGGTATCGTATTCAATCATCGTTTCTTTTTCAAATACCCTTTCTTTTCCCGAAAACCGATAATATAAACCATCCTCTTTTTCCATCAACAGCCACATTTTTTTCAGATTATCTTGAAAAGACTCTTCCCTCAAAAGGGAGCATTCGACTGTCTTATGCAGTATGGGAAAATGCATGAATACAATCACTTTATTCGCAAGTGACAAGACGGATCACCTCGCTTCTGTTTCTGTGAATCAATACTGCCTCATCGGCATGGATTTCATGGATTCTAGAAGAAATGACATATTGCTCATTAAAACTATCCCCCACAAAAAGAATATCCATCTTTTTCAGAATGTTCAGATGCAAAGAATTCTGCATGCTTTCCAATGTCATGAAAACCACACCGGCATGCTTGTGATTCTCTTCAATCCATTGATCATCCGGATCTTTTTCAATTTTCCAGTGTCTGTTTTGACACAAACACACTAGAGAATCCAAGTCCTCTGCATACGAAGAGACAATCAGTAAGGATTGTTCCTCCTTCAGGACCAGCCATTCATAGTTTTTTGAGAATATTCCCAAGGGCAAGCCCTCTTCGCTGCACATGGATGCACAGACCATATCCGGCATGCAAGGTATGGATCTTTTTTTGGTTGTTCCAAAATGCTTGGCCAGAAAAAGAACCTTCTCTTCCAATTCTTCATCTGCAATCTCTGCAATATGAAAATACAGCATGTTTTCTCTTTTTATCAATCCTGTCATTTCTTTTCTGACACACATTTTTTCAGATGTTCCGAAAAAAGACTGTATGTCCTGTACATTCGGATTAAACAGTGCATATTTCTGTGAGACAAAAGACATGGCCCGATAACTTAAGGCACCGGCCGAAGATGTCATCATGAGTACAAAAATGTTTTTTTCATCTGCATGTTCAAGAAGATGTTCCAGATATCCTTTAAACAGATCATCACTTTCGAAAAATCGGGATAGATCGGTGATGATCAAAATTGCAGGCACAATTTCTGATCTTCTTCTCTCTTCAAGAATTTTAAAAAGATTCCCGATTTTTTCAGTATTTGTACTGTCAATGATGTCAATGACATGAGATACATTATGAATCAATATGTCAGTATGAAAAAACAAGTCGTCAATGATATAGATTTCCTGTTCATTCTTCATATGGCAAAAAACACTGTATAGGAATGCCTTGAAGAAAGCTTCTTTTGCTTCATAACGCATAGAATAAACAAGCTGTATTCTGTCTTGCAACATGTCGATATCGAGAGCAGGCTGTTCATTATGATAGTAATCATCCAGCACCCCGACACATATTCCTTCATATTGTTCAATGACATCTTTTTTGACATGGCCGATCGGATCCTTCCATAATTTCCGAATGATTGTTCTTTCACCAAAGGTATGAAGTATTTCATGTATCACATAGGAAATTTGTACTTTTGTATTCCTGTCGAATCTTTCTGTGCTGTCGCATGTCCTGAGCATATGATCGAAGATGCTGATATGTCTTTCCCTGTGAATTAACGGTGCATTCACATATCCTGCTTTGCCATGTGTCAAAGCATCATCGCAAAGAAAATAGAAAGAACCCGGCTCATGCAGCTGAATGGCATCAGATACATGCAGCATTTCCATCGAATCCTGTTTTTCTGATACTTTCAGGCAAATTTTAAAACGGCTGTTTGACCAGATCTGCTCATTCACAACACCACCGGGTTTCTGCGTGGAAAGGATCATATGGATTCCCAGGCTTCTGCCGACTCTTGCAACTGTAATCAGTTCCTTCATGAATTCCGGTCTTTCCTGTTTCAGTTCGGCGAATTCATCAACAATGATCACAAGATGTGCAATTTCCGGAAATTCTTCTGTTTTCTTTTTCCGATATTCATCCAGATTCATAATCGGCATGTTACGCTTTTCTGCAAGCTTTTGAAGCATCTTCTCTCTGTACCGGCATTCATTTTTAAACGACACCAATGACCTCTGCATATCATCCGGATCAAGATTAGATAATGTTCCGGCTATGTGAGGAAGTGTTTTTCCCTTTTGTGTCAAAGCGCTGGCAATACCGCCTCCTTTAAAATCAATGATGACAAACTGCAGATCCTCCGGAGCATAATTTACCGCAAGAGAAAGAATAATAGAAAGTATCAATTCAGATTTGCCTGATCCGGTTGTACCTGCAATCAGCCCATGCGGTCCATGAACACTTTCGTGAAGATTTAATACAATATCTCTCTGATCCTCATCCATACCGAAAGTACAGGAAATTCCTTCTTCTACATGGTTCGTTTCCCATCTCCTTCCGATATCCAAAAGATCAGCATGGTCCGTATGAAATAAATCCAGAAATGAAGGATTGGAAAACTCCGAAGGCATCCTTACATAGTTTCCAAAGCCATTCAGAAAAAAGCTCATATTGATATTCTTCTGCTGTCGATGCCACATCGTAAAAGTACGATGAAACAGAAAATCATGAACAATAAAATGTTCATCTCCCTGATCGATGATCAATAAATCTGTTTTTTCATCCTTGTTTGTAAAACACAGCCTGTATCCCTT
>AUXO011472404.1_pt1 | contig 10571 bp, 22 predicted proteins | sample 768731 | NCBI WGS metagenome assembly AUXO01 (sample SAMN02715735, study PRJNA202380) | gut metagenome | biome: sheep rumen | host: Ovis aries | place: New Zealand: Palmerston North
GTATTACAATAAAATGGGAAAGTGGAGGTGACCCATTTAATAATATAATAGGGAACTTTATGCAAATTGGTGGAAATGTATTTGATGGATTATTTGAATATGGTAAATATTATCTGGATGGATTATATACTAATATGATTGATGTATCAAATAAATCAGTTATAAATAAACCCTTTAAAATGCCTAATATTGATACATATATAAGATTGAATACATTACTGGGAAATGATAACGCTACCCAATATAGTGAATTAGCAATAGATGTACTTTCATATCATACTGATGCAAGTAATTTGTTTAATGTTATTGATAGTTGTATTATATATCAAACTTATGGTGGTTATTTACCAAGACTATCAATGTATAACAATAATTTATATGTTAGTGCAATGACTTATACAACAGGTAATTATCCATCATACATAATGAGAGAAGAATATGATTTTACATTAGCAAATCCATTGGTGTCGTCAACTTATAGATGTATCCATGAAGATGTATCACCAGATTGGTCGAATAATACATTATTTGGTACAGCTGATAATAAAAGAATAAGGGGGATAGCACTGACGGGGTTATGTGCAATAGTTGTTACATATTTAGATAATGTAAGTTATGTTATTTATAACTCTATTCCAAAAACTTCAAATATAGAGTATGGAGATGAAACCGTAACTTTAAGTAATGGATATGTAAAAGTTCCAGATTATAAATATTTATATGCAAACACATCATTAGATACAATATCAGATTATGTATATGAAAAAATATTTTATGGTAAAAATGGGGTTGAAATTGGTTCTTTACAGAATAATTCTAATTTATCAAAAGATGAATTGAGGTTAAGAGTGAATGTATGGAATAGTCTTAATAATCTGTCTTTAGACGATAGTATTACAAGTTTAGGTAGTTTTTTTGAGAATAATAAAAACTTAATATCAATTCCAAATATAGATACTTCAAATGTTACTGATATGTCTGGCATGTTTAGAAATTGTTCAGCCTTAATATCAATTCCAAATATAGATACTTCAAATGTTACTGATATGGGTGCTATGTTTAATAATTGTAATTCATTGAAGGAGTTACCTAAGTTAGATACTTCAAATGTTACTAATATGACTAACATGTTAGGTTTTTCATCAACTATTACTATTGTACCTCAACTGGATACTTCTAAGGTTACAGTTATGTCTGGTATGTTTAGAAATTGTTCATCTCTAGTAACAATACCAATTTTGAATACAAAAAAAGTTACTAATATGAGTGATATGTTTGTCAATTGTGAAAGTTTAGATTATGAAAGTTTAAATAATATATTGGTAATGTGTACTAATGCGACAAAAATAACATCTAATAAAACATTGAAATATATTGGTTTAACGTCTGAACAAGCTAATATATGTAAAGGCTTAAGTAATTATTCTGCATTTACAGTAGCAGGTTGGGCTACAGGATATTAAGAAAGAGGGGAAACCCTCTTTAATTTATATTATAATCATTATAAAAATCTTCTTTTGGTATATTATATTTATCCAAAATTGAATCTATTTCATTCAGAATTTCTTCAATATTTTTATTTAAAATTTCTTCTTCCTCTTTTTCTTGAAATAAGTAATTAGCATAACAAACTAAATATACATATCCATTTATTATAATAGCTGGAAGCCCAATAATCCATTGTAATATAATAGACTTTATACACATATAAATAAATACTATTATAGCACTCCAAGTGAATAAAAACATTATTAAAATAATTGGAGGAAAAAACTTGCTTTTAAACTTTGTTATTTCCATATTTCTATTTAATCGTTCAATATTACGATGAAATTGCTTTACTAAAAATTCTATTCTATTTTTTTCTTCATTAGTTATTTCTCCTTCTAGTTTTCTATTATATATTTTTATATTTGAATTCATGTTATTCTCCTTTTTATTCATAAGTTTATATATATTATTTTGCAACTTTTAAACTCTCTAATGCTACTTTTACAGCTTCTACAACAAATGCAGTAAAAGTACAATTTTTACCCTCTATAGCATTTTCAACTTCTTCTATAATATCATTTGGGAAACGAATTGTTTTATTAGTAGTTGATGGTATATTTGGTATTTTAAATTGTCTCATTTTTGAAACCTCCTTGCAAAATGCATTATATAATACAAATATGAATGTGTCTGCATTACAATTGCAATGCAATAAAAGTATACCATCCAAACTTTATAAAAATGTTTTTGTTATGTGAAAACCAGTATATTAATATATAAAAAAATAAAAAGACATTTTTAACAAGGTATTTGCAAGTTGACAATTTGCATAAAGTGGTCTATAATTATTAGTTAACATAATTAGGAAGGAGGGCAGTAGTTTGAAAAAATATATAGAATATGAGAAAAACCCTGATATACTTAATAGATTTTTGGAAGACTTATTTAATAATGCATATTCCATGAATACTGTCAAAGGTTATGAAAGTGACTTAAGGCAGTTCTTTTTATTTTTAATTGATTATAAAAACATAAAAAGAGATGTAACAATGTTATCTGCATTAATTTTACATAGTATAAAAAAACAAGATATATATGCTTTTTTGGTTTATTTAAATTATTATAGAAGTAATGGGTCATACACTAAACAAAGAAAGTTAGCAGCAATAAAAAGTTTTTATAAATGGTTAAATTTAAATTATCCAGATATATCAATAGATGAGTCAATACATAATTTTGAAAATGTTGAACCAAGTTTAAGATTACCAAAATGTCTTACACTTAAAGAGGCTAAAAAAATCCAAACAGTTTTTAATGCAAATAATAGTAAAAATTATATTAGAAATAATACTATTATCGTTTTATTATTATCAACAGGAATTAGAGTAAGTGAACTTACAAATATAAATATATCAAATATAAACTTTCAAAACAATAGTATAAGGATAAAAGGAAAAGGAAATAGATATAGAATTGCTTATTTTAGTAATTATTGTAAGGAAAAACTAATTGAATATATAATACATCGAAATAGTAATGAAGATGCTCTATTTTTAAATAATAAAGGTCAAAGAATTGGAATAAATGGAATTGAAGATATATGTAAAAAAGCATACAAATTAATGGGGTTAGAAGATCATGAGTATACCGTACATACATTAAGACATACAGCAGCAACAATAATGTTACAAACAACAAATGATATTCTTTTAGTAAAAGAATTTTTAGGACATCAAAGTATTTTGTCTACTCAAATTTATACACATGTATATAAACAAACCGTTAAAGATGCTTTTAATAAAAATCCATTAAGCAATTATGAAGTGAAATAGGGAGGGGAGAAATGAAAATTAAAAACAACAAGATTGAATTATTAGATTGTCAAGTAGAAATAGTTTTAAAATGCTTACAATATTATTGTTATAGTGCAAATTTTATGTTTGATAGACACAGGAAATATACAACCAAAGATAATGAATTTCAAATTTCACTAATTACAGATACATATCATCAAATATCAAAACAATTTGCAGATTGTAAATATGCACACAAAAATAATGATGAAAAACCAGAATCAGAATTTTATAAAAAAGTTCTATAAAAGTATTGACAAAAATTTTTCAACATGATATTATAATTAAAATAAGGATTTGACATCTTGTAGATATTAATAAGAATTAAATAACGATTGAAGAAAGTCTAGGTAAATAGAAGAGGGAATAAACCAATTTCCTTATTTTATTATTACATATAACATTGCACAAAAGCAAAGTTATTCAGTTATAAATGAAATACAAGACTTTGTGTAAAATGAAACTTTATTCTTTCAAATTTTTTAATTCTAATTTATCCACATAACACAAGATGTTAAGTTCGTAAAAAACTTAGCATCTTTTTTTGATGCAAAAAGGAGGTTAAAATGTTAGGTGAAATCTTAAGAAGTTTTCGTACAAAGAAAAAAATGTCATTGGAAGACTTGGCAAAAAAGACAAGCTTGTCTTATAGAACTATTTATTCAATAGAAAAGAATATAACTAAATTTCCACGAAGCGACACTTTAAAAAAAATTGCTAATGCACTTGATATTACTGTAAATGATTTAATTGAGTAGTGGGGGATCAAAATGGCTAATAGAAGAATGTTCAGTTTAGATGTTATAGATACAGATGCTTTTTTAGATATGCCTGTAAGTACACAAAATTTATATTTCCATTTAGGAATGAGAGCTGATGATGATGGCTTTGTGAGTAATCCAAAAAAAATTTTAAAATTGATAGGGTGTAATGAAGATGACCTTAAACTCTTATATACTAAAAATTATATAAAAATTTTTGAAAATGGAATTTTGGTAATTACACATTGGCATCAAAATAATTACATTAGGAAAGATAGATATACAGAAACAGTTTATAAAAATGAAAAACAATTATTAAAAATTTCTGAAAATGGCTCATACGTTGAATTGCAACCGTTGGTATACCAGATGGTTGACAATATGGCAACCCAGTATAGGTTAGGTAAGGTTAGTATAGGGAAGTATAGTGTAGAAGAAGAAGTAAAAGAAGAGAGCGACAGTTGTGACGACGGCTTCAACAAAGTAGTTGATTTTTATAATAACAACATTGGATTAATTACACCTTATACACGAGACTTACTACTAGATTATTCTAAAAACATGGAAAATGATGTTATTATTTATGCTTTGCAATTGGCTGTAGAAGCAAACGTAAGAACAGTAAAGTATATAAAAGCAATTTTAAATGATTGGGAGAAAAGAGGAATAAAAACTCTGATAGAAGCACAACAAGAGAATAAAACACATAAAAATCAAAAAAATTCTAGTGAAGAAACCCAAGAAGAAAAAAATGCAAGAAGAAAAAAAGAAATTGAGGAGGCTATGAAAAATGATGCAACTAGATGAATTTATTGAAGCAACCAATATTCTTGAAAGATACTACGGAAAAGAACTCTCAACAGAACAAATGAAAATTATGTATGATATACTAAAAGATTTTGGAGTTGAAAGATACAAAAAAGTTCTTGTTAAGTGTTTAAAAACATGTAAATACATGCCTAAAATTGCAGACATATTTGCTGCCAATAATGAATTATCTGGACAAGTTCAACAAGAGGAAAATACTGTCAAAGAAACATGTAATAAGTGTGAGGGAACAGGTTATGTATTTTATACTAAATTCTTAGTAAATGGTACTACTAGATACCCATATACTTATGTTTCAAGATGTACATGTAAAAATTCAAGGTATGCTAATCAACAAGTTCCAACTTATCAAGAAGTAGGTATAAGTATAGGCACAAGATTAGAACAGATTAAAGATAAAATGAGATGTATTGAAATTATAAAAAATGAAAATTAAATTAATTGGAATAGGAGGGCAAAAAGAAAAGTGGATATAAGAATTTTATATATTATTAATTGTATTATTTTACTTTTGACAATAATCGTTGACAATATACTTTGGAGAGAACAAAAAAAGTTACTAGCCGGATCTCTTGAGGGGTGGGGAAAAACGTTAAAAATATTAAGAGAACAACGTGAAAAAAAAGAAATACTAGAAAATAATATCAAAGATATTATAGTTAAAGGAAAAGAAAATAAAGAAAATTTTTTTATAACAATAGAAAAAATCGAAAAAGAATTGCTAAAATAGCAATTCTCTTAGATAAATTCATTGTATTTAATATAGCATATAAAAAAATAAAAGTCAAGGAGGTTTTTATAAATGGCAAATATTTATGAATTAGCGGATAATTATAATACTGTATTAGACATGTTGTATGATGAAAACATAGATGAAGAGATGATTTTAGATACACTTGAAGGAATTGAGGGGGAAATTGAAGATAAAGCAGATAATTATGCAAAGATAATTAGAGAATTAGAAGCAAGAAGAGATGCAAGAAAGAATGAAGCTAAAAGACTTTTAGATAGTTCAAAAGTTTTTGACAATAGAATAACTTCTTTAAAGAAAAATTTATACAATGCAATGAAAATAACAAATAAGCCAAAATTTGCAACAAATCTTTTTAGCTTCTCAATAGTAAGAAATGGAGGAAAACAACCTCTATTTATAGATGGCGAAGTACCAGAAGAATATATAAAAACAATTAAAGAAAATGATAATGAAAAGATAAGAGCCGATTTGGAGGCTGGAAAAAAATTACCTTTTGCTCATTTAGAGTCAAGAGGTGAAAGCTTAAGAATTAAATAGAAAGGTAAATATAGGTTATGAATACAGAGATTGAAAAATGTTTAAGAAAAATATTTCTATCTAAAAAAATGGAATCAATAGTAGAAGAAAAAGGAGCATTTGAATTAAGTATAAAAAGAGAAAAAAATGGAGAAGAAAAAATCAAAATGATATTAAAAGGGAATGAAGCAAATTTAATAAGCGGAGTTGCTTCAATATTAAGCGAGTTATTGAAAAAAGTAACACAAAAAGAATTATTAATAGACATAGTTAAAATGATAATCAATGACGAGGAGGGAAAAAATGGCTGAAACAAATATAAAGAAAAATCAAACTGCAGAGATTCCAACAAAAAGTGGAAGTAAATATTCTTATCAATATGTTGATATAGCACAAATACATGAATATTTAGAACAAAACAATATGAAATATTATCAGTTTGTTAAACGAATAGAAAATGATGATTATATTTTTACAAAAAGATTTATAGATGGAAACTGGGAAAAAGAAGCATTACAAGGCTGTAAAATTGTAGATGCAACCTTATTTGGAAATGATAATCCAGCTCAAAAACAAGGTAGTGCTATTACTTATGCTAGAAGATATAGTTTACTTATGGCCTTTGGTTTAGCAACAGAAGATGACGATGCAAATAGTTTAAATGGAAATAAAAACAATGGTTCAAAAGCTGAAAAAACAAATAAATTTGATGATATTAACAGAAAGGTAACAGACACAGAAGCAACAGCAATATATGCAATAATGACCAGAAAAGGAATGACAAGGGAAAAAATAATTGCAAGTTTACAAAAGAAATATCAAATATCTAACACAAAGGATTTAACTAAAAAGCAATATTTTTCAATACTTGAAGCAATGAAAAAGTTACCAGACACGGTAACTAAAAAAGATGAATAGGAGGCATATATGAAAACTACTGGTGAATTAACAGAAGTTTCATTAGACTTTAAAACAAGCAAAGGCAAATTAGCTTTATTAATTGATACAAGAGATATGGAAGTTTTAGAATTATTATCTAACTTAAAAGAGATTAAGCTAGATATTGAAATTAAAAAGCACGTTGAAAAAAGAAGCGGAAAGTCTAATAGATATTTCTGGGAATTGCTGGAGCAAGTATGTGAGATAAAGCACTTAGATAAATTAACAGAATATAAAAGAAGAGTTAAAGAATTAGGCATTTTTAGAGTAAGTAAAATTGAAAGTAAGGATTTTGCTACCTTAAAAAAGACATGGGAAAACTGGGGAGAAGCCTGGTTTTGTGAAGTAGGAGATACAGAATTTATAGGAGACACGGAATTTAAAATTGTATTTTTATATTATGGATCTAGCTCTTTCGATAAAAAGCAAATGAGTAGACTTATAGATAATTTAGTACAAGACTGTAAAGCTATGGGAATTGAAACAAAATCTCCAGAAGAGATAGAAAATATGCTAAAGGAGTATGACAAGAAATGAAAAAAGAATTTTGTATTATGCCAGACAATCCTCCACTATGGAGAAATGAAAGATTTTATGGAAGTGAAAGACACGAAATTTTTGAAGGATATTCTTCAAAAAATAGACAATATTCAATTGAAGATGGATTAGTCATATTTTTAATGCCTGAGTTGCATAGAGAGGGGCAGTTTGCTGTACACAAAAATCCAAAATTTTGGAGGGAAATTATAAAGATACAAGAAATAGCAGAAAAAGTATGGATAGATTATTATAAAAAAACAAAAGAAGATTTTAGACTAAAGTATGGAAGAAATTTTTTATAAAATTTATAAAGGAGGCTACATGAAATTAAAGAAAATAGAACACACAAAGCAAGGATATTCATATATAAAATGCACAAGACAAGAGTGCTTTGAATGGGGAGGAGCTGCAATATGTGACATGTGTGGTAAAGACATGCTAGATGACGTTTATTTAATTTATATATTATCAAGTGCATATTGCCCAAAATGTTTCGATGATTGGATAAAGCATTCAAAAAGATATGAAGAGGATATAGAGCTTCAAAAAAGAAATGATAAAAGGTATTATTTTAATTATGGATTTAAAATAATTTAGAAAAGGAGTAATAAAAGATGATATTAAAAATACAAAGACCATTATTTTCAACAAAAGGACAACCATATTTAATCTATAATAAAGATAGAAGTATTGTAGTAAATAATTTAGAAGTTGGTCAGATACCAGAAATAGACAATTTATTTGATGAAGGTGAAACCAAAATATATGCAAAAGGATATATTTCAAAAAATGGAAAAGATCTTGTAATAAATAGAAAGGTCACAGGAGTGGATTGGTAAATGAAATATCCTCCATTACAAGAACCTTGCAAGTCGTGTGAATATAAGTGTTTTAGAGTTGAAAATCCTACATTTGTAAAAGACGAAAAATGCAGATACAGAAAAAAAGAAATTGAGTGGAAACAGGAAAAGTTAAAGATATGAAAGATAAAAGAAATGTATGGTTTTATACAAGTTGGTTTTGTAATAAAGTATGTAAAAAGCAGTTTAATTTTGAAGATGTAGGTGTGGAACGATGAGCAAATATGGAAACAAAAAAATTGTAGTAGATGGAATAGAATTTGATTCACAACTTGAAGCTAATAGATATTGTCAATTAAAAATATTGCAAAGAGCAAATGAAATAAAAGACCTTCGTAGACAAGTCAAATTTGAATTACAGCCAACTTTTAAAAAGAATGGTAAAAGTATTCAATCAATAAATTATATTGCTGATTTTACCTATTATGACTTAAAGAAAAATAAAATTATTGTCGAAGATACAAAAGGTTTTAAAACTGAAACATACAAGATTAAAAAGAAATTATTTGATTATGCATATCCAGAATTGGAAATTAAGGAAATTAGAAAGGAAGATATTTAATGAGCTTATATAATACTTTATTTGGAATGAACAAAGATTATGCTCCGCTTCTTGGAATGATAGGAGCTAATATGGAATATTTTGAACGATTTAGAGATATTGACATTACACATGAAGGAAAAATTATAAGAGTAATGACAAGACTAGGGGGAGAAAATAGAGAGTATTACAAAGATGTGTGGAAAGCAATAAAAAACCATGAATTATACATAGAAGATTATGACGATAAGTTTGATAATACGTATGCTTATATTGAATTTAAAGTAGTAGATAAATATAAAGAAACCTGTAAAAGAATGTATAAAGGTGAACCTATACCATTCAAAGAAAAATTTGAAAAAGAAATAAAGGAAATGGATATTCCAGGAACAGAAGCATATAAGAGAGCTGATACAATTGCAAAAATGTTTATAGATGCTTTTAATGATAAAGATGGAATCAATATAATAAAAATTTAGGAGGAAAAATGAAAAGATTTAAAATACCCAATATACCACCAACAACTAATAAAACAATAAGGTTTCCAAATGATATTATTGAAAAAATTGAGAAAGAAATAGAAGGAAAAAATTGTACTTTTTCAGCATTTGTTGTTGCAGCAGTTGAAGCTGCATTAATTGATATTGAATTTGTAAAGAAAAAAGAAAAAGATGAACTATAAAGAAATGGAAGGAAGATAAAATGGAACTAACAAAAAGGCAAGAAAAACAACTTACAAAATCTTTTGATAATCCAAAAAAATTAAGAAAATGGATTGATGAAGTTTATAGAGAAATGCAAGATAGATGTAAACAAGACATATTAACAGCACAGAAAAAATATTTAGAGCAACAGGAAGAATTAATCAGCCAATACTTGAACATCTATAGTGTAACTGTTGCATATACAGCTCATTATGTTTTAGGTTTAGGTAAAAAAAGACTACCTGCATTTATGGAAAGAATTTGGAACAATGTGGATTGTTTCAAAACAGGACATTTAGATTTGCAGGACTGCATTGAAGAATTAGAAAAAAATGGAGTTAAATTTGAAAAAATTTTAAAATATCCAGATCAAGAGAAGGAGAGCAATTAAGTAAATGAATATAGAAGAATTTAATAAAAAAGATATTTTAGGTGATTTTGAATATGAATTAAATAAACTATGTCGAAGTTGTATAGGAACAGCAACAGAAATAAAGATAAAGCAACAACCATTAATAAATCTATTCGAAGAAATAGTCTGGGCTTATGAAAAAGAAAAAGAGAAAAATAAAAAGATAGAAAACGAATTAGAAAAACATATAAAATTTTGTGAGCAAGAAGCAGAAGGTAGCTTGAATAATGAAATATGTCATATAGCATTAAAATTCAATAAAGGATTGTTAGATATCATAAATGAGGAGGAATAAAACAATGTTAAGTGATGAAGAAAAGAGAGAATACGAAGAATTAAAAAGCTTATTATATACAGGAACAATATCACAAT
>AUXO018350235.1_pt1 | contig 10571 bp, 9 predicted proteins | sample 768731 | NCBI WGS metagenome assembly AUXO01 (sample SAMN02715735, study PRJNA202380) | gut metagenome | biome: sheep rumen | host: Ovis aries | place: New Zealand: Palmerston North
TAGCCAAGTGGTAAGGCGTTGGTCTGCAACACCATGATCCCCGGTTCAAATCCGGGTGACACCTCCATGAAAAAGCTCCGGTATGAAAATATCGGAGCTTTTGTTATATATTGTCAAATGCAATATTTATAGTAGAAAGCACTAGAATCAAAGCTATTTTACAGATCAAATTTATGCAAAAAAGAGAAAATGATATTTTTATGTTGTGATGATTGGAAATTCCTGCTATAATAAAATCATGGATATTCTAAGGAGGGTTTTTATGCATATTAAAAAATTTTCAGCAATGTTGGCTTCTTTGATGCTATTGTCATGCTTTCCGGCAACAATGAACGCTTCTGCAAATGATGCTGTCATAGATACAGAAGGGGCTGTAGCAATCGCCATTGAACAAAAATCTGTCACTCTGGAAGAGCTGAGGAATCAAAATTATCAAGTTCCTGTTTTTGTCAAGATGATGGAAAATCCCGGTATCAATGCTATGGAATTCGGTGTTGATGTTGATGAAAGATGTTCTTATCAGATTATAAATGATAATGATGAGGCATATGAACTAGGAAATGCTTTTTTAAATATAAGTATGGTATACAGCAGCCGGGGAAATTTTACATGGTCTGTGTGGGGGTCATCCTCTATCCAGAAAAAAACAGGCATTAATTTATTGATGGTATTGGTCACTGTGCCAGAAACGGCTTCTGCTGGTGATCTGTTTACAGTTACATATCAGCCGAATAATGCACAGGGTGGAAAACATATTTATAGAAACAGTGCAACCCGTGCCAATTTTACAGATATTAGCTGGACGGATGGCGGTGTGCAGATTGTAGATTCTGAAACACTCAGACAAGGAGATCTAAATGGAGATGATCAGATCAATATCATGGATGTGATTTTGATCAATAAGGCTATTTATGGCAAGGCAGACTTGACACCAGCACAGATGAAAGCGGCGGATATTAATGGAGATGGCAAACCAGATGCCAATGATACGCTCATGGTCATGAAATATATTATTAAGCTGATTGATACGCTGTAAATAAGAAAAGCCCGGGATTGCCGGGCTTATTGTGATTATTAGAGCATTTTTGCACGGAGTTCTTCGGGAGAAAGCGGCGACAGATAGCCAGGTGCAATATCAAAAGCAGTTTTACAGCCTTCTGCGCCTTCTGCTTTCAGGCGTGTGAGGGCTCTTGCGTAGGCGATCAGAACAGAAGCCGTAAATTCTGGATTGGATTCCAGTTTCAGAGAATATTCAATTGTCTGATTGGTGGCAGCATCTGCGCCGGTTTTGCCGGAACGGATGACAAAGCCGCCATGTGGGAGCGTGGTATGATTGGCATTAAATTCTTCTTCGCTGATGAAATTCACAGTAGTATTATATTCATCAAAATAATTTTTCATATTTTTGATTTCAGATTCAATTTTTGCCTTGTCTGCGCCTTCTTCAGCGACGATATAGCAAACACGTTCATGTTTTTCACGGGTAGACAGTTCCGGCTGTGAACCGCTTCTGACGGCTTCGATTGCGGAAGGGATCGGGCAAGTATACTGAATTCCTTTTTTTACGCCTTCTACACGGCGGATTGCATCAGAATGACCTTGGCTGACACCTTTTCCCCAGAATGTATATGTTTTGCCATTGGGCAGGATAGATTCTGCATAAACTCTATTCAGAGAAAACAGACCGGGATCCCAGCCGAGGGAAATCATGGCCAGATGATGATTTTCTTTTGCAGCTTTATCGACATTAGCGAAATGCTCCGGAATACGGGCATGTGTATCAAAGCTATCAATGACGTTGAAATATTTGGCAAGTGCCGGGGTTTGTGTCGGGAGATCTGTTGCACTGCCGCCACAGATGATTAAGACATCGATTTCATTCTGATGTTTTTCGGCATCTTCCAGACGATAAACAGGGACATGATCTGTCAGGAGTTGGACAGAGGCAGGATCACGGCGAGTGAATACGCTAACAAGCTCTGTATCCGGATTCTGTCTGATGGCGAGTTCTACGCCTTTGCCGAGGTTGCCATAACCGGCAATTGCAATTCTGATATTGCTCATGGGAAAAACCTCACTTTACTTTGAAAAATTAAGTTTACCTGAATATTATAACATAGTTTCTGAATTTTGTAAAGAAAAAATATAAAATTTTTCAAAAAAGAAAGCAGGAAGCCGGATTTGATTAAGATTTTTCTGTCAATTTCATGAATACATTTGTTTATTGCAGAAAGACAATGTTGGCCAGGCTTACAAATTAGATATTACAATATGTAAATTTTACAGAAACTATTGACAAATGAGCGTAAAATATGATAAAATAAAAATATCAAGTATTTTCCTGAGGAGGATTTATGCATGAAAAAAGTAATTTATAAGCGGATGTTGGCCGGACTTCTGGCATTTGGCTGTGGGGTGGGATCTTTGCCCCTGATGGCGGTCAATGCTGAGGAAGCTGTGATTTATGCATCAGATTTTGAAGATGGCGACGCATCTGCCTGGACAAACAGAGGCGACAGAGATACAACAGTATTATCTGTAAATTCTGATAATGCTGTTAGCGGTTCTAAAGCGCTGTGCGCAAGCGGACGCTCGAAATCATGGAATGGCCCTGCTTTTCAGCTGGATGATAAGTGCAAGCCGGGTACAGTTTATCTTGTCAGTGCGCAGGCCATGGGACAGTATTATACCAGCGTAACTGTCAGCTTTCAGTATACGGATATCAATGGCGAACAGCATTATGAAAATCTGGTCAATCTCAATGGCAGCGGATGGCAGTCTTTTTCTGATCTGAAAGTTAGCTTTACAGAAGAAATGAAAGACGTTTTTGTGTATTTCGAAGGCGGTTCGGATAATATTTATATTGATGATTTTGAACTCAAAGAAGCACCTGTATATCATCCACAGACGGATATTGTTTCCCTGAAAGATGCTTATAGTCAATATTTCAAGATCGGAACGGCAGTGACAACCAAAGAACTTGCACCAGCTTCTACACAAGAATTGATTCTGAAGCATTTCAACAGCATCACGCCCGGTAATGAAATGAAACCGGATGCGATTCTTGATAAAAATGCTTGCCTTGCAATGGCAGAATCCGGGGATGATGAAAATCCTCAAGTAAATCTTGCAAGTGCAAAGTCGATTCTGAATTTTGCACGGGATCATAAAATTCCTGTCAGAGGACATGTCCTGATCTGGCATCAGCAGACACCAACATGGTTTTTTAAAGAAAATTATGATGAAAATGCAGACTGGGTTTCAAAAGAAAAAATGCTCGTCCGCATGGAGAATTATATCAAGAATGTATTTGCAGCTGTACAGGAAGAATATCCGGATGTTGATTTCTATGCATGGGATGTTGTAAATGAGTGCTGGCTCGATGATGGAAGCGCACGGCAGCCCGGTTCACAGGAAGAAGGCTCTGCAAAATCGCCATGGGTGCAGATCTTTGGGGATAATTCTTTTATTAAGCCTGCTTTTGAATTTGCTAAAAAATATGCTCCGGAAGGCTGTAAGTTATATTATAATGATTTCAATGAATACATGCCCGGCAAAACCCCCGCAATTGTGAAAATGGTAGAAGAAATTAATGCAGATGGACATTATATTGATGGCATCGGTATGCAGTCCCACCTTGGCACAGATCTGTTCCCGGCGGTCAGCCTGTATAAAAAGACGCTGAAAGCATTCAGTGAAACCGGACTAGATATTCAGGTGACAGAACTGGATCACATGATCAGCGGTACAGATAAATTTGAAGAACAGGCGCAGTATTATTCTGATATTATGGATGCGATTATGGAATATCAGGATCATATTTCAGCTGTTGTCTTCTGGGGAACGACAGATGATCAAAGCTGGAGAGCTTCCAAATATCCGCTTTTGTTCAATGAGGATTATACCGCAAAGCCGGCATTTTATTCCATCGTTGATGGTCTGGAAATTCCCGATACTTCTGAGGAAACAACAGAACCCTCGACAGAAGAAACAACCCCGGATACAACCCAGGAAACAACAGATTCTGAAACGCTCATCCCTGGTGATGTGAATGGGGACGGAACGGCAAATATTATGGATGTCATTCTGCTGAATAAGGCCATTTATGGAAAAGCAGATCTGAATGATGAACAGCTGAAAGCTGGCGATCTGAATAAAAACGGAAAGCCGGATGCGACAGATTCTCTCAATATCATGAAGCTGATTGTTAAATTAATCACTGTAGAAGATTTACAAAATCTTGCTGAATAATCAAAATCACCGCTGTACAGAACAACTGCACAGCGGTTTTTTTACTGCATGATTTGATCTAAAATTTTATGAGCAATTTCTTCTTTGGAAAGCATCGGCAGTGCAATTTCTGATTGCATTGTGATTATCGTCAGAATATTCGTATCTGTTCCGAATCCTGCGCCCTCCTGTGTCAGGCTGTTCGCACAGATCATATCACAATGCTTGGATTGCAGTTTCTTCCGGGAGTTTTCCAGCATGTTTTCCGTTTCCATAGAAAAGCCGCATAAAAATTGCTGATCCGGCTTATGTTCACCTAGATATTTTAAAATATCCTGCGTGCGTTTTAATCTGATTTCTGAATGATCCCCCGATTTCTTGATTTTCTGTTCTGCTGGTTCAGCAGGTGTGAAATCCGCAACTGCTGCGGTCATGATAATTATATCCTGCTGGTTTGAAATAGCAGTCACCGCTTCAAACATATCTTGAGCAGATTTCACATGAATCAAATGTACGAACATCGGGGGCTTGACTTCTGTATGTCCTGCGATCAGTGTTACATCTGCGCCACGATAGATAGCCGCCTTTGCAATCGCAAAGCCCATTTTTCCGGTGGAATGATTTGTAATAAATCTTACCGGATCAATAGATTCCTGTGTTGCCCCAGCAGTCACAAGGATTTTTTTCCCGGTCAGATCTTTTGCAAAAGCGATTTCTTTCAGAATGTATTCTAATAATACAGATTCTTCCGGCATTCTGCCGTCTCCCATATCGCCATTGGCAAGCATTCCCTGATCCGGCTTGATGATTTCATAGCCGAAACGCTCCAGCTTTGCAAGATTATCCTGCACAATGGGGTTGTGATACATGTTATGATTCATTGCCGGAGAAATGATTTTTTTACAGGGGCAGGCCATCACAGTGGTTGTCAGCATATCATCTGCAATGCCGTTTGCAATCTTGCCGATCACATTGGCAGAAGCCGGGGCAATCATGACAACATCAGCCTGTTTGGCGAGTGCGACATGTTCGACACTATATTGAAAATTCCGGTCAAATGTATCAATCAGGCATTTATTTCCTGTGAGGGTCTCGAATGTAACAGGATTGATGAATTGCGTTGCGTTCTGTGTCATGAGTACATGGACATTACAATGCAGTTTTTTAAGCATTCTTGCCAGATTGGCGATTTTATAGGCGGCAATGCTTCCGGTTACGCCGAGCAGTACGGTTTTATTTTTTAACATAGGGCAGACCTTTCTTTCTGATTTTTTTTATTATAGCACAGACGGGCTGTATTTGTCAAGAAGGGAATTCTGACATGTTTGGCATATTATACAAAAAAGATATTGTTTTTTTGTGAAATTTTTAAATTGACAAATTGATAAAAATGAGTTATAATGATCTTAACAGGACAGATATAGAATATCCTGTTAAAAATAGTTAAGAGGTTGAGCTTATGAAAAAATGGCTTTTGGGTCTGTGCTTTGTTTGTCAATGATTCCGGGACAGATGCCGGTTGTTATGCATCCTGTAGCTGTTGCCGCAGAAAGTACAGAAGAAGCTGTAGTTATGAATTCTGTCAAGTATATATTAGTAACAGAAGCAGATAGAACATATTATCAGGGAACAGAAGTCATTGACAAAAATATTACTTCTGTGATCATTCCAGCGGAGATTAATGGCAAAAGTGCAGAAATTCATCAGAATATTTTTTCTCAATGTCCTAATCTGAAAGAAATCATCATACAAGAAGGTAATATTTATAATACCAGTGCAGATGGTGTTTTATTTAGTGATGGCGGCTATAAAATGCTGGCATATGAATTAAAAAATTTATCTGTATTGGAATCTGTGATTTATTACGAACCGGAAACATATATAGAAGGCATGAACCGGGAAAAGCAAGATAATGCAAGTGAGACGATTTCTATTAAAATGGAAAAGAAATAATTATATATTCCTGCTTTTCCGACAGCTGAAAACTGTGGAGATTTTACAGTATATGGTGATCCGGGGAATGAGATTTTGAAATATTCCTGTGAATATCATAATATGAAGTTTGAACCATTGCAACAGGAAAATAAAATAACTGGTGATATTAATAATGATGACAATGTTGATATCTTGGATGTCATTCTGATCAATAAGGCGATATATGGCAAAACAGAGCTGACAGAAGCACAACGCAAGGCGGCGGATGTTAATAATGATGGAAAACCAGATGCCAATGATTCACTTATGATTATGAAATATATTATCAAGCTGATTGATACTTTATCAGAATAATATAAGCCCGGCAGTGCCGGGCTTTTCTTATGGATTCACATGAAAGACGAGTCTTAAAATATACATGTCCGGATCTTGCTGAAAATTGATCGTTCCCCCTGTTTTCTGGAAAATCTGCGCATTCCAGATAGATTCATGATCAAATAGATCAGAAACCGCCGCTTCATAAGTTGCTTTATCTGCAAACATGATTTCGATTCTGCCGTCAGCAAGATGCTCTGAGAGAAAATGATCCAATTCTGAAAAATCATATTCTGTAAAATAATTCCCACTGTGAACAAAATAATTATCTTCCAGAGAGGTGCATTCCGGATAAAATTGATCTTCATCCAGTGTCCTGCTCCGGAACAGCATTTCATCATTGATCAGAAAATAATTGTGATGAATCCAGTCCGCAGAAAGAGAGGTTTCAGAAACAGGATCATTCCAGGTAACATCTACCCAATAATATTGATCATGCAGTTTGACATAATTCCATGCATGGGCTTCTCCGTCCGCATTGCCGGAGCAGATGCCGCATTCTATCCCAAGACGGTTGAGGAGGATCTGAAACGCCTGGGCATAACCCTGGCAGACGGCTTTTCCCTCGATCAGACAGCCGTAAGCCGTACTCCAGAGACCTTTTCCAGAGTGCGCAGCGGATTCATCATAGACAGTATGCGTAATCAGATAATCATGAATCTGCAATATTTTATCATAATCTGACAGATCCGGGCTGATCTCCTGAAGAATAGCATCCTCAGCGGCCTGAAGTTCTTCGCACATGCGCTGGAGATCCTCAGGGGAATAATCATTGATGATTTTAAAATCCAGTTCTGCAAAATTATCATTATAGCGCATAGAATAGCCATTGATCCAGAAGATTTCAGGGTGTTGGCGTTCCAATTCTCCGACGGCATGGGACATTTCCTGAATATCTATTTTATAATTAAAGCACACAGAAGGCTGAAACTGGATTAATGCATGATAGAGGGCATCACAGAGAGGAATTTCAGGAGAAAGCGGCTCAGGGCTTTCTTTAGGAGGGGCAGTGATGGAAGTATAAGGCGGATTTTCGGCAGTTGCCAGCGGAACGGATTCAGGGATATATTCCACCACGAGGGAACATCCTGTCAGCAGAAGCAGGAAGATCATGCAGAGCGGAGCATAATTTTTCAAGGCGCACACCTCCGAATTCAGGATTCTTTTTATTAGTATAGCATAAAATTTCAGAAATGTAAAGGAAAAATATGAAAAAAATAACTCCCTGCAATGGCAGGGAGTGTTATTTACAGAATGGTTTCTAATCCGGTTTTATAAGGCTTCATGCCCATGGCCTGATAAAAGGCTTCTGCTGCCGGGTTGCACGTCCAGACATTCAACGTCACGTTGTAACAGCCGATAGATCTGGCATAATCAAGAATATATTGATATAATTCTGTGCCGATATGCTTTCCCCGAACAAGGGTTTCCACACACAGATCATCAATATAGAGCGTTTTTCTTTCTGTCTGAATATTATCATTATGATAGATTTTCAGTATACAGAAGACATAGCCCAGCAGATTCCCGGCATCATCCAGACCGATGAAGACGGGACGAGTTTCATCCCGGAGGAGGGCTTTTAATTCTGCATCTGTATATTTTTTACAATTGGCCTTGAATAAATCCGGTCTGCCTTCATGATGTACAGAAAGTACTTGATATAGCAGACGGTTGATCATGGGAATATGTTCTGCCTTTGCTCTGATAATACGCATAATATAGCCGCCTTTACAGTATAATGCCATTCAGCCGGAGCAGATCTCTGGCTGAAAAAACAGAGTCAACACCTTCGGCATTCTTGACAGGGGCAAACTCCTGATTTCTCTGTACTTCATAGGAGAGACAACTATCCTGTAAATGAATCATATCCAGAACGAGGGATTCAAATTTATAGGCATTTGGCTCTTCTGGTTTGATCAGAATACCGTTTTCATCAAGATAGGAGACTTTTTTATGAACAACATGAACAGGGAGATGATTATTTAATAATGCAATCAATTTTTCTGTTTGAAACAGATAATTCAAGATAACACCATAATTATAAGACAATCTGCCATCTGGTTCATGGTCATGGATCATTTCGGGAGTCATTTCATAATATTCAACAATAGAGGGTTTTCCGTCTTCGAGACACAACACGCCAACACGTTCCTCCGGAGCAGCTTTGCTGACGACTTTACTACCGGAATCGCAACCAGAAAGGAGCGTTGCACCGATAAAGCAGGGATCTGCAATTTTCTGCAATACATTGTCAACAGCAAATACATTCAGCCAGGAAATGCCTTCTTTTTGCAGCAGATTTACAAGGCCAGCTTTTGCAAGAGAGGAGAACCAGCCGCCATTTCCATTGGGAGAGGTGGCAATCCGGCCTTTTTCTTCCAGAAGGATTTTCCCGTCAGGAGCAACAGCAGGAGCCATTTCCTGCACAAAGAAATGAATATATTCAGGATTATAGCCGAAATATTTCATTTCTTCAAAAAATTCACGGGTATCTTCATCATTTTTTTCGCTGGTCATAATAAACAGCGGAACAAAAGAACCAGCTTGATCTACAACCTGCATTAGATTATGAATCAGACATTCAAAGATATATAACGGTTTGGAAAGGCCTATATTATACATGCCTTTGGGTTTGTCAAATCCGAGACGTGTTCCCATGCCGCCGGCGAGAAGAACAGCGCCAACTTTTCCTTGTCGGATCGCATCCAGCCCGGCAGCTGTAAATTTTTCTTTATTTTCAGCGATTTCATCCAGCGTCAGTGCGCCAAGTGGTTCGATCCTGCCTCTGGTGGCTTCGCCATTTTTCTGATAGTCAGCAAATACATTCAGGAGACTGGTATCCAGAGCAGCGATCTGTTCCAACAGCTGATATTGTTCTGTATCATTCAAAGATTCATACCATCTGAGCAGATGAGACTGCTCGCAGGCGTTCAGTTTGGCTTTGGCCTCTGTGTAGGTCATAAACATCAGTCCTTGCTTGAAATTTTTATCATGTTTTTATTATAGCATGAATTGCGCAGAAAATCAAGAGGGAAAATAAATATTTTCACAATGGCTATTTTGCTACGGCATATAGATTTGTATCCCAAGCAGGAATATATAATCTATGGCGGATATAAATCTGATAACGAGGATTCAGCCTTTTGACCAGCAAAGGCAGTTCAAATAGATCCTGATTTCTGTGATAGATCGAAACGCAGAGTTTGGGCGCACGTTTGGAAATAATTTCTCTTGCTCCCCAGAGGACTTCCCGTTCAAAGCCTTCTACGTCCATTTTGATTACAGAAATAGAATCATTTTCTAAAAGCGTATCAATACGGCGAGCGGGAACAGGCGTTCCTTCTGTATACAAAGCAGATTGCCGCCCAAAGCGAGAATTGAATTTGAGTTCTGTATCGTTGCACCATGCAACACAGTGATGTGTTTTGATAGATTTCAGCTTATGTTCCTGAATATAATTTTCCAGCTTGCGGAAACTTTTCTGATCCGGCTCTATGGCATGAATCAGATAATATTTTTTATCTGTATAACGCAGAAATTCCTGGAGGGTATCGCCATTATAAGCCCCTACATCCATAAAAGATTCATTTCGGGAAAGTCTCAGCACCATGCGCAAAATTTTCCCGGGTGGAGAACAGATCTTTTCCAGATAGTGAATATTGCCACTGATCTTGAATTGAATGACATTCAGATATACCTGTCTGGATTCATTATCAGCCAGCATTCTGTAAACTTGATTGAATTCATGCAAATGATCCATGCAATATTGATAAGTAAACAGGCCGCCGCCGATGACAGGAACATCAGGAGCATAAAGTGTATGTTTCTTTGCCAGCTGTAAAATATATTGAAATAATTCAGGATAACCAGCGGCAAATGCAAGGACAATGACAAAATCATCTACCATTTCTTCGACTTCAGAGAGTTTATGCACATGATACCCAGCAAAAGAATGTCCTCTGACAAATTCATCACTTGCAAAGATACCAGAAACAGTGATGCCATATTTCTGAAATGCATTCATAATT
>AUXO014504613.1_pt1 | contig 10570 bp, 2 predicted proteins | sample 768731 | NCBI WGS metagenome assembly AUXO01 (sample SAMN02715735, study PRJNA202380) | gut metagenome | biome: sheep rumen | host: Ovis aries | place: New Zealand: Palmerston North
CCTTTTCAATGAAATTGTCTGTATTTTTTTGAATTTTTCCATTTACTTTATCATTTGAACTTCATGCAGATGTTTATCAGATTCCACCTTTCGATGAATACCCTGGATTTTGGCTGTATTATTCCTGCTATTAGGGCATATACGAAACTTACACATATTAGCTGATACTCATGCTGAGTGTACCAATAAAAGCCAACTATACCCATGCACCGCTGGTTTTTCTTCAACAATTCATTAATGATAGAGTTTTTAATAAAGAGTATAATGTAATCATTATAATCACATCACAACTGGTTAAATTTATCACTTTTAAAAAAAGTATATCGATTATTATAATTTTTTTTAATATTATTTTTACTTTTTGACGTTTTTTTGTAATTTTACGCACGATTTTTTCATATAAGACCGATGTAAGAGTGACAATTGATGTATGAGTCAGTAATAAATAGAATCTTATGCTTAATATAGGTTAATCGGTATTTCCATTTTCTTAAAATATAACTTGATGTATCATTTTATTATTAACCATAAAATAATTAAGACAATGAAAACAAATCTTTTCCGTATCGCTGTCCTTCTGACAGCATGTGTTTTTAATCTGAGTGTCAATGCACAACGTCCAATTGTGACGTTACAGCATGGTGACCAGATGCAGGCTTTCTATGGTGGTGGTGCCTTTATTCAGGCTATGGATGCCGCTGAAAAGGGTGATGTCATTACCTTGGCTGGTGGTAGCTATAAAGCAACAGACATAACAAAAGCCGTTACTATCCAGGGTGCTGGCTATGTCAGTGATCCAGCTCAATTACGCTATCGAACAGTGATTAGTGGCGACTTTGAAATTAAGGTGGATGAGGAAGGATTGTCAATTGATGGAATTTGGCATTCTGGAACAATTAACATTTCAGAGGACATCACTCAAGCTACATTCAGTAAATGTCGTTTGAATAATTTTTATTTTAATGCCTTGAATACGAATGTAACCATAAACCGTTGTAGAATCTGTTACTTAGATATCAATGCACATTCTGAGAATCTCTACATAATGAATTCTATTTTTCAATCTTTATATGGTTTTGATGACGAGGATTTAATTGCTATAGATAATAGCTTTCTTTATTATTTAAATGGCGATTTTACAGGTGTTATTCAAAATTGTGAAATTTACAGTGGTGTTGTGTCTGCAAACTGTTCAATGTTCAACACTATGTTTTGTTCTTATTCTCCCCAAGTAAATATCGAGGCAAGCAACGCGTCGGGAAATTATGAAATCTCTAATTATTGGTATAATTTTGTACAAAGTTTCACTTCTACGGACTTATCTGAATGGGATAGTAATACATACACTTTGACAGAAGACGCAGCCCAAAAATATTTGGGTTTAGATGGCACACAAGTCGGCATTTATGGTGGTGCCCAGCCTTTCACGGATGTACCAAGTAATCCTCAGATTGTTAAGAAGGAGATTGCAAAACAGACCGATGAGAATGGTAAACTGAAAGTGGAAATCACGGTGGAAGCACAGCCTTGATGGGCTTTGGCGGAAGCCACATTCTTTTCCACACACGAATCTTTCAGTCTTTTAAATTATTTAACCATTCAATCTAATTATATATATGAATAGAATATCACTCGCGTTTCTGCTTGCTTTGCTTTGGCAAACAGCTACAGCACAACGCATTACGAAATACGAGTATTGGATAGACAGCAAAGCCGAGAATCGAGCTTCAGTGACCACACAGAGTGGACAGTTAGAACTGCAACTTGATTTAAGTGACCTGTCCAATGGTCTGCATACCCTTTCCTTCCGTGCCCAAGATGATAAACGACGATGGAGCTATGTTACTACAGACTATTTTCTAAAGGTATCGGTTGGCAGTGGCTCTTCCAATGCTCGCATCAAGAGCTATGAATATTGGATTGACAGTAAAGATGAGAATCGCATTACTGTGCAGACGGACAATTCCCACATCGAACTGATGCTTGACTTGCACGAACTTGCTGAAGGCTTACACACGATGGCATTCCGAGTGCAAGATGACCAAGGGCGGTGGAGCTCTACCACCACAGAGTATTTCTTGAAGATAGCTTTAGGAGGCGAAACGACTGTTCGCATGAAGAGCTATGAATACTGGATAGACAGCCAATTGAATAAAAAAGTGACAGGCACAACAAGCGATGGAATCATCAACTTCACCCTTGATGCCACCCAACTGCGCCAAGGCCTACACACATTGTCGTTCCGTTCGTGCGATGTGAATGGTCGATGGAGTTCTCCTTTCACCGAATACTTCTTAGTCACTCGTGACAGCAAGAATGAGGCAGCAATCACCAACTATCGTTACTGGTACAATGACAATTTTGCGGATGTGACGGAAGTGGCTGTTGAAAAGCCTACTCAGACATATATCCTCAAACAGAATCTGCCTACTAACAACCTTCTGCGTGAGATTACACCAGGCAACATAACAACCATTACTGATGAGAACGGAAAGCAGCAACTGGCAGTGAAGAACACATTGAATGTGATGTTCCTTGATGCAAATAACTGTTGGAGCAATGTTCTCATAGATACTTTTGACGTAGCTGTCAAAAGCAAGATTGCCGACCTCACAGCCTTTGTGAAGAACCCTGAGGCAGATGAGCAATGGAAATACTGGAAGACAGAAGGTCAAACCTCGGGAATCAGTGACGAGAACCACTGGACAGGAAAGCCGCAGAACTTGTTTGTACTTGGCAATCCTAACCGTTCACAATGGACGACCACCATGAAACAAACTATCAATGGCTTGCCTGCCGGCACTTACTATCTGACAGTACGAGGCATGGCTACAGAGAGTGCTACGCTAATGATGAATGTCAACGGATTCACTGCCGACTTCCCATCCACCGATGCTTCACGACAAGGCGGAGAACTATGGCAACAGGCTCCAGTTGGTTCCGATGTTCGCAATGCAAATGGCGGCAAGGGTTTTGGTTGGGCTGAGCGTACTGTTGTGTTCACGACCGATGGCAGTGCCTTCGACATCGTCTTTACCGCTCAGGGCAACAGTTCTGGCCAGTATGTTTACTTGGACAATATAGAGCTTACCGTGAATGGTAAATTGAACCACGATAAGGCACCAATTCTGAAGAACATCCAGTTGGTTAGATTGGAAGATGCCAGCAAATGGAATGAATATGGCACTTCAGTACCAATCAGAGTAAGAGGTAATTATGCTAATGACAATGGACTTACCGCTCATCTCTATTACACATCTTACAATGGTTCCAACCAGCGTGCTGACGTAACTTTGCAACCAGGAAAGACTTTCGAAGCAGTGGTGAACTGTGTGTTCAAGAGTGATGCAGATAAGCATTTGCTTCATTTCTATGCCAAGGATGAGAACGAAGATGTTTCTGTTCCATTAGAATTGGAAATAGCAAACATGAACACTTCGTTCGGCATAGATGGTGTGCCAAGCTATGCTGTCTATACAGGTAACCAAGTCAAGCTGAATGGACTCTCTGTCTATAATTATGAAACAGGTGAAACCATTCCAACAACGCAATACACCATCTCCTATAGAGACAACGTGAATGATGGTGAAGCTTGGGTGGAAGCAAATGGCGTGTTCCCTTATACCTTTGGTAAGGCTGAATATCCTTTCACCATCCATTCTTACATAGACAAGCAGGAAATAGAGATTCTACGTGCATTGCAATCCAAGACGCAGAACAGTGACGGATGGTATTATGCCTGGAATTTGGAAAGCGACCAGATATTATCGGATGAATTGTGGAATGTGAAAGCTTACAACACACATATCCAATCCATCAACCTTTCTGGGAATAATCTCTGGGGTGAGATGCCTAACTATTTGTTTAGCTTACCAGAATTGGAAGCACTTGATTTGTCGAACAATCAGTTATCTGGAGAGATAAAGAGTGAACTCATCGGTGATCATCTGAAAAAACTGTATTTGTATTCTAATCATCTGACTTCACTTTCGGCACCTCTACCAGAAACGGTAACAGAAGTCTCACTCGGTAATCAGGAAATGGATGTTGTGGCTGATTGCAACTTAATCGACCCTTCAGTGTTTGCTAAGAGCGTTCCGAATATCTGTACTTATAATCCTGAGACACGCACTTTCAACAGGGAAACACTTTATACTTTATATGATGCAGACAAGTCGAATACAGTTGGTCTCTATTTGAAATACTTTAGCGATAATACTCATCAGATGGATGTTGACAGTTGGTATGGGGATTATCTTTATGAAAGTGGAGATAAGCTATGGTGCTACGACTATTACAATTCAAATAGCTTCTTCATGCGGCTGCATTATTCTTCAGGCGATGTAAACTTCACAGGTACGGTGGATGTGCTCGACCTTTCTGCCTTAATTTATCGTAGTCTGGATGATTATTCTCCATTGTTCAACCGCCCAGCTGGTAACTTGTGGAATGATACAATTATTAATGTTCAAGATGCTGTTTGCTTGGTGAACTTGCTGCTTGAAAATCCAGGTCCTGTTTCCTCATCAACTCCAGTACGTCGTATGCCTTCCAGTGCTACGGCTGATGAAGTGATATCTGAAGCCACTCTTTCGATTGTCGGGAAAGACTTGGTGCTCACATCTGATAGCCGTGTATCTGCCTTCGACATCTTATTGGAAGGTGCTACTATGGCTGGCGTGAAATCTATCCTCGGAAACAAAGGCTTCACTGTCAGCATGAAACAGCAAAACAACGGTGTCCGTCTCATTGGTTATATTATGCAGTCAGGCAACGAACTTCCTGTTGGTTCAACTGTATTGGCACAAATCAAGCCATCTGATGTAACCATTTCTGCCGCAATGCTTGCTGATGAGAAAGCTCAAGCTATCAATGTACACATTGGTGATGCTACTGGCATTGAAGGAATGTTATCAGCAGAGCCATTACGTTTGGGAGTACGTGACGGTCAGCTGATTATCGTTGCTTACGAACCTATGTCTCATGTGTCGTGGAGCGTCAGAACGGTTAGTGGCATGCTTGTTGCTCAATCAACAGACTTTGAGCTGATGGCTGGAGAAAATAAGTTGTCATGCGAGTTAGAACCGAATTCCATCTATATTGTCAGTCTTACAAGTGACAACGGAAATGTGACTAAGAAAATCAAAATGTCTAAATAAACAGATTCCATGAAAGCAATATATCGAAATATTAGTATTCTGATTACTTTGCTGTTCATTCCATTATGCGTCTGGGCACAACAGGGCGGAAATCGCCTTGTTGTACCTGACGTAAAGTTGACTCATGGAGGAACAGCTACCATCCCTGTTGAGATGTACAACAACAGCAATATTGTGGCAGCACAATTCACGCTCGCGTTGCCTGAAGGGATTAGGGTGGATATAGATAATTGTTCACTCACAGAGCGAGCTACTGAACATCAACTTAGCATTCGAGAGACTTCCGACCAAAGCTGGACTTTCATCGTGAATTCAGGTTCGAACGATGCCATCCGAGGTACTCAAGGCAAGCTTTTGTCTATTAGTATCTATGTGGGACAAGAGATAGAGGAAGGTTCCACATTATCGATGCAAATATCGGATGCCGTCATGAGTTTGAAAACAGGTGAGAATGTTTTAACCAGCGCCATGGCAGGTTCAATCACTGTACAGAAAATGCCAAATCTTGTCATCAGTGATTTTAGAATCGGTCAATCAAGCATCCAACCTGGTGAAACGCTCCAAATGAGCTGGAATGTTAGCAACACAGGTGAATTGTCAGCAACAAGTGGATGGTGTGAGCATATATCATTTGAAAACAATGAAGGCAAAGAAGTGTTTATAGGTACTATCTACTATGAGACAGAACTGATGGAGTCGGGTGCTGTGGTCAGTCGTCAGATAGACCTTGCTGTTCCATCCCTGCTTGGCATTTCGGGAGGAGTAAAGGTGAAGATGCATCTTGTACCAAATGCAGATTCAGGTGTTGACCCTTCTTCTCAGAATAATCTTTATGTGACCACGAGTGATAATGCTTTGCGAGTGGGTAATAAACTCTTTTTGTCACTTCCTGAATCTGTCGAGGAGGCTAATACAAACATAAGTATTCATCTGTCAAGAAGTGGCGAATGGGACGATGATGAGTCTTATATACTGAAGAAAGTAGGTGACAACCGCTTGGAGTTGCCTTCTACTGTGATTATACCTAGTGGGCATTCAGGTGTCTATTTCAATGCCAAATTGAAGGACAACGAGCAACTTGATAAGGATTCTGTTTTTACAATCAGTGCATCAGGAAATGGATATCCTGTTGAAACTAAGAGTTTCATAGTGGTAGATAACGAGTATCCTAATTTGACGCTCACTTCTTCTGAAACAATTATCAAGGAAGGTGAATCGTTTGAATTGACCGTAAAGTCAAACAAATCAGTAAAAGAGCCATTGGTAGTTTCTTTCACTTGTGACAATAGTAAGTACTTCTCTTTTCCATCACAGGTGATTATTCCTGCAGGAAAAGCATCTGCAAAGGTTGATATAAGTTGTTTAGATGACGATGTGCCTGGATTAGATCTTTCATGCACTTTCATTGCTTCTGCTGCAAACTTTAATTCAGGTGAAACAGTTGTCATTCTTCAAGATGATGATATGCCAGTGCTTGAAATGACGCTGACCCCAGACAAGGTTTCTGAAAGTGCTGGTCCCGTTTCTGTAGCGGGCATATTGAGGCGTACAAGCAATCAGGACAAGAAAATCACCATCAAGTTAAGCGATGATTCCAATGGTAACTTGTTTATCAGCAATAGGACTCTGGAAATGGCGAAAGGTGTTGATGAAATACATTTCAATTTCGGTCCAATCGATAATGTTGAAATGGAAGGCGACCGAACCTACAACATTACTGCGTCTGTTTATCTCTCGTCCTGCAGTTGTAGCGCAAATGGTCAGTCTGCTGGTACTGTAACCGCCAAGCTTGTGGTTTTTGACAATGATGGTCCTGCCTTGCAGTTATCTTCTTCTTCAAGTACTTTTAAGGAAGGAGGAACAGCCATACTTACCATTACTCGTAATACATCTACCGAAAAACCTCTCAGTGTATCATTGTCAAGTGATTTTGATGACAATTTGATATATGACCATACCGTAGTTATCCCAGCTGGAGAAAAATCGGTAAGTGTTGAAATCAAATCAAAAGCAAATGATGTGAGTGGTGATTCTCAAGCTGTGACTTTCACGACTACTGCTCAAGGCTTTAGTTCTGGTACCTGTTGCTTGATGATTTCCGACCAGTCTTTGCCTGACGCCCGAATCAGCAATATTACAGTAGATATGGTTGAATCTTTTGTAGGTGAAACTGTTACTCTCAGCATGGAGATTTTGAATGATGGTGCAGCAGTGCTTTCGGATGCCACACCTGTTAAAATCTATCGCGTTGGTGAATCGGCTGCCATTGCAACTGTTTACACTTCTGCTATCAAGGAGGGTGAAAAGCAAATGTTGAGTAAATCTATTACACTTCCTCTTTCAGTAGGTGAACATCATTATTATGCTGTTGTAAATGAGAAAAAAGTTGTTCAGGAATTGTCTTATACGAACAATAGGTCAGCCGATGTTGTTGTACGTGCAATCTCAAATTTCATTGTACAAGTCAGTACAAACAAGAAAATATATCAGCAAGGTGAGACTGTACAGATTTCAGGTCAATTAAGTGGTAATAATGTGTCTGAAAGAGATGTTGATATTTATCTCATCAACAAAGGCTATCGTCAGACAATCCGTGTGACAACTGATTCTCAAGGAACATTCTCAAAGAATTGGGATATGTATGCTTTGCAATCAGGTCACTTTGTCGTAGGAGCTTGTTATCCAGATGAGATGAAGACTGATGAAATGGTATCGTTTGATGTTTATGGAATAGAGCTGACAGATAAGAGCGTAATTACATACGAAATTACCTGTGGTGAAACAGTAAAAGGTAAAAAAGGAATTGAGAATCCTACCAATCTTGATCTATCAGGAGTCAAAGTTGATGTCATTTCATGCCCAAAGAACTATAGTGTAATGGTTGAGATACCAGAAATGATTAAGGGGGGAGAAACAGTTCAGCTGAGTTATGTGTTGACAGGTACAGATGCAAGTCCTGCGAAGGAATGGGACGAGGTGAAATTGCGAGTGACTTCAACTGAAGGTGCTTCGCTTAGTGTTACAATGTTTGTTTATTGTCGCAACCCAAGAGCTACACTTGCTTGTAATGTTGAAGAAATCAATGCTACGGTTACAAAGGGAACGACCCGTGACTATCCTATTCAGTTAGTGAATACCGGTGGTGGTAACTCGGGTGAGATTTCCTTGGCATTACCTCCGTTCATCAGCTGCGCTTCTGGCAACACGATTGCATCTCTGAATTCAAATGATACGGCAAACATTGTTTTGCGTTTTCAGGAAACAGATGCCATGCAATTGAATGTTCCTGTTACGGGCACCATCGGCATTAACTGTTTCAACGGAAACAGCAAAATCATCGACTTCAGCTTGGAACTTGTTTCTGAGGACAGAGGTAATTTGGTGGTGGATGTTTGTGATGAATATACTTATAACACTGCCGATGCTCCTCATGTGGCTAATGCTCAGGTAGCAGTCAAACATCCTGTTACAGGTGTAGTATTAGCGCAAGGTAGAACGGGTGATGACGGTAAGTATTCTGTAGAACTTCCTGAAGGGTATTATAAATTGGAAGTATTTGCTGATAAGCATGAGAATTATTCGAATTACTGCTATATCAATCCAGGTAAGACCGAAAGTGTTATTGTAAATATTGGATATCAGCCTATTAATATTTCTTGGGAAGTGGTGGAAACAGAGGTAGAAGACGAATATCAAATAGAGACTGTTGTCACATATGAAACGAATGTACCTATGCCTGTTGTGGAAATCAAGATGCCAAAAAGCATAGATGGGGACAATATGGCTGTGGGTGACGCAACCATGATTGAAATGACAATGACAAACATAGGCTTGATAAAAGCTGATGATGTTAATGTTGTTCTCCCAATGGATTTATCAGAGTGGAAATTTGAAGCTCTTGCCTATACAGAACCATTTGTACTTTCTCCTCATCAGTCTGTTACTGTGCCTGTGAGAATCACGCGCATTGCCGATGATTCTCTTGTCAAGTCCCGACGTAGAAATACCATTGCTAGTGATATGATTCAAACATATGGAAATTGTATGACTGTGATGGGTGCAACATATAAAGCCTTGTGTGGTGATTCACTCAAACATAACAAGTCTGCGCAAGCTTTGGCGATGAAAACATGTGCAGGTGCAGCAACAATGGGGGCTATAGGTGCTATCCTTAACAATATTTTCGGTGGTTTACCATCAATAGGTGGACCTGGAAGTGGGCCTGGAGGAGGTACGCCACCTGGTGGAGGTGGTGGTGGATATGGCACCACAGAAGTCCATAAGACTCTCGACTTGTGCGACCCTTGTGATGCAAAGCGTGGTGCTGATTTAATTAACACACTACTAGGCCAGAGTCCGTTATCTATGTTAAATGATGCTATAGATAAAGCTATTGAAGAATATCAAAAAGGGAATGATCCTGATGTGTGGTTTGTTGTCAAGAATACTTCTGGTAAAATGATTGAAGAGGGTTGCAATGAGATTCTTGATCGATATTTAGAGGGAGGATCTCCTATTGCCGGCTTTATCATTGAAGTATATAAACTCAAAGATCCTTGTAAAGAGAAAAAAAATAAGGATAATGAACATCTTGAAGGAGAAGTTAAATTGAAACAGATAAAGAAGGCTAATCGTAGTTGGCAAGATGAGTTTGACAATGTGCTTGACATCTATATCAGCCAGCTTGAAGCTGCGGATACGCTCTTGCTCTACACCTTTGGTGACCGCATTTGGATGGACGAACTTGATGAGGATAAACTGGAGTTTTTGAAATATGCACATCAACTACCTAAAGGTCACGTTCCATCTGATGCAGAACTGCTTGCACATAAGCCATCCTCTGTTACTTTGGAACAAGAAAAAGCTTTGGTTAATCATTTTAATGGTTTAGATGACAATTGTCCTTCATTGGAAGACTTTGATAGACAATTTAATGTATTCGAACAAGCGAATGCTTTGGCCAAAGAAAAGGGGTTTGCTTCTATGACTGAATATTTCGAAAGTGCCTATAAAACTTATCAAAAGAATTTCGAGGACATGGCTACATCTTCTGTCTGTGCTAAAATCACCTTGAAATTCAGTCAAAGCATGACAATGACTCGTCAAGCATTTCGTGGTACACTTACTGTGTTCAACGGTCATGAAACTGATGCAATGCAAAATGTGCGTTTGAATCTGGTAGTAAAGAATAATACTACAGGCAAGGTTACAACGAGTCATGAGTTCCAAATCAATCCTGAGTCAATAGATGGATTCCAGGGAAATGTGGATTTCAATAGTGGATGGACTCTTGATGCCAACGCAACGGGTGTTGCCACAGTTATATTCATTCCAACCAAATATGCTGCTCCAACCGAAGAGCAGGCATATAGTTTCAGTGGCTCGTTGGTTTATATAGATCCATTTACTGG